>OGEB01000427.1_pt1 | contig 32444 bp, 15 predicted proteins | sample 1570541 | NCBI WGS metagenome assembly OGEB01 (sample SAMEA2581975, study PRJEB24529) | metagenome | biome: Human gut stool | place: China | collected 2011 | reverse complement strand
CGCTGTATGAATCCCGCCTGAAGGGAAAGCTGCACGTAATCAGCAAGCGATATACACAGCGAATTGAGCGGCATAACCTGAATCTGAGGCAGCATCTGGCAAGGCTGGGACGGAAGTCGCTGTCGTTCTCAAAATCGGTGGAGCTGCATGATAAAGTCATCGGGCATTATCTGAACATAAAACACTATCAATAAGTTGGGACCATTACCAATAATCCTACCGCCGGAACCCACTTTGGTGGAACTGTAGCTGCCCCGGTTTTCGGAAATATTTTAAATATCTGTACAACCTCATTTAAACGCACAACCGGATTGTTTAAAATAAACTTACCAGTTCACCATATAAAGTTTAACAATACGCCATATGAAGATTAGTTAAAGAATTTAACATTTAAAATTAATGATAATATTCATGCATGCAGGATTTGAAAGACTTGAATAATCCCACCATATCTTTTTTGATAGTTATTGATTAGAACTTTCATTAAAAACTAAAATTTGCCTGGAAAGCAGCAACATAAAAATCAGGCTCCCCAACAATCCACCTTCCAGACAATTACTACTCAATTGATTTTAAAGGATTTAAAAATAAACCACTGTTTCTTTTAATCGATTTAGCATCCAATCGATTCAATACACCGATCGATAGCCTAAACGTGATAGCTTTTGGCTATCAATTGATCTTTATCGATCATTTTAAACTATTTTTCTTTCTTTTTTATTTATGACAGGATTGGGAATATTCCTAATCTTGGTATTATGTAACAATGAAGAACAAAGTGGAAATAAACTCCTTTAGCTTTGTTTTAGAGCCATCATACAAAAAAGATGGCTCCCTTCATTCATGGGAGATTTTAACAAAAAATATATTTAAAAAGAATACTAATGATTACCAAGCTAATGAAATGCCGTTTTCTTTCGATGCGTTAAATGAGAAGGAAATAATTGATGCGTTTAACAAGCAACTATTGACAATTGAAAAGCTTGAAGGTTTTCACTTAAAGTTTCCATTGCTATCCTTAAACGTAGATAGCCTCATAAGCGATTATATATTGACCGACAAATATGTAAGTGAGCACATAAAAAGAAAAAATAATATTGCTTTAGAAATTAATGAAAACTTCCATGAATTTAAGTCCTTGAATTGTATGTCTGATTTGAAAAAACTTTCTAGGCTGGGGCCTTTGTGGTTGGATGATTTCGGAGGAGGGTTAACGAGTTTAAAAGTCATTGAGTTATTTAAATTTGAATGTGTAAAAATAGATAAGGATTATTTCTGGGAAATTCAAAACAAGAAAAACCTCATGGAAATAATAAATAAAATAAAGGTGTATTGTAATTTTTTAATAGTGGAAGGTGTTGAAACTATAGAGCAAAAAAATATAGTTTTTTCTGTTAATGATAGTGCTTGCCAAGGACGATTATGGAAAAAAAACTACCACAACATTGAGTGTTAAAAAACTATGTCAAGTGATGTGAAATGTCCTTTTTGTTGCGTTAACTTAATTAAAGAAAATCATTGTCATATTTGTCACGCATTCAGAATTACTGGATACATACCAAGAGAAGTGCGTTCAAAGATTAAATTCATGACTCTTTGTTCATCATTTTCATTAGTAATTACTGCATCGTTCATAGCTTTTCTTCTTTCAGCAGGTACTGTGGCATATATGTCAATATTTGTTCTTGGTATCATTCTTATTTTTGCTATCATATAAGTGTTTCACCCCGAACAAGACAGTAGGAGCGAATTTTTCCCCCCATGATCGGGGAAGACCCATATATATACAGTGCGCATTTAACATAACGTACATTATGCGCACTAAGTTATTGATTTTACACGTTTTGTGGTTTGGTGTGGCTATGGCCAGATATACCAAATGCCAATATGAACACAACAAACTCAGGCTGACACATACATCATTACAATGAAAAATGTAATCAATACTAATGTAATGACGTTTAACCACAGAGAAACCATACTATTGCTTATGAGAAGGTTAGCTAAATCCGAGTCCTCATCTTCATACTTACCAGCCCTAGATGATGTCTGTCTACGGTTCATTACCGCATAAACCTCATAATGACTGACTATACGGCATATCAACACCAGATAAATTAGAACAATACCAGCAATGTGAAGTAAAACATCGTTGATGAACAGGAAAAATGGTAATATCACTACTCATCCGGATAACTCGGAGAGAAGATACTTGCGGCCTGTCAGGTAAAGAGCTGGGGGCTTATTCTCCGGTGGAAACTAACTTTAATTACGATTCTAATAAAATTTTGCGTCTTAACGTCTGTGTCAGCAATATGCTTGATAAGCAGATCTACCGATTTTCAGAAGGGGCTAGTCCCTATAATGAGTTAGGGTGGGCTTATTATGTGGGGGGCGGTAGTTTCATTCTGTTCCTAATTATTAAGACTAAGCAAGAATAAATAGCTGGTGTTATATAAGATTTTGAGTGTCAATTATGGATAAAAAGCTTTTTCAATACCCTGAGGATGATTTTTTTATTCTTCTTTATAATGAATCTTTGTTGGAGTCTAATATACAGAAAGCCAATGCGTTTTTAATCGAAAGTTGCAATTGTTTTCTTGAAAGAAAGGATAATGGATTTAGGCCTCTGGCATTTTCAAGCTCGTGTGATGAGTTACTTGAGATAAAAAAATATTTGATCCGTGCTAGAGGTTAATAAAATACATCGCATCCGCAAGTTAAATATAATTTAAATTTCCCCTGCGCTAACTTTAGCGCAGGGAAGTAAATTAGCAGATAATAAATAAATTCAAAAGAACATTATTTTACTTCATAAAATCGTTATCTATACTATATTTTCAGCTATTCATTTTGTTATTCATGTTACATTTATCAATGACAGGATTTTTTTGGATAAGTGTGAGGAACATTCCAATGACGAGGGGGGGGATCAGTAAAATTAAGTATGTGGAAATAGATAAATTAAAGAGTGCTTTCATCCCCTCCCCCTTTTTTTCTAAATACTTGGCATGAGACATCTTTCATCAACCATTTCTTTATTAAGACTGTAAAGATACATAAACCTTATGTACCCTTTACAGCCAAATTTTCTTGTTATCTTGCTTCGGTAGAATGATAGTGTTTTTTCTTCAATTTTCAGCTGACTTTTTATTTCATCCCCCCCTTACTTTTCAGTAAGCATTGCAGTACTATTTGTTCTTTTTTTAATTGGTAAAAATAAGTTTATCCCATAGTATACTAACGAATCCCACACTCTGGCAAATTACCACCACCTCCACAGGAGGTGGTTCTATATAGACTTTTATCAACTTCATGACGAAAAACACCTATTTTATCCCAAAAGAAGACAATAGAGTCACAGAGGAATCAAAGAGCGACTCAATTGTCTTTGGACAGTCTGGTTGTGAGGTTAGAAAACAGTTACTCCTACACCATTAAATAGGGCGCAATGCTCGCTAATTTCTCCCGGGTTTCTGTCAGTTCGCGTTCCGGCGTAGATTGCGCGATGATTCCCGCCCCCGCCTGTATCCAGCAGCGCTGGCTATCCTGAAATACGGAACGCAGAACTAGCGCCGCATCAAAGCGCGTATCGTCCAGCAGCAGGATTGCGCCGGAATAAAGCTCTCGCGGCGTCTTCTCAATTTGCATAATCGCGTTCAGAGCAGCATTTTTAGGGATACCTGAGGCGGTAATCGACGGAAACAGCACGGTAAACGCATCCCAGGCATCCTTGTTTTCCGAAAGCTGACCGCTCACGCCAGACCCCAGATGCTGAACGCTGCCGCGCTGGCGAACCGACATTAAATCTTCAACCACCACGCTGCCCGGCTGGCAAACGGCCTCCAGTTCAGCAATAGCTTCTTTGACAGAAAGGATATGCTCAAGCACCTCTTTACTGTCGTGCAGCAGTTCTGCCTCTTTCGCCTTATTATGCTCCGGGTTTCCCATGCGATCGCGGGTGCCCGCAAGCGGTTCAGTGACCACTTTATTGCCCGTCACTGACATCACCAGTTCCGGGCTAAAGCCCAGCGCTTCGCGTCCTTCCTGACGGAACATAAACGAGCGCACAGGCGTGTTTGCCTGCCGCCCGTATAACAGCGTGGCGGGCATATCAATCCGCGATGGCAGGGGAATGGCGCGCGAGACAATCACTTTGACATACTCGCCACGGCGGATCTCCGCAACGGCGCGCGCAACCTGTTGTTTATATGCCTCACCATTGAGGGCGGTATCCACCGCCAGTGGTGCGTTCTGCGTCGTTGTACCGGCCTCTTTTACCCACTCGCACAAACGTCGGCACCCGTCGGCGGAGTCCGCATAAACGGTGACATTTCCCTTTTCAAAAATAAGTTCTTCACGGGGAACGGTTAACGTCAGCAGCGGCCACTCCCCGGCGTTAAAGGCAATCCCCCGCGCATGCGCCGCAAAGTTGAACCCAACCTGTCCATATACCCGACGTCCTTTCACCTGAGGATGCGCCATAAAACGACGCGCGCAGTCGGCAATGGAATCCACCGCCCATTTTTGCTCCCCGGCATCATCAATAAATGTCGCCTGCGTTCCGTCGGCATTAATGTGCAGCCGTGCCTGGCACCCTTTGCCTAAATACCAACAGGGTTGACGCTCATAGACATAACACTCTTCTTCTGCGAACTGGCGTAAAACGCCAGAAATCGTCGGTAGCCATTGTTCCTCTGGTAACGCCAGATGTAGAAATTCACTGATTTTCATCCCTTACCTCTCTGTGTTATTCCCGGATCAATCAATTGCGCTTGTCATCAGTTCTCTTGCCGAATGCAGCCGGATATAAGCAACCCACGCCGCCAGCAACGTGAATGCCCCGGCAAACAGGAAGCAGGCCGCATAGCCAAAATGTTGAGCAACAACGCCACCGATAACGCCTGCCAGAATGGCGATTGCCGCATCAGTACATTGAAAGAGGGTGAAGTCGACACCGGCCTGCAAAGGCGATGAAAGCGACATCAGCGTGGCGTAAAGACAGACCAGCGCGCAGGCCAGCGAAATGGACTGGACAAGGACCAGACACTGGAGAATCTGCAGCAGCAGATGACCCGGCGCCATCATGAGAGTCATCACCACCGCCAGCAGCGCGATCCCCTGGACGCCATAAGCCGTCAACAGCGCTCTGCCGGGTGAGGTGTATTTCATCAGCAATCCGCCGGCCAGCGTTCCTGCTATGCCCGCTGCAATATTGCCGCCGCTGAACAGCGCGCCCAATGCGGACATGCTCAACCCATGATCCAACAACAGCGGTGCCAGAAGAGGCAGCACAAACCGCATGCCTGAATTCAGCATCAATACCAGCAGTAAGCCCAGGCGCGCCTGCTTCCTCCTTAGCGCATAACCTAACGCCGGCACATGCGGGATAGTCGCTGTTCGCGTCGGCTCCGTAATGCGCCACAGCGGGAGTGACAGCGCCATAATCAGCACCGCCATCATCAGCATGGCGACAGGCCAGCCGGATGCCGCCGACAGCATCAGGAACACCCCGCCGCCGCACATCATTCCCAGATAGCTGCCGCCGACCTGCACGCTGTTTCCCCAGCCGTAACCCGTGCGGGTCAGTTGATCGACACAAAAGCCGTCGCTGGCGATATCAATGGTGGAGGCGACCGTGCCTGCCACCATAAACAGAACAAATAACGCGACGATTTGCGTATCGGGGAATCCCCCTTCTCGCCCAAACCAGCCAATCGCTGCGACAATAGTCAGGATCGCCGCTAGCGCGACCTGACCACGCAGGATTAACATGCGGGAACGGCGTTCCTGGCTACCGGGCGGAAGCCGCCAGCGCTCGATCCACGGCGCCCAAATAAACTTCAGCGCCCAGGGCAGCATAAACAGGGTTGTCGCACCGGCAAGCGCCAGCGAACCGCCAGCAGCGCGCACCAGCGCGGGTAAGGACTGCATAGACAGCGCCGATACCAGACTCTGCGTCACATAGACGCCGGCAATAGCAAAAATCACCCGCCCGGTCGTCAACGTCAGCGGTTTCACATTCGACTGAACATCACTCATGCACCCACTCTCCAGACGCGGAAACCCCGTCGTCGCGCCACACGCGCGCGGCCATTTGCGCCTGCCACAGCGCCTGATAACGTCCATGATGTGAGAGCAATTGCGCATGAGTACCCTGCTCAACCACCTGTCCCTCTTCCATCACCAGAATGTTTCCGGCCCCGGCGATGGTGGATAAACGGTGAGCGATGATAATCACCGTCCGGTTGTGAACCAGGTTATCGATCGCTTTTTGCACCGCCAGCTCGCTTTCAATATCCAGCGCGGCAGTCGGTTCATCGAGAATGACGACCGGCGCGTTTTTCAATAACGCTCTGGCAATGGAAATCCGCTGGCGCTCGCCGCCCGATAGCTGGCCGCCCATCTCTCCCATTGGCGTCAGCCAGCCTTGCGGAAGACGGGAAATAAACTCAAGGCACTGCGCCGCGCGGGCGGCCTCTTCTACCTCCTGCCGCGTCGCCTGTGGGCGCGCGATACGGATATTCGCCAGCAGCGTGTCATCAAACAGCCAGACATCCTGGAAAACAACAGAAATCAGGCTATTGAGCTGTTCCGGCGTCAGGCGGCGAATATCGACGCCGCCAATAGAAATCTGCCCTTGCTGCGGATCGGCATAGCGCATTAACAGTTTGGTGACCGTAGTTTTGCCTGCGCCGGAGGCACCCACCAGCGCGCTCATACTGGCTGCCGGGAACGTCAAAGAAACATGATTAAGCGCGTAGCCGTCGCCTTCTTCGTAGCGATAGCTGACGTTGTCAAAGCGGATATCGTAACGTTCCGGCATCTCGCTTTGCTCTGCGACGGGAAGCGGTGCTATCGCCATAAACCGCTCAATCCGTTGCAGGGCGCTGGCGATCAGTTCCACAACCGAGGTGTAGCTGATAAACATCGCCATCGGTTCTGCGAAGCGCATAATCATCGCGACGGCGGCAATCAAAAAGGCGAGGTTCAGAGTGCCCGTCACTACCCAGACGATCCCGGATAACACCACCACCTGTAGGCCCAACTCCACGACGCTGGCGATCAGCATCGTCGCGCCAGCGCCCTGACGGTGAGTGCGGGTCTGTAAGTTTTCCAGCGCATTGAAATGCGCCAGCAGCGCCCGGCTTTTATCGGCATCGCTGCCGCAGGTGCGCAATACCATCATCCCCTGAGCAAATTCAACGATATCGCCGCTCAGACGCTGGTGCGCTTCCCCCAGCGTCTGCATTTGTCGCCGCATCGCCGGGCGGCGCCAGTAATAAAACGGCACCAGCAGAGGGAAGATCAGCAACATCACCAGCCCCAGCCGCCAGTCTATCCACAATGTCGCCAGCGACGCCGTCAGCGGCGTGACAATGGTGAGCAGCAAAATATTGGCTATCGCAATAACATAATTGAGGTTTTCATCCACGCTGCCCAGCAGCAAGGCGTTCATTTCACCCGCCCTGCCGCGCTGGAGCTTCTCCAGCGGCACGCGGCGTAACTGCTCGCCAAGTCGCAGGCGCAACTCATGGGTAGCCTGCGCCAGATGACCACGGTATTCAAAGCCCAGGCCATACCAGCGTAGCACCAGCGTCACAATTGCGGCGACGCTGAAGGCCATAGCCCAGTTAAGAAGTTGCGGCGCGTCTCCCCGTAACAGCGCATCAATGATCGGATAAAGACAGGCAAAGGCGATCCCCTGCATGAATGCCGCCAGCAACAGCGCCAGCATACTGCGTCGCAGCATCCTGGCCTGACTGCCAACGCTGGAGATAAGCTGGCGCCAGATGACGCGCCAGGCCAGGTTATCCGCAGGATTATTGTCTTTCAATTTCCACCACCTCTTCCTGTGTTCCACCCGGCACCCAATGCTGCGCCTGCTGATAGTGTTGCCAGAGCCGTTGATACAGGCCGCCCTGCGCCAACAGTTGCGTATGGTTCCCCATTTCCCTGAGCTGTCCGTCGGAAAACAGCAATATCACATCGGCCTGAGTCACCATTGAGAGACGATGCGCGACCATGATGACCGTCCGGCCACGCATGGCCGCCGCGAGCGCCTTGATAAGCGCCGCTTCGTTTTCCGGGTCAGCAAACGCCGTCGCCTCATCGAGCACCAGGATGGGGCGATCCTGCAAAAGCGCCCGGGCGATAGTAATGCGCTGCCGCTGGCCGCCGGAGAGAAATACCCCACGTTCCCCGACTCGAGTGTTGTAACCTTCTGGCAGAGCGCTAATAAAATCATGGGCCTGCGCCACTCTGGCCGCCGCTATTACCGCCTCCAGCGGCGTATCCGGCGCGCCCAGACGAATGTTATTGGCTATCGTGTCGGCAAAAAGGAAGTTGTCCTGAAACACAAACGAGAGTTGCTTCATCAGGGTGTCCGTCTGCATATCACGCAGATCCACGCCGCCAATACGGATATGGCCTTTGTCCGGGTCGGCGTAACGCAGCAGCAAGCGCGCCACGGTGCTTTTTCCGGCGCCGCTTGGCCCGACCAGCGCCACAATTTGCCCGGCAGGCACATGAAAGCTCACCTCCTGCAACGCGGCGCCAGTACGCGCTTGCGGATAATGAAAGCTCACCTGCTCAAAGGTAATGCTCGCCTCTTGCGGCTGCCGGTCAGACTGCGGCAGCGATAACTCCGGCATCGCGAGAACCTGATAAATACGCTGAATGCTTAAACGCGTTTGCGCGACCAGGTTATTGAGCATCATCATTGGCATTACGGCTTCGGCCATTCCGCTGCCCAGCAGTAAAACGGCCACCCACGCGATAAAATCGAAACTGCCATAGTGCAACAGGCCGTATCCCGACCAGATCAGGACAAACAGGGTCGGGAGAGGATTCAGAATCGAGAAGGAAAAACGCGCTGAAAAACCGGCTTTGCGATACCAGGTTTTGAGCACATCGACCCACTCTTCAAGGGCGCGTTGATAGCGCAAAAAACTGGTGCTGCCGCTATCAAACGTTCTCACCACGGGCATGGCCTGCACGAACTCAATAACCGCCGCGCTAACCTGCTCGCGCGCCTTATGATAACGCTGAGCCATATTTTCCGAACGCTGGCGGGCGAGCACGAGAATAACCGATCCAAACGCCAGTACCCCCAGCGTCGCGATTGCCAGCCGCCAGTCCAGCCAGAACAAGATAACGATTGTCGCCAGCGGCATGATGATCGCGCGGGCATAGAGCGGCGTGCTGTCGGCCACAAAAATATGTAACGACTTCACGTCATCCAGCATCACTTTCGCCACTGACCCGCTGCCCATTTGCTGTAACACGCCAGGCGGAAGCTGCAATGCTTTACGGGCTAACCTGCTGCGCAGAATGTTCTCCAGATGAAAAGCCGCGTAATGAGAGGTGTTGAACGCCTGTAAGCGCAGAACAAAAGTTAAGACCACGCAGCCGATCACGCCGCCCAGCGGCCAGGCCGGAATAGCGTCAGGCGTCGCGCGAATGTCACGCAGGCTCCACGCCAGAAAAAGGAGCGCCCCCAGGCTGGTTAATGCCGCCAGCCCCGCCAGCGCCATAGCTAAAATAACCTTCCTGCGAACCGGTGTAATCACCTGCCAGAGAGGAAATCGGGACAGCGATTCAGTATTGGATGATTGAGATGACATGGGAGTAACTGAATTTCCTGATGAATTTTTACGGACGCCAAAAACGACAATTCAGGGTGGCGTTCTGAGAATTAATGTGAATAATAACCATTATCAATAACTCATCTACCCCATTCGGTTCTATTTATACCCGCATTGGTCTAAGCCACAGGGAGATAACCAGGTCATGACGGAGTCACCGCAAACGCAATCTGAAATCTCTATTCACCAGTTGGTGGTCGGGAAACCTGCAAACGATGGCAATATTCCTGCTCAGTGTGAACTGCTGCGCTGTTCGTTGCAGGAAGGTATGGATATTTTGCTCTGGAGGGGCCATTTTGCGCGGCCAGAGACGTTGCAGCTACACGACGATCTGGGCAGGATTAACTTCTCGTGCATCCTGGAAGGCACATCGCGCTTTGCGATTCAGGGACTCCGGCGCCACACCGACTGGGAGCTTGCGCGCAATCGCCATTACATTACCCATACGCCAGACTGTCGCGGCAGCGCCTCCTATTGTGGCCGATTCGAGAGCATTACCCTCTCCTTCAGCCCTGAAACCCTCGCGCTGTGGGTGCCGGATATTAGCGCGGTCATTAAGAATAAGATCGACTCCCACTGCTGTTGCCAGCAGCAGCGTTGTAATGCTGAAACCCACTTAACGGCTCAGGCCTTGCGTCACGCGCTGATGCGCATGCACGGCGGCTTCAGTCATGAACAAAAGCCGTCGACGCTATGGTTGCAGGGGCAAAGTCTGGTCATGCTCAGTCTGGTGCTGGATGAACATCGCGAAGACGCCAGTTGCCTCTCCTGCCACTTCAACCCGATGGAACGCCAGAAACTGCTGCGGGCGAAGGATCTGCTGCTGGCTGATCTGACGCAAGCGCCGGGCGTCGCGGAGCTGGCCAGAGAGTCCGGTCTGAGCGTTCTCAAAATTAAGCGAGGCTTCCGCGTTCTGTTCAACAACAGCGTCTATGGCCTGTTTCAGGCTGAACGAATGCAGGAAGCCAGAAGACGCCTGGCCAACGGCAATACCTCCGTCATGACGGTGGCGGCCGATCTGGGCTATGCCAACGCCAGCCATTTCTCTGCCGCCTTCCAGAAACAGTTTGGCGTAACTCCTTCGACCTTTAAACGCGGGATGTAACCGGGGTCGCGCCCCCCTAAACTCCTCCCTGACAGAGGCCCGGATACCCCATCCGGGCCTCTGTTCTTTCCGCCTGTTACCAACCCGAAACGGGCATAAATAAACCCGTTTCGGGTAGCATCCAATTGTTAATAATTATTATTCTCATATGAGCAATGCTTTTCGGTAAGACGTGCCATCAGGAGGAAGAATGATTTCTGGCGCACCATCTCAGGATTCGCTGTTACCGGACAACCGCCACGCGGCTGATTACCAACAATTACGCGAGCGGCTCATACAGGAACTGAATTTAACGCCGCAGCAGTTACATGAAGAGAGCAACCTGATCCAGGCCGGCCTGGATTCCATAAGATTGATGAGATGGTTACACTGGTTTCGTAAAAATGGCTACCGCCTTACCCTTCGCGAGCTGTATGCCGCCCCCACGCTGGCGGCATGGAACCAGTTAATGCTCAGCCGGTCGCCTGAGAACGCGGAAGAAGAAACGCCGCCCGACGAATCATCCTGGCCGAACATGACCGAAAGTACCCCCTTCCCATTGACGCCAGTACAGCACGCCTACCTGACGGGCCGCATGCCGGGGCAGACGCTTGGCGGCGTGGGTTGCCACCTGTATCAGGAGTTTGAAGGCCATTGTCTGACGGCGTCGCAGCTGGAGCAGGCCATCACGACCTTGCTGCAACGCCACCCAATGCTGCATATCGCCTTTCGCCCCGACGGGCAGCAGGTCTGGCTACCGCAACCTTACTGGAACGGCGTCACCGTTCATGATTTACGCCATAACGACGCTGAAAGCCGCCAGGCCTATCTGGACGCACTGCGCCAGCGCCTGAGCCACCGTCTTTTACGCGTGGAAATCGGCGAAACGTTTGATTTTCAGCTGACGCTCTTGCCGGACAATCGCCACCGCCTCCATGTCAATATTGACCTGCTGATTATGGATGCCTCCAGCTTTACGCTTTTCTTCGATGAGCTTAACGCCCTGCTGGCCGGAGAATCGCTGCCGGCTATCGACACCCGCTATGATTTCCGCTCGTATTTGCTGCACCAGCAGAAGATCAATCAACCACTGAGAGACGACGCGCGCGCTTACTGGCTGGCGAAAGCATCGACGCTTCCCCCCGCGCCCGTCTTGCCGCTGGCCTGCGAACCCGCCACGCTACGTGAAGTCCGTAATACCCGACGCCGCATGATTGTCCCGGCAACACGCTGGCACGCCTTTAGCAACCGGGCCGGCGAGTATGGCGTGACGCCGACAATGGCACTGGCGACCTGTTTTTCTGCCGTGCTGGCTCGCTGGGGCGGCCTGACGCGTCTGCTGCTTAACATCACCTTATTCGACCGCCAGCCGCTGCAACCGGCGGTTGGCGCGATGCTTGCCGACTTCACCAATATTCTTCTGCTGGATACCGCCTGCGATGGCGATACCGTCAGCAACCTGGCGCGTAAAAACCAGCTCACGTTTACGGAGGACTGGGAGCATCGCCACTGGTCCGGCGTCGAATTACTCCGTGAACTCAAACGCCAGCAGCGCTACCCCCACGGCGCCCCGGTGGTATTTACCAGCAATCTGGGGCGTTCCCTCTACAGCAGCCGCGCAGAATCGCCGTTGGGCGAGCCGGAATGGGGCATCTCGCAAACGCCGCAGGTCTGGATAGATCATCTGGCGTTCGAGCATCACGGCGAGGTCTGGCTACAATGGGACAGCAACGACGCGCTGTTCCCTCCGGCGTTAGTCGAAACATTGTTCGACGCCTACTGCCAGTTGATTAACCAACTCTGCGATGACGAAAGCGCCTGGCAAAAGCCGTTCGCAGATATGATGCCCGCCAGCCAGCGCGCGATACGCGAACGGGTCAACGCCACCGGCGCCCCCATTCCCGAAGGCTTGCTGCATGAAGGCATTTTCCGTATCGCTCTGCAACAGCCGCAGGCGCTGGCGGTAACGGACATGCGTTATCAGTGGAATTATCATGAGCTGACAGACTATGCCCGCCGTTGCGCGGGCAGGTTAATCGAGTGCGGGGTTCAGCCCGGCGATAATGTGGCTATCACGATGTCGAAAGGCGCAGGACAACTTGTTGCGGTTCTGGCCGTCCTGCTGGCCGGGGCGGTTTACGTTCCGGTTTCGCTGGATCAGCCTGCCGCACGGCGCGAGAAAATCTACGCTGACGCCAGCGTCCGGCTGGTGCTCATTTGTCAGCACGACGCCAGCGCCGGGTCAGACGATATTCCCGCCCTTGCCTGGCAGCAGGCCATTGAGGCGGAGCCGATCGCCAACCCGGTAGTATGCGCCCCCACGCAACCGGCCTACATTATCTACACCTCCGGCTCTACCGGTACGCCGAAAGGGGTAGTCATTTCTCACCGGGGAGCGCTTAACACCTGTTGCGATATCAATACCCGCTATCAGGTTGGCCCGCATGACAGGGTGCTGGCCCTCTCCGCCCTACATTTTGATTTATCGGTTTACGACATTTTTGGCGTACTGCGCGCGGGCGGCGCGCTGGTGATGGTGATGGAAAATCAACGGCGCGATCCTCACGCATGGTGTGAGCTGATCCAGCGCCATCAGGTCACGCTCTGGAACAGCGTCCCGGCGCTGTTCGATATGCTGCTGACCTGGTGTGAAGGTTTCGCCGACGCCACGCCGGAAAACCTGCGCGCAGTGATGCTTTCCGGCGACTGGATCGGGCTTGACCTCCCCGCCCGTTATCGGGCCTTCCGGCCACAAGGACAATTTATCGCGATGGGCGGCGCCACCGAGGCGTCTATCTGGTCTAACGCCTGCGAAATTCACGACGTCCCCGCCCACTGGCGCTCCATCCCTTACGGTTTTCCGCTAACCAACCAACGCTACCGGGTGGTGGATGAACAGGGCCGGGACTGCCCTGACTGGGTGCCGGGTGAATTATGGATTGGCGGCATTGGGGTCGCGGAAGGCTATTTCAACGATCCCCTGCGTAGCGAGCAGCAATTTTTGACGCTCCCGGACGAGCGCTGGTATCGCACCGGCGATCTCGGCTGCTACTGGCCAGATGGCACAATCGAGTTCCTCGGTCGTCGCGACAAGCAGGTCAAAGTCGGAGGATATCGCATCGAGCTGGGCGAAATCGAAAGCGCGCTCAGCCAGCTGGCGGGGGTGAAACAAGCAACCGTTCTGGCGATCGGCGAAAAAGAAAAAACGCTGGCGGCATACGTTGTTCCTCAGGGCGAGGCTTTTTGCGTTACCGATCATCGGAACCCGGCACTGCCGCAGGCGTGGCACACGCTTGCGGGAACGTTGCCCTGTTGCGCCATCTCGCCAGAGATCTCCGCAGAACAGGTAGCCGATTTCCTTCAGCATCGCCTGCTAAAACTGAAGCCGGGTCACACCGCTGGCGCCGATCCTCTCCCCCTGATGAACTCACTCGCTATCCAGCCGCGCTGGCAGGCCGTGGTGGAACGCTGGTTAGCATTTCTGGTGACACAACGGCGACTGAAGCCCGCTGCTGAAGGTTATCAGGTCTGCGCTGGTGAAGAACGCGAGGATGAGCACCCGCACTTCAGCGGACATGATTTAACGTTATCGCAAATTCTTCGCGGTGCCCGTAACGAACTGTCGTTACTGAACGACGCGCAGTGGTCGCCGGAAAGCCTGGCCTTTAACCATCCGGCCAGCGCCCCGTATATTCAGGAACTGGCGACAATTTGCCAACAGCTTGCACAGCGCTTACAGCGCCCGGTACGCCTGCTTGAGGTGGGAACCCGCACTGGCCGCGCCGCAGAATCGCTGTTAGCACAGCTCAACGCCGGACAGATTGAGTATGTCGGGCTTGAGCAGAGCCAGGAGATGCTGCTGAGCGCCCGGCAGAGGCTCGCCCCCTGGCCTGGCGCCCGTCTGTCCCTCTGGAATGCAGACACGCTGGCGGCGCACGCTCACTCGGCGGACATTATCTGGCTTAATAACGCCCTGCATCGTCTGCTGCCGGAAGATCCCGGGCTCCTTGCGACATTACAACAGCTTGCCGTTCCCGGCGCGCTGCTCTACGTGATGGAGTTTCGCCAGTTAACGCCGTCCGCCCTACTCAGCACGCTCCTGTTAACCAATGGGCAGCCGGAGGCCTTGCTGCATAACAGCGCCGACTGGGCGGCATTATTTAGCGCGGCCGGCTTCAACTGTCAGCATGGCGATGAGGTCGCGGGGTTACAACGCTTCCTCGTACAATGTCCTGACAGGCAGGTGCGCCGCGATCCCCGTCAACTTCAGGCCGCCCTCGCCGGACGTCTGCCGGGGTGGATGGTGCCGCAACGGATCGTCTTCCTCGACGCCTTACCGCTGACGGCTAACGGGAAAATTGACTACCAGGCGCTGAAGCGTCGTCATACCCCTGAAGCGGAAAACCCGGCCGAAGCGGATTTACCCCAGGGCGACATTGAAAAACAGGTTGCCGCCCTCTGGCAGCAACTCTTATCAACTGGCAATGTCACCAGAGAAACCGACTTCTTCCAGCAAGGCGGCGATAGCCTGCTGGCGACCCGTCTGACCGGGCAACTTCATCAGGCAGGTTATGAAGCGCAATTAAGCGACCTGTTTAATCATCCCCGGCTGGCGGATTTTGCCGCCACGCTGCGGAAAACCGACGTCCCGGTCGAACAACCATTCGTCCACTCCCCTGAAGATCGCTACCAGCCCTTTGCGCTTACCGACGTGCAGCAGGCTTACCTGGTGGGGCGTCAGCCGGGCTTTGCCCTGGGCGGCGTCGGCTCACATTTCTTTGTTGAATTTGAAATTGCCGATCTGGACCTCACCCGGCTGGAGACGGTCTGGAACCGATTAATCGCCCGCCACGATATGCTGCGAGCCATCGTGCGTGATGGACAGCAACAGGTGCTCGAACAGACGCCCCCCTGGGTGATACCCGCACACACCCTCCATACGCCTGAAGAGGCGTTGCGGGTGCGCGAAAAACTGGCGCATCAGGTACTCAACCCCGAAGTGTGGCCGGTATTCGATCTCCAGGTCGGATACGTGGACGGGATGCCTGCCCGCCTGTGGCTGTGTCTGGATAACCTGTTGCTTGACGGTCTGAGCATGCAGATCCTGCTGGCGGAGCTGGAGCACGGCTACCGCTACCCGCAACAGCTGCTTCCGCCGCTGCCCGTCACCTTCAGGGATTATCTGCAACAACCCTCGCTACAGTCGCCCAATCCAGATTCTCTGGCATGGTGGCAGGCGCAGCTTGATGATATTCCTCCGGCGCCTGCGTTGCCGCTGCGCTGCTTGCCTCAGGAGGTTGAAACACCGCGCTTCGCCCGCCTGAACGGCGCACTGGACAGCACGCGCTGGCATCGGCTGAAAAAACGGGCGGCTGACGCCCATCTCACCCCGTCGGCCGTACTGTTGTCGGTGTGGTCAACGGTTCTCTCTGCATGGAGTGCACAGCCTGAGTTCACGCTTAACCTTACGCTTTTCGACAGGCGACCGCTGCACCCGCAAATCAACCAGATTCTGGGCGATTTCACCTCGCTGATGCTGCTGAGCTGGCATCCCGGCGAAAGCTGGCTGCACAGCGCGCAGTCACTACAGCAGCGGCTGAGCCAGAACCTCAACCACCGCGATGTGTCAGCCATCCGCGTGATGCGTCAACTGGCGCAACGGCAAAACGTGCCAGCCGTTCCGATGCCCGTCGTCTTTACCAGCGCGCTGGGCTTTGAGCAGGATAACTTCCTCGCCCGGCGTAATCTGCTCAAACCGGTCTGGGGCATCTCCCAGACGCCGCAGGTCTGGCTCGATCACCAGATTTATGAATCCGAAGGCGAACTGCGCTTTAACTGGGATTTTGTCGCCGCGCTGTTTCCTGCCGGGCAGGTGGAGCGCCAGTTTGAACAGTATTGCGCATTGCTAAACCGAATGGCCGAGGATGAAAGCGGCTGGCAACTGCCGCTCGCCGCGCTGGTGCCTCCCGTTAAACACGCAGGGCAATGCGCAGAGCGCTCACCGCGCGTATGCCCTGAGCACTCTCAGCCACACATTGCGGCGGACGAGAGCACCGTCAGCCTGATTTGCGACGCCTTCCGCGAGGTGGTTGGCGAGTCTGTCACGCCCGCAGAAAACTTCTTTGAGGCGGGCGCAACGTCGCTGAATCTGGTGCAACTGCACGTTTTGTTACAACGTCACGAATTTTCCACCCTGACGTTGCTTGACCTCTTCACCCACCCTTCTCCTGCTGCCCTGGCCGATTATCTGGCCGGCGTCGCCACGGTGGAGAAAACACAACGACCTCGCCCTGTTCGCCGTCGTCAGCGGCGGATATAGCGCGAAGCAAACTGATTTTCCCCGGAACGCCATCGCGAACGCATGGCGTTCCATTGACTTTGTGAATCTTAGGAAACGGGACCGATTATGGATAACTTGCGCTTCTCTTCTGCGCCGACAGCAGATTCCATTGATGCATCGATCGCTCAACACTACCCGGACTGCGAACCTGTCGCGGTTATCGGCTACGCCTGCCATTTTCCTGAATCGCCGGATGGCGAAACGTTCTGGCAAAATCTGCTGGAAGGTCGTGAATGCAGCCGACGCTTTACGCGCGAAGAGCTTCTGGCCGTCGGTCTGGATGCCGCCATCATTGACGATCCTCATTATGTCAATATCGGTACGGTGTTAGACAACGCCGACTGCTTCGACGCCACCCTGTTTGGCTATTCGCGACAGGAAGCGGAGTCGATGGACCCGCAGCAGCGCCTATTTTTGCAGGCGATCTGGCATGCGCTGGAACATGCCGGTTATGCCCCCGGCGCCGTCCCCCATAAGACCGGCGTTTTCGCCTCTTCCCGGATGAGTACCTACCCCGGTCGCGAAGCATTGAACGTGACAGAAGTCGCGCAGGTAAAAGGTCTGCAATCTCTGATGGGCAATGATAAAGACTATATTGCCACCCGCGCCGCGTACAAACTCAACCTGCACGGCCCGGCGTTATCGGTACAGACCGCCTGCTCCAGCTCGCTGGTTGCCGTGCATCTGGCCTGTGAAAGCCTGCGCGCTGGCGAATCCGATATGGCGGTTGCCGGCGGCGTGGCGCTCTCTTTCCCCCAGCAGGCAGGCTACCGCTACCAGCCCGGAATGATTTTCTCTCCTGATGGTCACTGTCGTCCCTTTGACGCCTCGGCTGAGGGCACCTGGGCCGGTAACGGTCTCGGCTGCGTGGTGCTGCGTCGCCTGAGAGACGCGCTGCTGTCAGGCGATCCGATTATCTCGGTGATCCTCTCCAGCGCGGTCAACAACGACGGCAACAGAAAGGTCGGCTATACCGCCCCTTCCGTCGCAGGGCAACAGGCAGTCATCGAAGAGGCGTTAATGCTGGCGGCCATCGACGACAGGCAGGTAGGTTACATTGAAACCCACGGCACCGGCACACCGCTGGGCGACGCGATTGAAATTGAAGCGTTACGCAACGTCTATGCGCCTCGCCCGCAGGATCAGCGCTGTGCGCTCGGTTCCGTGAAAAGTAACATGGGCCATCTGGATACCGCGGCGGGCATTGCCGGACTGCTGAAAACCGTTCTGGCAGTCAGTCGCGGGCAAATTCCTCCCTTACTGAATTTTCACACCCCCAACCCGGCGCTGAAACTTGAAGAGAGCCCCTTTACCATACCGGTGTCGGCACAGGCATGGCAGGACGAAATGCGCTATGCGGGCGTCTCCTCCTTTGGTATTGGCGGCACCAACTGCCATATGATCGTCGCCTCGCTGCCCGACGCGCTCAACGCGCGCCTCCCCAATACGGATAGCGGCAGAAAAAGTACCGCGCTGCTGCTCAGCGCCGCCAGCGACAGCGCGTTGCGGCGGCTGGCGACAGATTATGCCTGGGCGCTGAGAGAGAATGCGGATGCCAGCTCTCTGGCCTTCACAGCCCTGCACGCGCGCCGTCTCGATCTCCCCTTCCGCCTGGCGGCGCCATTAAACCGTGAAACCGCCGAGGCGCTCAGCGCCTGGGCCGGTGAGAAATCGGGGGGGCTGGTTTACAGCGGCCACGGCGCCAGCGGCAAGCAGGTGTGGCTGTTTACCGGCCAGGGCTCGCACTGGCGCACTATGGGTCAAACGATGTACCAGCACTCAACGGCGTTTGCCGACACGCTGGATCGCTGTTTTTCCGCCTGTAGCGAAATGCTCACGCCGTCACTGCGCGAAGCGATGTTTAACCCCGATTCGGCGCAGCTGGACAATATGGCCTGGGCGCAGCCGGCGATTGTCGCGTTTGAAATCGCGATGGCGGCGCACTGGCGTGCTGAAGGACTGAAGCCAGACTTCGCCATTGGGCATTCCGTCGGTGAATTTGCCGCTGCCGTTGTCTGCGGACACTATACGATTGAACAGGTCATGCCACTGGTTTGTCGGCGCGGCGCGCTAATGCAGCAGTGCGCAAGCGGCGCGATGGTGGCGGTATTTGCAGACGAAGACACGCTGATGCCGCTGGCTCGCCAGTTTGAGCTGGATCTCGCCGCCAACAACGGTACGCAACATACGGTATTTTCCGGGCCGGAAGCCCGTCTCGCGGTATTTTGCGCCACGCTCTCGCAGCATGACATTAACTATCGTCGCCTGAGCGTAACCGGTGCGGCGCACTCCGCTTTACTGGAGCCGATACTCGATCGGTTCCAGGACGCCTGCGCGGGACTGCACGCGGAGCCGGGGCAAATACCGATTATTTCCACGCTCACCGCCGACGTCATTGATGAGTCAACGCTCAACCAGGCGGATTACTGGCGCCGACACATGCGCCAGCCGGTGCGTTTTATCCAGAGTATTCAGGTGGCGCATCAGCTCGGCACCCGCGTTTTTCTGGAGATGGGGCCCGATGCCCAGTTGGTTGCTTGCGGGCAGCGCGAATACCGCGATAACGCATACTGGATAGCCAGCGCCCGGCGTAACAAAGAGGCGAGCGATGTCCTCAATCAGGCCCTGCTCCAGCTTTACGCTGCCGGCGTCGCCCTACCGTGGGCCGACCTGCTGGCGGGCGATGGACAACGTATCGCTGCGCCATGTTATCCGTTTGATACTGAGCGTTACTGGAAAGAGCGCGTCTCCCCGGCCTGCGAGCCTGCCGACGCAGCGCTGTCTGCCGGGCTGGAGGTGGCGAGTCGCGCCGCGACAGCGCTCGATCTCCCTCGCCTGGAAGCGCTTAAACAGTGCGCCACGCGACTGCACGCCATCTACGTCGATCAACTAGTACAACGCTGTACCGGCGATGCCATAGAGAACGGCGTGGACGCCATGACCATCATGCGCCGTGGACGTCTGCTGCCCCGCTACCAGCAGCTACTCCAGCGCCTGCTGAATAACTGCGTGGTCGACGGCGATTACCGCTGCACCGACGGGCGATACGTCCGCGCCCGCCCCATTGAACATCAACAGCGGGAATCACTGCTGACGGAACTTGCCGGTTATTGTGAAGGTTTTCAGGCTATTCCCGACACCATCGCCCGTGCCGGCGATCGGTTATATGAAATGATGAGCGGCGCGGAAGAACCGGTGGCGATTATCTTCCCGCAAAGCGCCTCCGACGGCGTGGAAGTGCTGTATCAGGAATTCAGCTTTGGCCGCTATTTCAACCAAATCGCCGCCGGGGTATTACGCGGCATTGTCCAGACGCGTCAGCCCCGCCAGCCGTTGCGTATTCTTGAAGTTGGCGGCGGAACCGGCGGCACCACCGCGTGGCTGCTGCCGGAACTCAACGGCGTTCCGGCACTGGAGTACCATTTCACCGATATCTCGGCGCTGTTCACCCGTCGCGCCCAGCAGAAATTCGCCGACTATGATTTTGTGAAGTATAGCGAGCTGGATCTCGAAAAAGAGGCGCAGTCTCAGGGTTTCCAGGCACAGTCTTACGATCTTATCGTGGCAGCGAACGTGATTCACGCCACCCGCCATATTGGCCGCACGCTCGATAATCTGCGCCCCCTGCTCAAGCCGGGCGGGCGCCTGCTGATGCGCGAAATCACCCAGCCAATGCGTCTGTTTGACTTCGTTTTCGGCCCGCTGGTTCTTCCGCTACAGGATCTCGACGCCCGCGAAGGTGAGTTATTCCTCACCACCGCTCAGTGGCAACAACAGTGCCGCCACGCCGGATTCAGCAAAGTGGCGTGGCTACCGCAGGATGGCAGCCCGACCGCCGGGATGAGCGAACATATCATTCTCGCCACGCTGCCCGGTCAGGCGGTTAGCGCCGTAACATTCACCGCGCCATCAGAACCCGTGTTGGGGCAGGCGCTGACGGATAACGGTGATTATCTCGCCGACTGGTCTGATTGCGCAGGTCAGCCCGAACAGTTTAACGCCCGCTGGCAGGAGGCCTGGCGTCTGCTTTCACAGCGTCATGGCGACGCTCTGCCTGTGGAACCGCCCCCCGTCGCCGCCCCGGAGTGGCTGGGGAAGGTTCGCTTAAGCTGGCAAAACAAAGCCTTTTCCCGCGGTCAGATGCGCGTTGAAGCCCGTCATCCTGCTGGCGAGTGGCTGCCGCTATCGCCCGCCGCGCCTCTTCCTGCGCCGCAAACGCATTATCAATGGCGCTGGACGCCCCTCAACGTCGCCAGCATTGACCATCCGCTTACCTTTAGCTTCAGCGCCGGTACGCTTGCGCGCAGCGACGAGCTGGCGCAATACGGCATCATTCACGATCCGCACGCCTCTTCACGACTGATGATTGTTGAGGAGAGCGAGGATACGCTGGCCTTAGCGGAGAAAGTGATAGCAGCGCTCACCGCCAGCGCAGCCGGATTGATTGTGGTTACTCGCCGCGCGTGGCGAGTCGAGGAAAATGAAGCACTCTCTGCATCCCATCACGCGCTATGGGCCTTGCTTCGCGTCGCGGCCAACGAACAGCCGGAACGGTTGCTTGCCGCCATCGATCTCGCCGAAAACACCCCGTGGGAAACGCTGCATCAAGGGTTGAGCGCAGTCTCACTATCACAGCGCTGGCTCGCCGCACGGGGTGACACCCTTTGGCTCCCTTCACTGGCGCCCAATACGGGATGCGCCGCTGAATTACCGGCAAACGTGTTTACCGGCGATAGCCGCTGGCATCTGGTGACCGGAGCGTTTGGCGGATTAGGCCGCCTTGCCGTGAACTGGCTCAGAGAAAAAGGGGCGCGACGCATCGCCCTGCTGGCGCCGCGCGTGGATGAGTCATGGCTACGCGACGTGGAGGGCGGGCAGACGCGCGTCTGCCGTTGTGATGTGGGCGATGCCGGGCAACTGGCCACGGTTCTTGACGATCTGGCGGCCAACGGCGGCATTGCCGGAGCGATTCATGCCGCTGGCGTATTGGCTGACGCGCCCTTGCAGGAGCTTGATGACCACCAGCTGGCTGCCGTTTTCGCGGTAAAAGCGCAGGCGGCAAGCCAGCTGTTGCAAACCCTGCGCAACCACGACGGACGCTATCTTATTCTCTACTCTTCCGCTGCCGCCACCCTCGGCGCGCCGGGTCAGAGCGCCCATGCGCTGGCCTGCGGCTACCTGGACGGGCTGGCCCAGCAGTTTTCCACCCTTGATGCGCCGAAAACGCTCTCTGTCGCCTGGGGCGCATGGGGAGAAAGCGGTCGGGCGGCCACGCCGGAAATGCTGGCGACGCTCGCCAGCCGAGGTATGGGCGCGTTAAGCGATGCCGAAGGCTGCTGGCACCTGGAACAGGCGGTGATGCGCGGCGCCCCGTGGCGACTGGCGATGCGCGTTTTTACCGACAAAATGCCCCCGTTACAACAGGCTCTGTTTAACATCAGCGCCACAGAAAAAGCCGCAACGCCGGTCATTCCTCCTGCTGATGACAACGCCTTTAACGGCAGCCTGAGCGATGAAACAGCGGTGATGGCATGGCTGAAAAAGCGGATTGCGGTTCAGCTAAGGCTGAGCGATCCGGCGTCACTGCATCCAAACCAGGATCTGTTGCAACTCGGCATGGACTCGCTGCTCTTCCTTGAACTCAGTAGCGATATTCAGCACTACCTGGGCGTACGCATCAATGCGGAACGGGCGTGGCAGGATCTGTCTCCTCATGGACTCACGCAGCTTATCTGTTCTAAGCCAGAGGCGACGCCTGCCGCTTCGCAGCCGGAAGTGTTGCGGCACGACGCCGACGAGCGTTATGCGCCCTTCCCTTTGACGCCCATTCAGCACGCCTACTGGCTGGGGCGAACCCACCTCATTGGCTATGGCGGCGTCGCCTGTCACGTCCTGTTTGAGTGGGATAAACGCCACGATGAGTTCGATCTCGCCATACTGGAGAAAGCATGGAACCAGCTCATCGCACGCCACGATATGTTGCGTATGGTGGTTGATGCCGACGGGCAGCAGCGAATCCTGGCGACAACGCCGGAGTATCACATCCCGCGTGACGATCTGCGCGCGCTTTCCCCGGAAGAACAGCGCATCGCGCTGGAAAAACGGCGGCATGAACTGAGCTATCGCGTTTTGCCTGCCGACCAGTGGCCTCTTTTTGAGCTGGTGGTCAGCGAAATCGACGATTGCCATTACCGTCTGCATATGAACCTCGACCTTTTGCAGTTTGATGTGCAGAGTTTTAAAGTCATGATGGACGACCTGGCGCAGGTCTGGCGCGGTGAAACGCTGGCGCCGCTCGCTATTACCTTCCGTGATTATGTGATGGCTGAACAGGCGCGCCGACAGACATCGGCATGGCACGATGCCTGGGATTACTGGCAGGAAAAACTGCCGCAACTGCCCTTAGCGCCAGAGCTGCCGGTGGTTGAGACGCCCCCGGAAACGCCACACTTCACCACCTTCAAATCGACGATCGGCAAGACAGAATGGCAGGCCGTGAAACAGCGCTGGCAGCAGCAAGGCGTCACACCGTCTGCCGCGCTGCTCACGCTGTTTGCCGCCACCCTTGAGCGCTGGAGTCGTACCACAACATTTACGCTGAACCTGACGTTCTTCAATCGCCAGCCGATCCATCCGCAAATCAACCAGTTGATTGGTGATTTTACCTCCGTCACGCTGGTTGATTTTAACTTCTCAGCGCCGGTGACGTTGCAAGAGCAGATGCAACAGACCCAACAGCGCCTCTGGCAAAACATGGCGCACAGTGAAATGAACGGTGTTGAGGTGATCCGTGAGCTGGGCCGCCTGCGCGGATCACAACGTCAACCGCTGATGCCGGTAGTGTTTACCAGTATGCTGGGGATGACGCTGGAAGGCATGACTATCGATCAGGCGATGAGCCATCTGTTCGGCGAACCCTGCTATGTATTCACGCAAACGCCGCAGGTCTGGCTGGATCATCAGGTCATGGAGAGCGACGGCGAGTTGATGTTTAGCTGGTACTGCATGGACAACGTGCTGGAACCCGGCGCTGCCGAGGCGATGTTTAATGACTATTGCGCCATCCTGCAAGCCGTCATCGCCGCCCCTGAAAGCCTGAAGACTCTCGCCAGCGGCATCGCCGGGCACATTCCCCGCCGACGCTGGCCGCTGAACGCGCAGGCGGACTACGACCTGCGGGATATTGAGCAGGCGACGCTCGAATACCCCGGCATCCGGCAGGCCAGAGCGGAAATAACCGAACAGGGCGCGTTGACGCTGGATATCGTGATGGCCGACGATCCGTCGCCATCAGCGGCGATGCCTGATGAGCACGAACTTACCCAACTGGCGCTGCCGTTGCCTGAGCAGGCGCAGCTTGATGAGCTGGAGGCGACCTGGCGCTGGCTGGAGGCGCGTGCGCTACAGGGGATCGCGGCTACGCTAAATCGTCACGGCCTGTTTACCACGCCGGAGATCGCCCATCGCTTTAGCGCAGTAGTACAGGCGCTGTCCGCGCAAGCGTCTCACCAGCGTCTGCTGCGCCAGTGGCTACAGTGTCTGACGGAAAGAGAGTGGTTAATCCGCGAAGGTGAAAGCTGGCGCTGCCGCATTCCGCTCAGCGAGATTCCTGAGCCTCAGGAAGCGTGCCCGCAAAGCCAATGGAGCCAGGCGCTGGCGCAGTATCTGGAAACCTGCATCGCCCGGCACGACGCCCTCTTCTCCGGGCAGTGTTCTCCGCTGGAATTGCTGTTCAACGAGCAGCATCGCGTTACCGACGCGCTGTATCGCGACAACCCCGCCAGCGCCTGTCTGAATCGCTATACCGCGCAGATTGCCGCCTTGTGCAGCGCAGAACGGATTCTGGAGGTTGGCGCCGGAACCGCAGCCACTACCGCGCCGGTGCTGAAGGCCACGCGGAACACGCGGCAGTCGTACCACTTCACGGACGTCTCCGCGCAGTTCCTCAATGACGCCAGAGCCCGTTTCCATGATGAATCGCAGGTGTCTTATGCCTTGTTCGACATCAACCAGCCGCTGGATTTCACCGCCCACCCGGAGGCGGGTTACGACCTGATCGTTGCCGTCAATGTGCTCCACGACGCCAGCCATGTCGTCCAGACGTTGCGCAGATTAAAACTGTTGCTGAAAGCCGGCGGACGTTTGCTGATCGTTGAAGCGACGGAGCGAAACAGCGTATTCCAGCTGGCGAGCGTGGGCTTTATTGAGGGATTAAGCGGATACCGCGATTTCCGCCGCCGGGATGAGAAACCGATGCTCACCCGCTCCGCATGGCAGGAGGTTCTCGTTCAGGCCGGGTTTGCAAACGAGCTGGCGTGGCCCGCGCAGGAATCGTCGCCGCTGCGCCAGCATCTGCTGGTAGCGCGTTCGCCTGGCGTAAATCGCCCGGATAAAAAAGCCGTGAGCCGCTATTTACAGCAGCGCTTTGGCACCGGTCTGCCCATTTTACAGATCCGGCAAAGAGAAGCGTTATTTACGCCGCTGCATGCCCCGTCTGATGCGCCGACTGAGCCAGCCAAACCCACGCCAGTTGCCGGGGGGAATTCGGCGCTGGAAAAACAGGTGGCTGAACTCTGGCAATCGCTGCTGTCTCGCCCCGTGGCAAGGCATCACGACTTTTTCGAACTGGGCGGCGACAGCCTGATGGCGACAAGGATGGTCGCGCAGCTAAACCGGAGAGGGATTGCCAGGGCTAACCTTCAGGATCTGTTCAACCATTCGACGCTGAGCGACTTCTGCGCCCATCTACAGGCGGCTACGTCAGGAGAGGACAACCCGATACCCCTTTGCCAGGGCGACGGTGAGGAAACCCTGTTTGTCTTCCACGCTTCAGACGGCGATATCAGCGCCTGGCTGCCGCTCGCTAGCGCGTTGAACAGGCGCGTTTTCGGCCTGCAAGCAAAATCGCCGCAGCGCTTTGCCACGCTCGACCAGATGATCGATGAGTATGTCGGGTGCATCCGTCGTCAGCAGCCTCACGGCCCTTATGTGCTGGCGGGTTGGTCGTATGGCGCGTTTCTTGCGGCGGGCGCCGCACAGCGCCTGTACGCCAAAGGCGAGCAGGTTCGGATGGTGTTAATCGATCCCGTGTGCCGACAGGATTTCTGTTGCGAAAACCGGGCGGCCCTGCTGCGCCTGTTAGCCGAAGGACAAACGCCTCTGGCACTGCCCGAACATTTCGACCAGCAGACGCCCGACAGCCAGCTTGCCGGCTTTATCAGCCTCGCTAAAACGGCCGGTATGGTGTCGCAAAACCTGACGCTGCAAGCGGCAGAAACGTGGCTCGACAACATCGCGCATCTGCTGCGTTTACTGACTGAGCATACGCCGGGCGAAAGCGTTCCGGTCCCCTGTCTCATGGTGTATGCCGCCGGGAGACCCGCGCGCTGGACGCCAGCAGAAACCGAGTGGCAGGGCTGGATAAACAACGCCGACGACGCTGTGATTGAAGCCAGCCACTGGCAAATCATGATGGAAGCCCCCCACGTTCAGGCTTGTGCGCAACACATTACGCGCTGGCTTTGCGCAACCTCAACGCAACCGGAGAACACGTTATGATGCCGTCCGCCTCCCCAAAACAACGCGTACTGATTGTGGGCGCCAAATTTGGCGAAATGTACCTGAATGCCTTTATGCAGCCCCCGGAGGGGCTGGAACTGGTCGGCCTGCTGGCGCAGGGAAGCGCCCGTTCAAGAGAGCTGGCTCATGCGTTTGGCATTCCGCTGTATACCTCGCCGGAACAGATAACCAGGATGCCGGATATCGCCTGTATTGTCGTGCGTTCGACCGTCGCCGGAGGAACCGGTACGCAGCTTGCCAGACACTTTCTGACGCGCGGCGTACACGTCATTCAGGAGCATCCCCTCCACCCGGATGACATCAGTTCCTTACAAACGCTGGCGCAGGAACAGGGCTGCTGCTATTGGGTAAACACGTTTTATCCGCATACGCGCGCGGGACGCACATGGCTTCGCGATGCGCAGCAGCTGCGTCGCTGCCTGGCTAAGACGCCGCCGGTAGTCCACGCCACCACCAGCCGACAGTTGCTCTACTCCACTCTGGATTTGTTGTTGCTGGCTCTGGGCGTTGATGCCGCCGCCGTGGAGTGCGACGTGGTTGGCAGCTTTAGCGATTTTCACTGTCTGAGACTCTTCTGGCCGGAGGGAGAAGCCTGCCTGCTGCTTCAGCGCTATCTCGATCCTGACGATCCAGATATGCATAGCCTTATCATGCACCGCCTGCTGCTGGGCTGGCCGGAAGGTCATCTTTCGCTGGAGGCGAGCTACGGCCCCGTCATCTGGTCATCCAGCCTGTTTGTCGCAGACCATCAGGAGAACGCCCACAGCCTCTACCGCAGACCGGAGATCCTGCGCGATCTGCCGGGTCTGACGCGCAGCGCGGCGCCCCTGAGCTGGCGCGACTGCTGCGAAACCGTCGGGCCGGAGGGCGTCAGCTGGTTGCTACACCAGTTGCGCAGCAATCTGGCGGGCGAACATCCACCAGCGGCCTGCCAAAGCGTACATCAGATCGCGTTATCACGTTTATGGCAGCAGATTTTACGTAAGACCGGCAATGCGGAGATCAGACGCCTGACGCCGCCGCACCACGACCGGTTAGCCGGTTTCTACAACGATGATGATAAGGAGGCGCTGTGACGCAATCTGCAATGTGCATCCCGCTGTGGCCCGCCCTGAACGGCAATACTGCGCATCTGGTCATGTGCCCTTTCGCTGGCGGCAGCAGTAGCGCGTTTCGCCACTGGCAAGCTGAGCAACTGGCTGATTGCGCGCTTTCTCTGGTGACCTGGCCGGGGCGCGATCGCCTTCGCCATCTGGAACCGCTCAGAAGCATTACACAACTGGCGGCACTGCTGGCGAACGAGCTGGAAGCATCCGTATCGCCTGACACGCCGCTTTTACTCGCCGGGCACAGCATGGGGGCGCAGGTGGCGTTTGAAACCTGCCGACTTCTGGAGCAACGGGGGCTTGCGCCACAAGGACTGATTATTTCCGGGTGCCATGCCCCGCATCTGCATTCTGAACGCCAGCTCAGCCATCGCGATGATGCCGACTTTATCGCTGAGCTGATAGACATTGGCGGATGTTCTCCTGAACTGCGGGAAAACCAGGAATTAATGTCGCTGTTTCTTCCTCTTCTGCGCGCTGATTTTTACGCCACCGAGAGCTATCACTACGACTCGCCCGACGTCTGTCCGCCGCTGCGCACGCCTGCGCTGTTATTGTGCGGCAGCCACGATCGCGAAGCCTCCTGGCAGCAGGTCGATGCCTGGCGTCAGTGGCTGAGCCACGTTACAGGCCCGGTGGTGATTGACGGCGATCACTTCTATCCCATTCAACAAGCCCGGTCCTTTTTTACGCAGATTGTCCGCCATTTTCCCCACGCATTTTCTGCAATGACCGCGTTGCAAAAACAGCCCAGTACTTCAGAAAGGTGACGCATGAATTCTTCCTTTGAATCTCTGATTGAACAGTATCCCTTACCCATTGCCGAACAGTTGCGCCACTGGGCGGCCCGTTATGCCTCGCGAATTGCCGTCGTTGATGCAAAGGGGTCGTTAACCTACAGCGCGCTTGATGCACAAGTTGACGAACTTGCCGCAGGTCTGTCATCACTGGGTTTGCGTTCGGGGGAGCATGTAATTGTGCAGCTTCCCAACGACAACGCGTTTGTTACCCTGCTGTTCGCCTTGTTAAGACTGGGCGTTATCCCCGTGCTGGCGATGCCCTCGCAACGGGCGCTGGATATCGACGCGCTGATTGAGCTGGCGCAACCCGTCGCTTACGTTATTCACGGGGAAAACCACGCAGAGCTGGCCCGACAGATGGCGCACAAACACGCCTGCTTGCGTCATGTTCTGGTCGCTGGAGAGACCGTGAGCGACGATTTTACGCCGCTCTTCTCCCTTCACGGTGAGCGACAGGCATGGCCGCAGCCTGATGTTTCCGCCACCGCGTTGTTGTTGCTCTCAGGCGGCACAACCGGCACGCCCAAACTCATCCCGCGCCGACATGCCGACTATAGCTATAACTTCAGCGCTTCTGCTGAACTGTGCGGCATCAGCCAACAGAGCGTGTATCTCGCCGTCCTCCCGGTGGCGCATAACTTTCCGCTGGCCTGCCCCGGTATTCTGGGAACGCTTGCCTGCGGCGGAAAAGTGGTGCTGACCGACAGCGCCAGCTGTGATGAGGTGATGCCTTTAATCGCGCAGGAAAGAGTGACTCACGTCGCCCTGGTTCCGGCGCTGGCGCAATTATGGGTGCAGGCCAGGGAGTGGGAAGACAGCGACCTTTCGTCGCTGCGCGTCATTCAGGCAGGCGGCGCCCGGCTCGACCCGACGCTTGCTGAGCAGGTTATCGCCACCTTTGACTGTACCCTGCAACAGGTTTTCGGTATGGCGGAAGGCCTGCTCTGTTTTACCCGGCTGGACGATCCGCATGCCACCATTCTCCACAGCCAGGGGCGCCCGTTGTCCCCTCTGGATGAAATCCGCATCGTTGATCAAGACGAGAACGACGTCGCGCCGGGCGAAACCGGGCAATTGTTAACGCGCGGCCCTTATACCATTTCGGGCTATTACCGCGCCCCTGCCCACAACACGCAGGCCTTTACCGCGCAAGGGTTTTACCGCACAGGCGACAATGTCAGGCTGGATGAGGTGGGGAACCTGCACGTTGAGGGACGCATAAAAGAGCAGATCAACCGCGCCGGAGAAAAAATAGCCGCGGCTGAAGTGGAATCGGCACTGCTGCGCTTAGCGGAAGTGCAAGATTGCGCGGTGGTCGCCGCGCCGGACACGCTGCTTGGCGAGCGGATTTGCGCGTTTATCATCGCGCAGCAGGTGCCAACTGACTATCAGCAGTTGCGTCAACAACTGACCCGTATGGGGCTCAGCGCGTGGAAAATTCCTGACCAAATCGAGTTTCTGGACCACTGGCCGCTCACCGCCGTCGGCAAGATAGACAAAAAACGCCTGACGGCTCTCGCCGTCGACCGTTATCGCCATTCTGCCCAATAAGCGCAAACCGACCCGAAACAGGTTGAAATAAACCCGTTTCGGGTAGCACCACTATTAGAAATAGTTATCATTTTCAATTCACCATTGTCGGTATTTTTGGCGTTTCGCCGTCTTACAGGGACTCACAACAATGAAAATGACACGGCTTTATCCTCTGGCCTTGGGGGGATTATTGCTCCCCGCCATTGCTAATGCCCAGACTTCACAGCAAGACGAAAGCACGCTGGTGGTTACCGCCAGTAAACAATCTTCCCGCTCGGCATCAGCCAACAACGTCTCGTCTACTGTTGTCAGCACGCCGGAATTAAGCGACGCCGGCGTCACCGCCAGCGACAAACTCCCCAGAGTCTTGCCCGGGCTCAATATTGAAAATAGCGGCAACATGCTTCTTTCGACGATCTCGCTACGCGGCGTCTCTTCAGCGCAGGACTTCTATAACCCCGCCGTCACCCTGTATGTCGATGGCGTCCCTCAGCTTTCCACCAACACCATCCAGGCGCTTACCGATGTGCAAAGCGTGGAGTTGCTGCGAGGCCCACAGGGAACGTTATATGGCAAAAGCGCTCAGGGCGGGATCATCAACATCGTCACCCAGCAGCCGGACAGCACGCCGCGCGGCTATATTGAAGGCGGCGTCAGTAGCCGCGACAGTTATCGAAGTAAGTTCAACCTGAGCGGCCCCATTCAGGATGGCCTGCTGTACGGCAGCGTCACCCTGTTACGCCAGGTTGATGACGGCGACATGATTAACCCCGCGACGGGAAGCGATGACTTAGGCGGCACCCGCGCCAGCATAGGGAATGTGAAACTGCGTCTGGCGCCGGACGATCAGCCCTGGGAAATGGGCTTTGCCGCCTCACGCGAATGTACCCGCGCCACCCAGGATGCCTATGTGGGATGGAATGATATTAAGGGCCGTAAGCTGTCGATCAGCGATGGTTCACCAGACCCGTACATGCGGCGCTGCACTGACAGCCAGACCCTGAGTGGGAAATACACCACCGATGACTGGGTTTTCAACCTGATCAGCGCCTGGCAGCAGCAGCATTATTCGCGCGCCTTCCCTTCCGGTTCGTTAATCGTCAATATGCCTCAGCGCTGGAATCAGGATGTGCAGGAGCTGCGCGCCGCAACCCTGGGCGATGCGCGTACCGTTGATATGGTGTTTGGGCTGTACCGGCAGAACACCCGCGAGAAGTTAAATTCAGCCTACGACATGCCGACAATGCCTTATTTAAGCAGTACCGGCTATACCACCGCTGAAACGCTGGCCGCATACAGTGACCTGACCTGGCATTTAACCGATCGTTTTGATATCGGCGGCGGCGTGCGCTTCTCGCATGATAAATCCAGTACACAATATCACGGCAGCATGCTCGGCAACCCGTTTGGCGACCAGGGTAAGAGCAATGACGATCAGGTGCTCGGGCAGCTATCCGCAGGCTATATGCTGACCGATGACTGGAGAGTGTATACCCGTGTAGCCAAGGGATATAAACCTTCCGGGTACAACATCGTGCCTACTGCGGGTCTTGATGCCAAACCGTTCGTCGCCGAGAAATCCATCAACTATGAACTTGGCACCCGCTACGAAACCGCTGACGTCACGCTGCAAGCCGCGACGTTTTATACCCACACCAAAGACATGCAGCTTTACTCTGGCCCGGTCGGGATGCAGACATTAAGCAATGCGGGTAAAGCCGACGCCACCGGCGTTGAGCTTGAAGCGAAGTGGCGGTTTGCGCCAGGCTGGTCATGGGATATCAATGGCAACGTGATCCGTTCCGAATTCACCAATGACAGTGAGTTGTATCACGGTAACCGGGTGCCGTTCGTACCACGTTATGGCGCGGGAAGCAGCGTGAACGGCGTGATTGATACGCGCTATGGCGCACTGATGCCCCGACTGGCGGTTAATCTGGTCGGGCCGCATTATTTCGATGGCGACAACCAGTTGCGGCAAGGCACCTATGCCACCCTGGACAGCAGCCTGGGCTGGCAGGCGACTGAACGGATGAACATTTCCGTCTATGTCGATAACCTGTTCGACCGTCGTTACCGTACCTATGGCTACATGAACGGCAGCAGCGCCGTCGCGCAGGTCAATATGGGTCGCACCGTCGGTATCAATACGCGAATTGATTTCTTCTGATTATTGTAAAAGGGATACCGAAAAGGTATCCCTTTTACACCACTAGTTAAAACCAGTAACTCAGCAGAGTCGCAAAAAATATTAATCCATAGTGATTATTTAAACAATGAAATTGCGATTAGGATAAATAGGTAATGCTGCCAACTTACTGATTTAGTGTATGATGGTGATTTTAAGGTGCTTGC
>OGEB01000407.1_pt1 | contig 33512 bp, 35 predicted proteins | sample 1570541 | NCBI WGS metagenome assembly OGEB01 (sample SAMEA2581975, study PRJEB24529) | metagenome | biome: Human gut stool | place: China | collected 2011 | reverse complement strand
TGTTGTCCGTTCCACATCCTGAGGCTCTAGCAATTGCCTATCATAGTTGAACAGACAACGTCAGAGCCCACGCCGATATGAATAATCATTTCCATTAGGAGACCATAATAAACAATTGTTGTGCCCGAAAAGGTACAATCCGTGCTTACAGGTCTCCGCAGGAGCGATATTATCACACCCGGGACATCTACCGTTGGCTTTGCTCAAGACTATGATAACTGTTAATTTGCTCGATTACAGAATGTCTTAAACAGAGCGTTAGTAAACGCCTTCATTATGTCTGGACTATCTTTCCCACCCAATGCCCGCTTTGTACCGCTTTGTCATTATGACTCCGCCATACTCAGCACGGCGTAGGCTGCCTTGTATGCCATCACGAAAGAACACGTCTAACCTCAATGGCTATAAACATGGCGATAATAGTCCGCTGCAAAAGTACAAAGAAAATCTCAATACAACCTCATTTTGTTATGGAAAAGTATGTATAAACCTTAAATTTAACCATAATTAACTAAATTCTTGCTCTAAAGCTTCTTATTTTCCCTGACCAGAGTCTCCATTAATTCCTGCTGCTTTTCATTCTGTTGGATCAGCTGTTCAAGTAATGCAGTATAGTCTACTGTACCAGCGTCCGGAACTTCTTCCACTCCCTGACCAGGTTCCTGCCCTGCAGTATCAGGGGAACTGCCAGAAGTGTCAGTTTGATCAGCCACAGTGCCCTGCTGATCCGGTACTGGTACCGGTGTAGCAGCCGGCTGTACTGCCGGGACTGGTGCAACAGGTTCCGGAACTGTTCCCTGATCCTGTTCAAAAACAGAACCGTCTGTGAATATATCCGCCATGCCATTCAGTCACCTTCCTATTTCTTTTCAGGCTGTTCCGGCAGGATCTGTACACGGCTGCAGAAATCAAGATCTTCCACAGTCAGGACAGGTTTGCCGTCACTTCCGATCTTCATCCCCATTGTTGCATCATAGATACCAGGTACAAATGTGATCTTCTGTCTCATGGATGGGTCAAGGGAACATTTCGCCCTCTGCTGTCCGACAGGTCCGCCTGTAGCATCCACCCGGGAGATCATCTGCTCACCGTTTTCACCGTACATAAAATAGTTCAGTGTCATGCCTGACTGTCCGTTATCCATTTTCCAGACACCTGCATAAGTTACTAAGATCTTCATTTTGTTCATAATCATGAACCTCCTTTGAAAAATTCTGCCAGACCTGTATAAGAGCAGGAAAGGCATTGGTTAATATGTAATCCCTCAATGGGGCTGTTACCGTCCCCGGAAGTCCGGGGGAAAGAGATAGTTAATGTTTAAATGTATGTGAACCCTCCGCAGCGTTACGCCGCACAAGGGAGGAGGGTAAAGATAATTGTTTGTCCCTGGTATGCAGGAGAGTCCCGGCAGATTGAAGTAAAAAGCCGGATTTCCCTGTCGTGCCGGGGATAGGCTGCCGCCCGTTCAACAGAGCCAAAAGTAAAGGTTAAACCCTTCGGGCTCCTGCGGAGACCTTGACTTTTGCCTCCTGAATGATGAAGACAGCGGCCGCTGAAAAAGCTGGATTTGTCTGTCCCGGTGTGACATATCCCTGATAAGGGAAAGGACTCAGGACAGGAGTACATGAGGGTAATCAAGAAGGATGCTCACCCTGCAGGCTTCCCATCCTTCCTGTCTGATTCTCTGTACTGGCTGTGTCCAGTCCGTCAAGGGTCAAGATGAATGAGCTTCGCTCACCCTTGACTGACTTACTGCGCAGAATCAGGAGAAAGACAGTTCCGGATCAGCGTCTCTATCTTCCAGCAGTTCATCCAAAAGTTTATTCAGGTCATTTGTCCGCCATTCCAGATGGGTGAGAGCCATGCGGACATCCCCGATCTTAGAAGAAAGCTGCTTAGAAGAAAGCTGCTGGAGAGCATAGAGTTTTTTATACTGTCTGGCAATCTGCTGATCTAAAAGGGTAATCCTCTGTTTCTTAGATTCTTCCTGTTCCATACAGAACAGGACAAGGTTCTCGAACTTCTGGTTGAAGCCGTCCCCTTCAAAGTTGATCACATAGTCCATCACCTGATCAGACAGGCGAATAGATTTAAGATTATTTTTCTTAGCCATAACAAGCACCTCATACGCGACTTACATCAATGTCTGATTTCTTTACTACATAGGTATCTTTATAACCAGCCATCACACTTACATTTCTCATCAGTGAAGCGTAATGCCTTGCATCGATCTCTGATGTAAAGGCTGCCTTTAACTGACGGGCTAAATCCTGCGGCAGGTCTTTTCTTTCCTGATATACTAACCATCCCAATAACATTGAAGCACCTCCTGAAAATTTATAGTCTTGCACTGTTTGGACATAATTACATTACTGGCAATTTAGAACAAAATATATTGTAGAAAATAGCTTGTAATGGTAAAATTTAATATTAAATAAGTTGTAAAGGTATCACTTTTTACATTCTTATTTATATCACACTATAGTGAGAATGTCAATATAAAATCTCACGGAAGGGAGAAAAATGACTGTAGGAAACCGCCTAAAAGAATGGAGAATCGGAAATAAGCTAAAAACCACGGAAATAAAGGAAAAAACGGGAATATCCACAGGAGGATTTTCTGATTATGAGAATGATAAAAAACTAATTGGTAGCAAAACACTTATAACATTAGCAGAGTCTTATGATATAGATATAAACTATATTCTCACCGGAGTGAGAAATACACCTAAATTATCTTTAAATGAACAAGAACTCCTTAAATATTTCAATATACTTCCAGATAGAGAACAAATAAAATTTATTGGACGTCTGGAAGAAATGGCTGAAAAATATAAAGAAGATAACCCAAAATCATCAAATTCAAAAATTGGATAAAGGAGAACAAACATGAATAACTTATTACAATATATTTTACAAGATAAAACATTACTTCTCATTTGTGCTTTAATTTTAAGTGCATTAAGCAACCTTATATATACAGTAAAAGAAAATAATACAAAACGTATCAGTAAAAAAACAATGGAAACAATTTATAATACAGAAATTGAAAAAGCACATAATGCAGGAACATCTGAAGAAAGAAAATATCATTTAGATCGTGCCTCTGGAATGTGGGAAATATATATACATATGGGATTTGAACCAAAAGTATATGAAGACGATCATATAAAACTGTAAACAATATCAATATCCGTAAAATGCTGATTCCTCTTAATCAGGGTGTCCAGGGTTCGAACCCCTGAAGGCGCACTAAGAACACTGTTTTTGCGGACAAAGCGATTGCCGCGGGGACGGTGTTTTTTATGATTTACGGGAAAGTGAAAAATAAAGGTGTCTGGGAAATAGATAGAAGTGAAGTATTTACGCCCCTATGGAGAAAGTTCCACAGGGGCGTAAAAGTATTTTATGCTATTGATACCTCTTAAAGAACACAGGGTCAAGCTGGTAAATATCTTCATGGAGAAGGGAAGACTGCTGTGCAAGATGCAAATAAACCCTGGTTACCTTATAATCCGTATGTCCGAGAAGCAGGCGGAGCATCTCGATGTTACCGCCGCCTTTAATATATGACGTTGCGAAAGTATGCCGACAAAGATGGGGATGAAGCCGATCTATGCCGGATTTCTTTTTTATCCGGGCGAAGAGCTGCTTGATCACATTGGAGTTGATGGCTTCCTGCTGTCTCATCTGTAAAAACACATAGGACATAGGGGAAAGGGCTGTATACTTGCGATGGATCACGCAATACTTCATCAGGTTTACTTTCAGCCGGGGGCAAAGGATCACAAGTCTTGTCTTGGATCCCTTAGATTTATATACCTGAATGATATTTTTATCAAACATAAGATCACAGAACCGCAGGTTGATCACTTCGGATGATCGCAGTCCGGCATCCAGCATCAGGTGAACAATACACCAGTTTCTCAATCCAAACTCAGTTTTCAGGTTAAACAGCTTGTCGATCTGCTGAACTTCTGACTGATAAAGCGGAATGATCTCGCCGGAGTCATCTTTGGGAAGCTTCACCTTGTAAGTAAAGTCATCACAGTATTCGTTATCCTTACAGAAATTGGCAAATACCTTGATTGACCTGGCATATGTCCGGATGCTGGTAGACGAAAGCAGTTCCTGGGACGGTTCCAGGAAAGGATGGTTCTGGAACTTCGGACGCTTCCGCAGGTAACAGATATAATTCCGGAAGAGTTCCCTTGTAACTTCATCACAGCTGATCTCAGAAACAGGCCTGTTAAAACATTCTGATACATATGTAAAAAAGCCTGTTAAGTTTTCTCGATAGTAAATTAAAGTCTTATCAGCACAGGAAGTCTCCCGATCAGCCATGAAGATCTGATAAGCCTGATCTAATGATATACTCATAAATACCTCCTTTGTATCTCACTTTTCAGCTGATGCAGTTCCGATCAAAGAAGTGCTGCATGGTTTTTGAGATACATGCTTGCGAATAATAAAAATATCCTCAGGATAATAATTATAAAACTTAGTTGAATAAGTAAAATCAACAGAAAACTTAAAATAAGGTTTACCCATGTAGGGTCCATCCTCACAATAATACACACCACGAAAATACAGCACGTAATTTACCGGAAAATATTCATAACTACATTTAACAGTAACTTCATAACGTTCATTTTCGACTAATCTCATAATGACCTCCTAAATTTTATTGTAATTACAAGATGCTTATGGTATTATGTCCGTAGATACTTCACCAGTATTGATATTGACAATCTGATACTCATGAGTAACACTACTTACATAAGTGTCCGCCAGTTCACTGCTATTGAATTGGCGGGCTTTTTTCTGTTTGTAGCGGTTTGCATCATGAATATCATTATCATTCAGCTGGCAAAGTGCTTCAACACAATCCTGCACCACATTATCATTGTTAATTCCCCTAGTATAGATACCGAGAGTTACTGCAGCATTGATCACACGCTTTTTCATTATGTCACTGTTGAGCTGTCTGCAGTACTGCCGGATCAACTTCACATCTTTTGGTCTGACATTTACATCTATCATCCTGCAGCTCCGGAGAGCTGTCCAGAAAGCACACAGGTCACGTCTTGATTTATTGGAATCACCTTCCGGTTTGACCAGGCGGAACACATAAAAGGTCAGATAGTCAGCTATGATCTTCCGGTTATCCAGATAATCATAAATCCTTTTGGACGTTTCCCTTGCACTGTTATCCCGGAACGGTACCAGTTCATACGTCTTGGTATGCTTTCTCATTGTCTGGTATTCCACGTTCATAATCAGGTTGATCTTCGGTGTCAATGTATCTGCAAGTTTATGCAGCGTATCCGGAGACATGGTTACATTACCTTCCACAACATCCCTGCACTGTTCCCGGAGTTCCGGATCAGAACCATATTCACTGTAATATTTCAGTCTGGCAGTATCCAGATATTGCCAGGAATGCTTTTTATAACATTCTTCATAACAGTACAGGTCATAGCGGTTAATCAGACCATTGAACAGCCATACCTTAAAAAACCATGGTTTATAATTCTTTTCAATGACCTCTTTACTTTTCAGATAGATACGGATAAAAACCTTGTCAGACCGTTTACCCATTGATACATAATCAATCTCATATCCTTCTGATCCGACTTTTGCGGTATGTATCAGGGCATCTTTGAACCGGTCCACCCTCATCTTGTAGAAGCTCTCCGGTGAAAAGAATCTTTCCGGATTACTTAAGTAATTGCTGTGCCAGCAATAGTCAATCCTGTTTTCCTGGCAGTATGCGATATGTAAACCGAAGTAATCACAGATCTGTTTCACATATTCATAAGAGCGTTCAAAGGCTTCATGAACTCCGTACATCCACAACATATAAGATCGGAGTTGTACAACGATCTCAGACGTAACTGAGAAACCACCATCAGAACCATGAGGAACAGAAGGAGCAATGAAAATATCAAACCATTCCGGGCATTCAAGACGAATACTGAAAAAACCAGCGTAAGAGCCAGCGCACAGATTAAGGCTACGGTCAAACCCAGGAAAGAAGATCTGTACAAGTTGTCCATACCTGGAGTCAAGGATTGATTTCTTCTGCTCAAAGAATTTACGAAACCTAAGAACAGAATCATCAGATGAGTCATTTGTAAAGTCCTCCACTAATTTTACAGAATAATAAAAGGTATCAATGTTATGCAGGAACTTAGATTTGTTAAAATCAAACCAGTATTTACAGTTTTCACCATCTAATTCCTGATATATTTTTGTAGTTGCTAACACACGTTTATCAATCAAAATAGCACCTCACTTTAGTTTGTTAAAGTTTTTGGCGAGAGAGCAGTTTCGCCAAATTTTAAAATTGCCATTTTCGCCAGTATTTACAAGGGTTTTGCATGAATTTTGTATGTATTTTCAGACCACGTATTACAGGCCCGTGGCAGGGGGCAGTAACGGAACTCCGGCAGCGCTGCCGCGCGGTCAGACGGGTCCCCCCAACCCCCGTCTTCCCACACAGCAGAGCCGACGGAGTTTCTGGACAGCCGCCGGCTCTGGGACTGCCAGACGTTTCCTGAAATGTATCTCAAAATTTCTGCAGTAAGCCTGGCAGATCCGGAGGAAATGAGATACATCATTCCGGGACATCCAACATCAGGTAAGTATCATATAGCGAGTAATATTTCCGCTTACACTTGAAAAACTCACTGCTTACCTTCTCCTTCATCGGGTACCAGACCTTTACACTGACAAAAAGCTTCGGGGACAACATGACCGCACAAAGAAAAGCACCCCTTAGACCAAAGTTACTTACCTTCCTGTGAATGTATTCATACTCGATCAGACTCCGGATCTGGCGGTCGATCATCCGGTCGAACTGGGCGACCAGGATAATGTCATAGCCATAATGTCTGTGCAGCGTAAAAAATGACAGCCACTTATCACGTCCGGACTTGCTCCAATCCCTGGCATTAAACATCAGCTGACACTCATCAATGACCAGGAGCAGGGAACCCTCTTTTACTTTTTTGCCCTGGAAATGTTTCTGGGAGAACTCGATCAGGAACTCAGGAGTAATCTCAAGATTACTCTTGTAACAGAACAGATCCCGTTTCTTTTTAGGAATACGGTTTAAGTTAATGGGGAAATTGCACACAGTCGGACGGCCAGCACGGAGCAGATGGTATAACCTTTCTGCTACATGCAGGCTCTTCCCTGATCCGGGAGTCCCGGAGTATAAGAAGATCATCAGATCACCTCCTATTCGATCAGTTTAATCCAACGGGCTAACACACTATACAGATAAAAGAGTGCGATAGCAGCAAGCCAGGCTGTCCCGATCTTGAGGAAAGTCCCCACCGGAACAAAATAGTTCAGATAACCAAGATAGGGAAGCTGGGACAGGTTATCAATAGCATCCGCAAAGGGAGAGAGCGGGAGCAGGGACAGGATCACGGACAGCAGCTTGTCCAGGATCTCTTTCATAAACTTAATCATAAAATCATCACCCCTTAATCATCTGTTGGCGGGTTATCATCAGCAATCCGATAATAAAAAATATGATCTCGAAAATCCGGAAGATCTTGATCACAGGTTCATAGTCTGACATATCAAGCTTGAACACATGATGATAATCAAGGATCTTCTTACCAGTCCAGGGATTTTCTAATTCCAGGTCAAAAGGAAACTCAAATACCGGAGCTTCCGGCTCTGCTTCAAATGCCTGGATCAGATGAACCAGATCAAAGGGGATACAGAACGGGAAAACAAGACGGAGATCTGCTTTATAATCATCCGGATTTACATCAGTAGTTGTATCATCTGGCTTTGGAGTCACCTCAGGGTTAGGATTAGGATCAGGGTTAGGATTGGGGTCAGGATTAGGATTAGGAGCTACAGTTGGCTGCGGTTGCGGATTTTGTTTTAATTGATCAATTAATTCTTGAACAGAATTCGGTGACTGCTGCGGATTTGCCTTTAACTTATTAGCAAGATCAGTTAATTGAGCAATGGAAGGAATCTGTAAAGGCTGCGGAGCTTGCTGGGGATATTCCAGCTTACCATTATTTTTATAAGTGTCTTGCAGATCTGGATGAACCCATATTTCTTCTTTTGAATTAGGTTTAATAGAACCGTTATATTTAACACCATCTAAAGTATAAGGAATATATAAATTAAAAGCAGAAAAAACATAAGTTGCATTAGAATCAACATAATTAGGTAACACCAAGCGTTCATTAACACGATAAAAAGTCGAATTTCTTTCATTTTTACCAGATTTAACATAAGAGATACAATAATAATCAAACTTATTAGAACAATACAAATAATAGTAAACACCAGCAGAAGTATTAATTGTTCTAACATCTGCGGAATTAATATCATGACGAGAATTATATAAATAATACGTAAGATACTGTTTATCGCCATTGCTAGAATTATAATTTATTGTATAACTTCCAATTAAATCTTTTGAAAGTCCTTTATTTACTTCATCATGCTGTGCAGAATCAACTCCCATAACGTTATCCCACCAATTAGAAACCGCCTTACTCATACATTCCCAAACTCCAGCACCAGCTGCAGCTCCAAGAACAATTTTTCCGGTATTCTTCATATTCTGTATTACTTCTTTAAAACTGGGGATATCTGAACCAGTAACGCCAGGTGTTGGAGTTGGTCCAGAACCGCCACCACCTTTTTTTCGTTCTTCCTCATATGCAGCTTCCATGTATTCAGCCCAATGAGCAGCCTGTGTTTCTCTCCAATATTCATCCTGGGCAGTTTTGGGATCTTCTGTTAATGTTGAAACCATTTCAGTTGTAAAAACTGAGATACCAAAAGAAAGCAAAATACCCTCAATAACTTCCAATGCCGTATAACCTGCCACAATTTCCGCAGCCTGAGCTGTCTGGTATGATCCAAAGATTCCAATGACCAACATATTGACTGCCAGTATCACGGCCACAAGTTTTTTCTTTATCCTTTTCAAGTTTCCCCCTTTCCTGTATCTCGTTTCTTTGCTGCAGGAATCCGGATCCGGCTCATGCTGCATTATTTTTGAGATACATCTGCATAAAAAAGGTGAGGAAGGTGTCTCCCTCCCTCACCTTACACCAAGTAAGTAATCCGTTCTGAAAACCGTCAGGCTTTATTTGCAACTTTCTTAAATGCTTTGATACCAAATCCAACAAGGAGAAGAGCTCCCATGATTGGCAGGGCGACCGGAAGGATCTTTCCGACAATGCTTGTCATAGAACTTCCAATGCTGGTAAAGGATGTTGTAAGAGCTGTCTCAACAGAAGAAAGACCAGTACCAGCTTCAGCTGCAAATGCAGGAACAGCAGTAGCAACTGCAACTGTTGCAACTGTTAAAAGCATAACAGCTTTCTTTTTGATGTTTGATAAGAATCTCATAGTAAAACCACCTTTCCTTAAACTTTTTTAAATATGTGAACAATCCCAAGATATGCGAACCCTATTATCATGAAGATGGCGCCGCTAAGGGCTCCGATCGGGATTGATTTCACCGCTATCATGTTGTAATCCTCAACAGCGAGCGTTAAGCTTTCTGTCTGCTGGGGAGCTTCCGAGACTTTTGGTTCACCGTCTGTTATCTCAACCGTGTCCTCTGTCTCTTCTTCCGGAGTTGTTAATAATTCTTCATTTTCCATATTTTTATTTCACCAAAGCTATAATCTTAAATAAAAGCCAAAAAATAAACATAAATGAAAAAAATACTGCTACAGAAAAATTTACAAATTTCTCTATTTCTGATGAATTTTTTTTATTGATTAAAAAATTGCACCAGCCAATAATAAGGCAGCCTATCGGCAAAAAATAATCAAGAAATCCATCAAGTCCCGCTAATTCATTCAACATAAATAAAAATCCTATCTATGGCCGGATATAAGAAGCAAGTATATGTAACAGGAGAACCCCGATGATCACCCCGAGCATACACATCATGGCAGGCATAGCATTCTGGATATTCTTCATATCCTGTTCAAGCTTCTTATTTTCCCTGACCAGAGTCTCCATTAATTCCTGCTGCTTTTCATTCTGTTGGATCAGCTGTTCAAGTAATGCAGTATAGTCTACTGTACCAGCGTCCGGAACTTCTTCCACTCCCTGACCAGGTTCCTGCCCTGCAGTATCAGGGGAACTGCCAGAAGTGTCAGTTTGATCAGCCACAGTGCCCTGCTGATCCGGTACTGGTACCGGTGTAGCAGCCGGCTGTACTGCCGGGACTGGTGCAACAGGTTCCGGAACTGTTCCCTGATCCTGTTCAAAAACAGAACCGTCTGTGAATATATCCGCCATGCCATTCAGTCACCTTCCTATTTCTTTTCAGGCTGTTCCGGCAGGATCTGTACACGGCTGCAGAAATCAAGATCTTCCACAGTCAGGACAGGTTTGCCGTCACTTCCGATCTTCATCCCCATTGTTGCATCATAGATACCAGGTACAAATGTGATCTTCTGTCTCATGGATGGGTCAAGGGAACATTTCGCCCTCTGCTGTCCGACAGGTCCGCCTGTAGCATCCACCCGGGAGATCATCTGCTCACCGTTTTCACCGTACATAAAATAGTTCAGTGTCATGCCTGACTGTCCGTTATCCATTTTCCAGACACCTGCATAAGTTACTAAGATCTTCATTTTGTTCATAATCATGAACCTCCTTTGAAAAATTCTGCCAGACCTGTATAAGAGCAGGAAAGGCATTGGTTAATATGTAATCCCTCAATGGGGCTGTTACCGTCCCCGGAAGTCCGGGGGAAAGAGATAGTTAATGTTTAAATGTATGTGAACCCTCCGCAGCGTTACGCCGCACAAGGGAGGAGGGTAAAGATAATTGTTTGTCCCTGGTATGCAGGAGAGTCCCGGCAGATTGAAGTAAAAAGCCGGATTTCCCTGTCGTGCCGGGGATAGGCTGCCGCCCGTTCAACAGAGCCAAAAGTAAAGGTTAAACCCTTCGGGCTCCTGCGGAGACCTTGACTTTTGCCTCCTGAATGATGAAGACAGCGGCCGCTGAAAAAGCTGGATTTGTCTGTCCCGGTGTGACATATCCCTGATAAGGGAAAGGACTCAGGACAGGAGTACATGAGGGTAATCAAGAAGGATGCTCACCCTGCAGGCTTCCCATCCTTCCTGTCTGATTCTCTGTACTGGCTGTGTCCAGTCCGTCAAGGGTCAAGATGAATGAGCTTCGCTCACCCTTGACTGACTTACTGCGCAGAATCAGGAGAAAGACAGTTCCGGATCAGCGTCTCTATCTTCCAGCAGTTCATCCAAAAGTTTATTCAGGTCATTTGTCCGCCATTCCAGATGGGTGAGAGCCATGCGGACATCCCCGATCTTAGAAGAAAGCTGCTTAGAAGAAAGCTGCTGGAGAGCATAGAGTTTTTTATACTGTCTGGCAATCTGCTGATCTAAAAGGGTAATCCTCTGTTTCTTAGATTCTTCCTGTTCCATACAGAACAGGACAAGGTTCTCGAACTTCTGGTTGAAGCCGTCCCCTTCAAAGTTGATCACATAGTCCATCACCTGATCAGACAGGCGAATAGATTTAAGATTATTTTTCTTAGCCATAACAAGCACCTCATACGCGACTTACATCAATGTCTGATTTCTTTACTACATAGGTATCTTTATAACCAGCCATCACACTTACATTTCTCATCAGTGAAGCGTAATGCCTTGCATCGATCTCTGATGTAAAGGCTGCCTTTAACTGACGGGCTAAATCCTGCGGCAGGTCTTTTCTTTCCTGATATACTAACCATCCCAATAACATTGAAGCACCTCCTGAAAATTTATAGTCTTGCACTGTTTGGACATAATTACATTACTGGCAATTTAGAACAAAATATATTGTAGAAAATAGCTTGTAATGGTAAAATTTAATATTAAATAAGTTGTAAAGGTATCACTTTTTACATTCTTATTTATATCACACTATAGTGAGAATGTCAATATAAAATCTCACGGAAGGGAGAAAAATGACTGTAGGAAACCGCCTAAAAGAATGGAGAATCGGAAATAAGCTAAAAACCACGGAAATAAAGGAAAAAACGGGAATATCCACAGGAGGATTTTCTGATTATGAGAATGATAAAAAACTAATTGGTAGCAAAACACTTATAACATTAGCAGAGTCTTATGATATAGATATAAACTATATTCTCACCGGAGTGAGAAATACACCTAAATTATCTTTAAATGAACAAGAACTCCTTAAATATTTCAATATACTTCCAGATAGAGAACAAATAAAATTTATTGGACGTCTGGAAGAAATGGCTGAAAAATATAAAGAAGATAACCCAAAATCATCAAATTCAAAAATTGGATAAAGGAGAACAAACATGAATAACTTATTACAATATATTTTACAAGATAAAACATTACTTCTCATTTGTGCTTTAATTTTAAGTGCATTAAGCAACCTTATATATACAGTAAAAGAAAATAATACAAAACGTATCAGTAAAAAAACAATGGAAACAATTTATAATACAGAAATTGAAAAAGCACATAATGCAGGAACATCTGAAGAAAGAAAATATCATTTAGATCGTGCCTCTGGAATGTGGGAAATATATATACATATGGGATTTGAACCAAAAGTATATGAAGACGATCATATAAAACTGTAAACAATATCAATATCCGTAAAATGCTGATTCCTCTTAATCAGGGTGTCCAGGGTTCGAACCCCTGAAGGCGCACTAAGAACACTGTTTTTGCGGACAAAGCGATTGCCGCGGGGACGGTGTTTTTTATGATTTACGGGAAAGTGAAAAATAAAGGTGTCTGGGAAATAGATAGAAGTGAAGTATTTACGCCCCTATGGAGAAAGTTCCACAGGGGCGTAAAAGTATTTTATGCTATTGATACCTCTTAAAGAACACAGGGTCAAGCTGGTAAATATCTTCATGGAGAAGGGAAGACTGCTGTGCAAGATGCAAATAAACCCTGGTTACCTTATAATCCGTATGTCCGAGAAGCAGGCGGAGCATCTCGATGTTACCGCCGCCTTTAATATATGACGTTGCGAAAGTATGCCGACAAAGATGGGGATGAAGCCGATCTATGCCGGATTTCTTTTTTATCCGGGCGAAGAGCTGCTTGATCACATTGGAGTTGATGGCTTCCTGCTGTCTCATCTGTAAAAACACATAGGACATAGGGGAAAGGGCTGTATACTTGCGATGGATCACGCAATACTTCATCAGGTTTACTTTCAGCCGGGGGCAAAGGATCACAAGTCTTGTCTTGGATCCCTTAGATTTATATACCTGAATGATATTTTTATCAAACATAAGATCACAGACGGAGGCCAGGAATCATTTTTAACTAGAAAATATACTGTTAAATGTGAGAAACTGGGCATTTTATCAGAAATACAGAGGAAATATAATGGAAATCCAGAGGAAATAAATTACTGAAATTTCCGATAAATGCTATACTATTTCCGAAAGGAGCGATAACATGACCGATATCAGATATATTTCAACAAAAGAAGCCGCCGGGATTATGGGATTATCAACAAGAAGAGTAGTAGGGTTATGTAATGCTGGAAAACTGGAAGGCGCTTTAAGAAAAGGTCGCAATTGGATGGTTCCGGAGGAGACTGTATATGATTACATTGGCATTAAAAAACCTGAAGCAGGAAATGGAGAGGTTCTTTCTTGCGCAGTTGGGAATACATCTTACATGGATGTAGTAAAGAACAGTTATTATGTAGATAAAACACTTCTGATCCGTGATTTGATTGATGATCAGGTTCCGGTCATTTTGTTTACCAGACCACGAAGATTTGGAAAGACACTTGCTCTTGATATGCTTAAAACTTTTTTTGAAAAAACAAAAGAGGATACTTCCGTTTACTTCAAAGATAAGCAGATTTGGGCATGCGGTGAAAAATATCAGAAGATGCAAGGTGCATTTCCGGTGATTTTCATCACTTTCAAGGATGCAAAGTTTTCGGATTGGGCTAGTACTTATGCGGCAATTAAAAATGTAATTCGTGATGAATTTATGCGGCATGATGAGCTTTTTACAAGCGACAGCCTTAATCCGGTGGAACAGGACTATTTGTCCAGAATGCAGTTGGATGAGCTGAGTGAGGTGGAGTATACCAGAGCACTCCTGAATCTGGGACGCATGTTGGAAAAACATCATCAGTCCAAGGTAGTCATTCTCATTGACGAGTATGACACTCCAATCCAACAGGGACATTCCGGAGGTTTCTATAATGAAGTGATTACATTTATGCGTAATTTGATGTCCGGAGGTCTTAAGGATAACCCTGCTCTTGCTTTGGGTGTTCTTACCGGCATCCTCCGTGTGTCAAAGGAGAATCTGTTTAGCGGACTTAATAATCCAATCGTAAATTCTGTGCTTGATGAGAAATACAGCAAATACTTTGGATTTACTGTGGATGAAGTGGACACTATGGCAGCATATTATGGACAGGAGGAAAAACTGGAAGAACTTCGTGAGTGGTACGACGGATATCGTTTCGGAAGTACAGAAATCTATAATCCCTGGTCTGTTTCCAACTATTTCTATAATAACTGTCAGGCGAAACCATATTGGACCAATACCAGTGATAATGAGATCATGATATCTCTTACACCGGATATTGCAGAAAACCTTTTTGCGCTGTTGCAGGGGCAGACCGTTCAGGCATCGCTAAATATGGATGTCATCTATCCGAGGATAACGGATGGAACCGATACCATCTTCAGCTTCTTGTTACTTGCGGGATATTTAAAACCTGTAAGTGATGTAGTTGAAACAGAATTTGGGACATTTATGGAGCTGGCGCTACCGAATAAGGAGATTCGCAGAGTTTACAATACAGAGATTTTATCCTGGTTCAGGGGGACAGTGGATGGTAATATCATGGTAGGACTTGAAAAAGCACTGTATCTGAATGATGGGAAGAAACTTCAGGAATTCTTTCGAAAATATATGATTACCTGCATCAGTTGTTTTGATGGAGCCACAGAAAGCTTTTACCATGGCATGATGCTTGGACTGGCAGCAGGCATGTCCTCAAGATATTATATCAGATCAAACAGGGAATCCGGAGAGGGAAGATTCGATCTTGTGTTGGAACCTAAGGTACATTCTTTGCCGGGCGTTATCATGGAATTCAAAGCGATAAAGGATGATGCTGGTTTATCTGCATCCGCCGCAGAGGCTCTGAAGCAGATTGAGGATAAGCACTATGATACAGATATGGAGGATCACGGAATCAAGGAAATTGTAAAATACGGAATTGCCTTTGCTGGTAAAAATGTAGAGATTGCAAAAGGCTGAAAAAGATAACTCATACCCATTTGCTCGAGTCAGGTTGTTTTTTTGTTACCAATAAAGTCATAAAAGCTTCCTGGATGAAACAATACAAAGAGCAAAGATTGGAAATGCCCAGAGGGAAGCAGAACAGGCTTATAACTACAACAAATGGAAAGACAACCATGAAAATATAGTAGAGCCAAAATTCATTCCATTGCCGCAGGCAATCTGGACAGATAATCATTTGTACGACGGAGAAAGGAGACGGATATGGAGCACTTGCGTTGTGTAGTGGAGCGAATTACATATCAGAATGCAGACAATGGATATACGGTTCTGAAATGTGCAGTGAAGAATTACAGTGATCTTGTTACGGTAGTTGGCACAATGCCGGATACCCATGTTGGCTCTGTGTTGTCTCTGGAAGGGATGTGGAAGATGGATGCCAGATATGGGCGGCAGTTTTCCGTAGAGAAATTTGAAGAAACACTCCCCGCTACGGTATACGGAATTGAAAAATATCTGGGTTCCGGTCTGGTCAAAGGAGTTGGTCCTAAATTTGCAAAAAGAATTGTGGAGAAATTTGGGAAAGATACGCTGAATATCATAGAAGATACTCCTGATAAATTGCTTACGGTACAGGGAATAGGGAAAGTTCGGGTAGAACGGATTAAAACAAGCTGGCAGGAGCAGAAAGAAATCAAAAATATCATGCTTTTTCTGCAAAGTCATGAAGTCAGTACCTCTCATGCGACAAAGATTTTTAAGACATATGGCAGTGAGAGTATTGCAATTGTAAAAGAGAATCCATACCGTCTTGCAGATGATATCTGGGGGATTGGATTTAAGACAGCGGATTCCATTGCGCAGAAGATGGGAATTGATAAAGGGAAATTTGTCCGTCTGCGCAGTGGTACTTTTTATACATTGAACAAGCTGGCAGAAGCCGGACACTGTTATGCTACAAGAGAGCAGCTGATCGGGAAAGCAAGGGAACTTCTGGAAGTGGAAGATGCGGAGCTGGAAATCACACTGGATGAAATGATCCGTACAAATGATGTGATCCGGGAGGTGGCCGGTGAGCAGGAAGCGGTCTATCTGCCACCCTATTATTTTTCAGAAAGTGGATGTGCAAAACGGCTGATCCGGCTTATGTCCTGTGGAAAGAAGAAATCTGAGGATGCAGAAGAAATACTAAAGAAAGTAGCAGCTTCGTCAGAAATTACCTATGATGAAATCCAGTGGCAGGCAGTAAAGACAGCTATTTCCTCTAAAGTTATGGTACTGACCGGCGGACCTGGAACCGGAAAGACTACGACAACCCTGGGAATTATTTCAGCATATAAGCAGGCAGGCTGTCAGATTATTCTCGCAGCACCTACAGGAAGGGCAGCAAAAAGAATGTCCGAGGCTACCGGTATGGAGGCTAAGACCATTCATCGGTTATTGGAATATAAACCGCCGGAAGGTTATCAGAAGAATGAAGAACATCCGCTGGAAGGCGATGTGCTGATTCTGGACGAATGTTCCATGATTGACATTATGTTGATGTACAATCTTTTAAAAGCGTTGCCGGAACAGATGTCTCTTATTCTTGTGGGAGATATTGATCAGCTTCCGAGTGTCGGGGCAGGCAATGTTCTCAGGGATATTATTGATTCCGGATGTGTTCCCGTTGTACGTCTGACCAGAATTTTCCGTCAGGCACAGGGGAGCAGGATCATTATGAATGCACACAGGATCAATAAAGGGGAAAGCATTGATATGAGAGGCGGAAAAGATTCAGACTTTTTCTTTGCCACTAAACAGAGCAATCAGGAAGTGGTGGATACCATCATTCAGTATTGCAGGATGAACCTGCCGAGATATTATCATGTGGATCCATTGCAGGACATTCAGGTGCTGACTCCGATGCAGAGAGGCGAATGTGGAGCAGTAAATCTGAACCAGGTGCTGCAGGAAGCCATGAATCCGTCAAAGATTTTTTTGAGGAGAGGCGGGACACAGTACCGTCTGAAAGATAAGGTGATGCAGATACGGAATGATTATGACAAGGAAGTATTTAACGGGGATATCGGCACCATCACAAAAGTAGATATGGAAGAGCGGGAACTGACGGTTTTGTTTGATGAACGGGAAGTAATCTACGATGTGACGGAGCTGGATGAGCTGACACTTGCCTATGCAGTGACAATCCACAAATCACAGGGAAGCGAATATCCAATCGTTGTCATGCCATTTACCATGAGTCATTTTGTCATGCTGCAGAGAAATCTTCTTTATACAGGGGTGACCAGGGCGAAAAAGATCCTGGTACTTGTGGGGGAGAAGAAAGCAGTGTATTATGCGATAAAAAATGAGACAACCACCGGGCGAAATACCATGCTGGCAAGACGTTTGCAGCCGGATAGCAAAGAAGCACAGGAAGTGAAGACACAGCTTTTGCAAGAGGCATTTGATGAGACAGTAAATGAGACTGGCAGTGCTCCTGTGGCAACCTCACCACAGAAGAGAGAAAAAAAGATTGTCTACAAGGATGGCATACAGCCTTCGATGGTATGTGAGACCCCGGCAGTTTACGAAGGAAATCTGTGGAAACGCCTGTCGCAGTCAAAGTTCAGAAGCAGTTTTTCCCTGAAAGCAAATGACAGGAGCTATGTATCAGACAAAGGAATGGATAAAGTACGCGAGCATGCCTGTGATTTTATCAGAAAACGTCTTGCGCAGGCAGACATACCAAATGATGGAAAACAGACACCGATGAGAGGACATCCTGTTTTTGTGGCACAGCATGCTACAGCTACCTGTTGCAGAGGATGCCTGGAAAAATGGCATCATATTCCCAAAGGACAGGAACTGACAGAAACTGAGCAGGAATATATTGTAAATGTGATTATGGAATGGATCAGTCGTGAAATGAAGAAATAAAATGTGGAATAGACAAGTGTGAATGATTGCAATAAAATGGCAATATGGTGAAAAAATATCCGGACAAATCGGACATCATTAATATAGGTATATCGAATGAAAAAAATACTAAAAAGAACAGGCAAAGTATTTTGCCTTTTCCTGCTGATAGTGGTGCTGGTAAATGTACTTTCACCTCTTTTTTGCAGGAAACCGGACGAAAAATATGTGGAAAATCTGAAAAAGACAGAATTTACATCAGAGACAACAGGCGTTTGAAAAATCATTCCCGCAGGCAATCTGGAATGAATTTTGGCTACGTTACTGAGAACGGAGTGAACAGTAACGTATATGTCACATAATTTGTTCAGCAAATTTGTTCAGCAAATTTGTTCAGCAGTTGAAAAAATCGTTGTCAATCGGACCGCAGAAGATTAAAATAGACATAAAAGCAGCTATTACAACTGTTGTTGATGTAAAGGAGGAAAAGCTTTTATGGACTTAAAGAAATTTGTACTGGAAGGTAATCCTGTATGCAGAAAGGAAGCTGTGATCGTGGGCGATCATTTCAGGATTACAATGCTGACAACTGCCCTGATCCGTTTTGAGTACAGCGAAGATGGAGGATTTGAGGACAGAGCAACACAGATGGTATGCAATCGTGATTTCCCGGTGCCAGAATTCAGGGTGAGCGATGGTGGTGAGGAATTACATATTTACACCAAAGACCTGGAAATCCACTATGACAGGCAGAAATTTTCTCCAAGCGGTCTGATGATACGTGTTGCGGGTGGAAAAGCCAGCGAGCGTGTGTGGCATTATGGTGATGAACCGAAAGATCTGCTGGGAACAGCCAGAACCCTGGATGAAGCAGACGGTGAGATTCCGCTGAGTCATGGCATTATGTCCAGAAACGGTTTTTCAGTGTTGGATGATTCCCACACAATGGCTATGGGCGAAGATGGAATGGTAGAGCCACGTCAGGGAAACAGAGCAGACTTCTATTTCTTTGGATATGGTCACAGATATGTGGAATGCCTGCAGGATTTTTACAGATTATGTGGAAAAACACCTCTGCTTCCAAGATACACCTTCGGAAACTGGTGGAGCAGATATCACAAATATACAGAGACAGAGTACAAAGAACTGGTAGAGCGTTTTGAGAAAGAAGAAGTGCCATTCTCTGTTGCAGTTGTAGATATGGACTGGCATCTGGTAGAGGATGTACCTCCTGTATATGGAAGCGGATGGACAGGATATACCTGGAATAAGAAGTTTTTCCCCAATCCGCCTGAATTTATGGACTGGCTGCACAAACATGGATATAAAATCACACTGAACGTACATCCGGCAGATGGAGTACGTGCTTATGAGGAAGCATATCCGAGAGTTGCAGAGAAGATGGGAATTGATCCTGCAAGCAAGGAACCGGTGCTTTTTGACATGACAGATCCGAAATTCATTGAGACATATTTTGAGGAACTGCATCATCCGATGGAAGAAGAGGGAGTAGACTTCTGGTGGCTTGACTGGCAGCAGGGAACTGTAACCAAGGTTCCGGGATTGGATCCGCTCTGGATGCTGAACCACTATCACTATCTGGACAGCAAGTGGAAAGGAAAACGTGCGCTGACTTTCTCAAGATATGCAGGACCCGGAAGCCACAGATACCCGGTTGGTTTTTCAGGTGATACGGTCATTACCTGGGAAAGTCTGAAATTCCAGCCATATTTCACGGCAAATGCCAGCAACATCGGTTTTGGATGGTGGAGTCATGATATCGGTGGACATATGTTGGGATACAGAGACGACGAGCTCACTGCAAGATGGGTACAGCTTGGAGTCTTTTCACCAATGAACCGTCTGCACAGCACAGACAACCCGTTCAATGGAAAAGAACCATGGAAATACAACCAGATCGTAGAAACAGTAATGAAGAATTTCCTGAAACTGCGTCATAAGCTGGTTCCGTATCTTTACACTATGAACCGTCGTGCAAGCAGAGCGGGACTGCCGCTGGTACAGCCAATGTATTATCTGGAGCCGGAGCGTGAGGAAACCTATGAAGTGCCGAACAACTATTATTTCGGTACAGAGATAATGGTATCTCCAATTACAGATAAGCTGGATCAGGTAACAGGACTGGCAGGTGCGAAGACATGGATCCCGCAGGGAATCTGGTATGATTTCTTTAACGGAAGAGCATATAAGGGCGGCAGAAAAGTGGATCTCTGGAGAGATATTTATGAGATGCCGGTACTTGTGCGTGAAGGCAGCATCATTCCGCTGAAGGACATGGAAGGATATGATAATTCCATTGAGAATCCTGAGAAACTGGAAGTACTTGTATATCCTGGAAAATCCGGGGAATTTGTACTCTGGGAAGACGGTGGGGACACACCGGAAGACCTGGATGAGAACTGGGTGTCCACCAGAATGACGAAGACTGCAGATGAGAATGGAACAGTATTTATTATAGAAGCTGCACAGGGAAATACAGCAGTGATCCCGCAGAAACGTTCCTGGAAGATCCGCTTCTGCAATATTCTGGACAAACCGCAGGAGTTTACTGTAAACGGACAGGCATATAAGGAGGCAGAGTTCGCAGAGGATGAGAAGCTTCATGGAACAATAGTGATCCTGAAGGATGTGCCGGCAGATGCACAGGTGAAGATTACTTTTGCGGCAGATGCAGCTGTTTATCAGAGAGACTATGCAGAAGAGGTCTATGAGATTCTGGAAAAAGCACAGATTACCTATGCACAGAAGACAGACGTCTATAAAGTAGTGAAAGAGCTGGGCACAGAGGCAGTGCCTGTTCTGGTATCCATGAATTTGAATCCGTCATTGCTTGGGGTACTGATGGAGATTCTTACAATGGGAATTTAACCGAATCAAGTAAGTTCCCTGCGGTAACACAAAAATCCCGCTCACAGTTGTGTCTTACTGTGGGCGGGATTTCGCATTTTAAAAGAAGGAGTGCCGGATCTTGCGATCCGGCAAGTATGAAAAAGAAAAAGTTTTATTATAAATAAAGCGTTTGCTTTATTTGCTTATTAATATACAAGGAAAATGTGAGCAAAATGTGATGGACTGTTGAAGAAAATGTGATTAAATTCTAAAAAACTTATAAAAAAAGAAAAAGACCTGAAAAGGTCTGTAAAAAGAAGGAGGGCCGGACCTTGCGGCCCGGCATAAGTATGAAAAAGAAAAAAGTTAAAAATCTATGTGAAAAAGCATTTGCAACCTGTTTGTAAAGCATTTGCTTTATTTGCTTATTAATATACAGGGAATTTGTGAGCAAAATGTGATGGACTGTTGAAAAAAACGTGATTAAATTCTAAAAAACTTATAAACTGGAAGTAAGATTACTGTTCACACACCACTACGTTACTGAGAACGGAGTGAACAGTAACGCAGTAAGGAAACACAAGGTGGAAAACTGAAAATAAGCATTGTAAAAATTCGAACTGTAATTTATAATAAAATTCAATGGTAACGGTTCAATATCTTTACAGTTACAAATAATGAGAAACAAGGAGGAAAACATGAAAAGAGAAACAGTCGTCGTACTGGATTTTGGCGGTCAGTACAATCAGCTGGTTGCCAGACGTGTGAGAGAATGTAACGTATACTGCGAAATCTATTCATACAAGACCGATCTTGAGAAAATCAAGGCAATGAATCCTAAGGGAATTATCCTTACCGGTGGTCCGAACAGCTGCTATGAGGCAGATTCACCTACATGCAATAAGGAATTATTTGAGCTTGGTATTCCTGTTCTGGGACTCTGCTATGGCGCACAGCTTATGATGCATGTTCTGGGCGGAAAAGTTGAGAAAGCAGATGTGAGCGAATATGGAAAGACAGAGGTTCTGGTAGATAAGACAGATTCTAAAATCTTCAAAGATGTGTCTGACAAAACAATCTGCTGGATGAGCCACACAGATTACATTTCCCAGGTTGCACCAGGATTTGAGATCGCTGCTCACACAGCAGACTGTCCGGTAGCAACTGCACAGAATGAGGAGAAGAAGCTGTATGCGATCCAGTTTCATCCGGAAGTACTTCATACAGTAGAAGGAAAGAAGATGCTTTCCAACTTCGTTCTTGGTGTCTGCGGATGTGCCGGAGACTGGAAAATGGATGCCTTTGTTGAGCACACTATCAGAGAAATCCGCGAGAAGGTCGGAGATGGAAAGGTTCTTCTTGCCCTGTCAGGCGGTGTTGATTCTTCCGTTGCAGCAGGACTTCTTTCCAGAGCAATCGGAAAGCAACTTACCTGTGTATTTGTAGACCATGGTCTTCTTCGTAAGGATGAGGGAGATGAGGTTGAGGGTGTATTCGGACCAAACGGTCAGTTTGACCTGAACTTTATCCGCGTCAATGCACAGCAGAGATACTATGACAAGCTGGCAGGTGTTACAGAGCCTGAAGCAAAACGTAAGATCATCGGTGAAGAATTTATCCGTATTTTTGAAGAAGAGGCCAAGAAGATTGGTGCAGTAGATTTCCTGGCACAGGGAACTATTTATCCGGACGTTGTAGAGAGTGGTCTGGGCGGAGAGTCCGCAGTGATCAAATCTCACCACAATGTAGGCGGACTTCCGGATTTCGTTGATTTCAAGGAAATTATTGAACCGCTCCGCGACCTTTTCAAGGATGAGGTTCGTAAAGCAGGTCTGGAGCTTGGAATTCCGAAGAGACTGGTATTCCGTCAGCCATTCCCGGGACCGGGACTTGGAATTCGTATTATTGGTGAAGTTACCGCAGAGAAGGTTCGTATTGTACAGGATGCGGATTTCATTTATCGTGAAGAAGTAGATAATGCTGCAACTGAATATAAGAAAGAACATGGTGAAGATCCTTCATGGATGCCGAACCAGTACTTCGCAGCACTGACAAATATGCGAAGTGTAGGCGTTATGGGTGACTTCAGAACTTATGATTACGCTGTAGCGCTCCGCGCAGTGAAGACCATCGACTTCATGACAGCCGAGTCTGCTGAGATTCCTTATGCAGTACTGAATAAGGTTATGAACCGCATTATTAACGAAGTTAAAGGCGTTAACCGCGTATTCTATGATTTGACCAGCAAACCACCGGGTACGATTGAGTTTGAATAACGGACAGAAATGCCGAAAACCTGTATTTATGCGGGTTTCCGGCATTTGCTTTATCAAATGGCTCTAGTTTGGCTCTATTTGTGGGTGGAGTAATGGAGATAGAATAGGCAGAAGGAGATAAATATTATGTCAATTTTGTCAACAAGGGAATGGGCGACATTAATTTGGGGATTACTTTTTCTAGTATATATAATGTGTCACAAGGAAATAAGAAAAAGTTTTTGGAAGGTAATAGTAATTTTTTTTGATAAGAAGTTAAGAATATTATGGGAAATAATACTGCTATATGTTCTTGCTATCACGATGATATTTTATCGTTCATCCATTTGGGAAAATATTTATATCAAGGATATTATTATATGGTTTCTTTTTTCAGGGCTTATATATTGTATGAACGCTGTTTCAAGTGAGGCTGATGAAAGATATATACAAAAAGTTCTTAAAGATAATTTGAAACTCACTATGATTTTAGAATTTTTTATGAGTACATTTACTTTTAATATATGGATTGAACTTGCCATCATTCCAATTATCACAATTATTACAGTAATGAATGTCATAGCAGAAAGAAAAGAAGAATATAAGAATGTACATAAATTGTTAGATTTTGTATTGGCTATAGCTGGATTTTGGATATTATATGAGACAATAAGGGTTGGAATAATTGAATATAAGGAATTAAATGTTATTAATACGTTGGTTAGTTTTATGATTCCGATTGTATATTTAGTATTGATAATTCCGTTAGAATATGCTTTGGAGCTGTATTCAAAATATGAATTACTATTTTTAAGAATGACTTTTAAGGAAGAGAAAGATAAAGAAACTAAAATTAGACACAGAATTGCTGTACTCTGTACATGTAGAATTTCTGTTCGTAGGGTATTGTTATTTCAAAGGGAATATATGGGAAGGATGTATGTTAGAATGAAAGATGAAGAGTTTAAAAATTTAATTCAGGAATTCAGAAAAGCATGCAAAAGACCAACATCTCAAATATAAAAGGATGAATGTATCATTAGTAAATTAAAAGTAACAGTTCAGCCTTCAAATTTGAAATGATTTTTATAGAGTGATTGACACATGGGATTATTGGTAGTATATTTATTATCAAAATTACAAGGAGAGCATACAAATGAATCAGAACTTACATTCAAGACGTTATATGTACATGTATTATAGACATACTGTGTTATAAGCTTTGCAGGGTTAATGCATTGACTTATAGCCGGTAGGTCTATTAGTCTAGTGCATAAAACCAGAATGTAAGTGATGTGTTAATATATATTACATCGTAAATTGGAATTATCGCACTAGACAATGAATGTTTGGTGCGATTTTTTTGTTATAGCGACGAGGAAAATGGTCATCGTGCTTGCACGAGTGAACATTTGACGACCGCTAATCAGAGCGAGATTCGCAGAGCGTATCTCGTCTCTGCGTGAAAGAGGTGCATGGAATGAATGATTTAATTAAATTGAAATTGGTAACAGAAGATGAAGCAGAGTGTCTGCACAGACTACAGGTAGAAGCGTTTATGCCATTATATGAAAAATATCAAGATGATGATACAAGTCCGGCAAAAGAAAGCCTGAAAAGAGTAACAGAGAAGATTATTGAGGAAAATTCAGATTTTTACTTCATTGTGTTTCATGGAGAAAAAGTTGGAGGTGTGAGAGTCAGATGGCATCAAGGCAAAAAGGTGAATGAAAATGTTAATTGGATATCTCCTATTTTTATAATTACCGAATTTCAAAATAAAGGGATTGCGAGCACGGTGATAGAACAATTATTTGGCATTTATCCGAATACAATAGAATGGCGTTTAGATACGATTAAGCAGGAAACAGGCAATTGTCATTTATACGAAAAATACGGCTTTGTTAGAGTTGGCGAGGATATAGTGGTAAATGAAAAGATGACATTGGTTGGTTATGTAAAAAATTGTATTAATGTACGAAGATTTGAAGAAGAGGATGCAGATGAGGTTAGCAAGCTTATTGTAAGGAATTTCTTAGAGGCCAATAGCAAGGATTATGGAATTGCAGCTATGGAGGAACTTGCAAAGGTTTATGATTCAGGGAAAGTTTTAAATATTGCCAACTATGCACATATGTATGTTTTTGAATGGAATGGTAAGATAGTTGGTACGGGCTCAATTTCTAGTTTCTGGGGAAGTAAGACAGAAAGCATTTTGTTGACTATTTTTGTTTTGCCAGAATTCCATGGAAAAGGTATCGGAAGAAAAATCATAAATACATTGGAACAGGATGAGTTTTATGTAAGAGCAACTCGTATTGAGATACCTGCATCTATTACAGCAACAGAATTTTACAGGAAATTTGGATATGATTATAAGAATGGTGTCAAGGAGTTGGATGAAGAACGTCATTATAGATTGGAGAAATTTAAGGAGGTGTGGATTTAAATGATAACAGACGCATTTGATAAATCAGAGGTTTTGTTTGGACCAAAGGACTTCTATGGTGAGAAAAAGAATTTATGTGATAAGTGTGTTATAATCTTTTCAGAGGTCATATTTGAATACATGCTTGAAACATATGAACATGAGCAGGCAGGAATTATACGATGCTGTAATGGAGTGACAGCAGTATATGTTTTTGAAATAGATGAAATGAAGATTGCAGGATATTTAAGTCATATAGGGTCTGCATTGGCTGGAAGTGATGTGATAGACGCAAATTGGCTTACAGGTGCTGACAAATTTATTATGTTTGGTTCAGCAGGTTCGCTGGACTGTAATGCGACGGATGGAAAGTTTGTTATTCCAACAGCGGCTTATCGAGAAGAAGGATTGAGTTATCATTACTCTGCACCGACAGATTACGTAGAGATTAAGAATGCAAAAGCAGTGAAAGCAATTTTTGATGAATTGAATCTTCCAAGTGTGACAGGTAAAGTTTGGACAACAGATGCAATCTATAGAGAAACAAAAGCAAAGCTTGAAGCAAGGAAAAATGAAGGTTGTTTGGCAGTGGAAATGGAACTTGCTGGAGTTCAAGCTGTATGCAATTTTTATGAATGGAATTTGTATGATTTTCTTGTAACAGGAGATGTACTTGATCAGGCGGTGTATGATGTTTCGGGACTTGCAGATGCGAATCATAATATGGACAAATTGTATATTGCCATTGAAATTGCAAAGAGAATTTGAAGAGAAAGGTAAAGTTAAGTATGTTAAGATTAAGAGCATACAATAAAGATGATGCAGAAACAATTCTGACATGGATAAAAGACGAGAAAACTTTTTATAAATGGACAGCAGGAATTTTAGGGGAATATCCTATTTAGGTGGAGCAGTAAAATAGAAAAGTATGCGTTTATAGAGTAACATAAGACATTTATGACATGACTTTCGGTGAATGATATGAAACCGAGGAGGTTCAAAATCATGGACATAAGTAAAAAAGATTGGAAGCTATTTCGAGAAAGATTATCAGGCTGGCAGGAAAATTATATGGAAGGTCTTGTTAAAGAGTATGCAAATTTTCTGAATGATGATAAAAAGCCTGCATCAGAGAAATTCTGGGAACTTGAAAAACGGATAAAAGAAGATAAACGTCATCCGGGAGTTGTCATGGAACTGAAAAAATCAGAGGTAATATGGGATATTGTTCGTCTTATTAGACTGAAAGTAATTACATATAATGATTTATCAGACTTTAGTGATGAATTACAGAATGAAGTAAAAAGAATACTTGAGATGAGCAGGTGATACACATGGAGATTGGTGCAACAAAAGCAGTTCAAGATCGACTAAAAACAATAAAGATTGAAGAAAGCAAAGGTGCTTCACTTGTGTTCTGCTGGGACACACATTTGACGAAAATAAAAGGAAGAAATGTCTTGTTTATTGTGAATGCTAGTAATCGTTATACAATAGCAATGACAGATATTGAACCAAGAAACTGGAATTACTATACAATGTATATCCGCAGTGTGATTCATGGCGTGATGCAGGAAATGGGATATTCCGAGGAATAGATAGGGCAGTATTTTAAAATGTCAGGCGATACAACTGTAACAAAAACTCATGGTAGGAAATCGGTTGGTGGCATTAACAGAATGGTAATGGATGCACAGTATTTTGGTAAGAAGCTGGAGAAAGAAGCAAAGTATCAATGGGAATTTAGTGAGTATCTGAACAGAGATATCTGCCAGCCAGAGGGATTTGATGTGTATGGATATCCGAGTGAACTTTTTAAATTAGACATGGAACGACTAGGGATTGCTGCTAAGAGAAAGCCAGCAAAGGTAATTGATTTCGCTCAGTACATAGAAAACAATCGTGGTACTAACGATTAGCGCAAAAGAATTGTTAAAGCAATTGTTTGGGCATAAGAAGTTAGTTTGCAATGACGAAAAGTAAGATGTATAAAATAATTCGTCGCTAAAAAGGCGGCGAAAAAAGCGACGGAAAAGGAGAACATTCATGAGCATAACATTTGAAATAGTCAAATTTAAAAAGCTAACAAAAAATGATTTGTCTAAGATACATATGTTTAATCCTTATGGTTCTATTCCAATATTAGATGATGATGGCGATAGCACGGGATGGAATATTTACATGTTCAGAGCTGATGATAAGGGTATACAGAATATTATAAATAGTTGTTATGCAGTCAAAATGGAACTCCCAGAATACATTACAGACTATGATAGTTTTTTTGAAGATTTGGGATTCCCTAAAGAGGCAGTAAGGAATGGAGATGTTCGCATTATAAAATCCAATTCCAGATATATTACTATTTCTTATGGTGACAAATCAAAGGAGATAGAAAAAGGCAGACTTGAAAAATATAAGGTGACTGTTCAAATAAAATGTGTTGTTTTGAAGATTAAGGCTTTATGGAACAGCAGTGAAAATAATTTATATGGTATAGATAAAAAGAAAGCTATAAAGTGTATACCAGATATTGAAAATTATGAATATGTTCCAGTTAATAATAGTATGCTGGCAAAAGCAGAAATTCCCTTCTTGATATTTGAAAGAAACCGGGGAAAATGTTTTATAGAGATGTATTGATAGAATCTAGAGAAAGGAATGCTTTTATGAGCAAAGAATTACAGATAAGAAATAGCACTGTTGATTTCTTGGTTTTCGCACGAGATGCAGGAGAAGACGGAATAGAAGTTAGGGTTCAGAATGGTGATGTATGGCTTACGCAGAAGACAATTTCACAGCTGTTTGATGTAGATAGAAGTGTGGTTACAAAACATCTGAGCAACATTTTTAAAGAAAGCGAATTTGAAAAATACAGAGTTATACAGGATTCACTATATGAAAGTGACTTTGATAAATTGATGAATGATATGGAGAAGAATGGTACTACCCATTAGTACCACAAAATTTTTTATTGCAGAAACATCATACGGAGATTATAATTCTCATAGGTGGACTTGCAAACCATCAGATGATTATCTTCTGAATAGCAAACATACCCGCAAGCCACCAGAACTACACACAATAATGACAATATAGCAATGGTACTGGATTGGTACTAAAAATGTGTGAAACGAAAAATAATGAGTGGGAAAGATACATGTTATCAATACAATGAAGTATAGATAACCATATTAAAACAACCAGAATTAAACTAAACTTTGCGAATAGCAATAAATATTCTTATTTGATTGAAACTTTTGGGATGCTTTTGGAACATAAATTATTAAAAGAAGAAGAAAAGTCAGTTGATGTTTTTGTTGATGAATTAGAAAATATTGAAGTGGCATTAAAAGAAGCAGAGCTGCATTCAGTTCCTAAAAATGTTGCTGTTTTGGGAACTCTGTCATTTTATAAATTGGAGAGTTATGAAAAATATAAAAGCTTTATTCAATGGATAAAGCAGAATAGTATAGTTGATGCTCCGAAGATTCATATGACTGATTTGATATCTATCTATGATAAAGTGTTTGAAAATACACCGAAATCGATATTTGTGTCAATGCAATTTTGTGACTCGACAGCTGATACATATCAAACGATTAAAGATATTAGAGATGCGATTAAACGAGAAAGTGGAGTAGAGATTAATCTAATTAAAGTTGATGAGCATCATGACGGATATTCAGGAGACATTTATGAACGCATTATAGAAGGAATAAAAAAATCAGCGTTGGTAATAGCTGATTTATCCTATGGCAATCGTAATGTTCATCATGAAATAGGATTGGCACAAGGAATGGGAAAGAAAGTACTTTTGTTATATAAATTATGTGATGCAATTGATGCTAGGCAAGAAATAGGATCTAATATATCAATGTATGATCAAGTACGATTTAAAAATCAAACAGAGTTGCGCCCAGTGCTTACAAAGAAAATAGAGCAATACTTTGAAATAGAAAAGAACTGAATGTAAATAAGATTGCGGAGGATTATAATGGGATTGGAAATTGAAAAGATGGAAGCAGGACAAGTTATAAAGTTTTCAAAACCAAAGTATTATGAATTTGTAAAGGCGTTAAAGGCAGGTGGAACTGGAAAAACATTATTAATGCGAGATTCAACAATTAATGAATTGTTTGTGTGTAAAAAATACGACCCAGAGCAAAAAGAGTATGAAGATGAATTTTATAATCGGTTTGTAGAGGAAATAAAAATAATGTATTCTGTATATCATAATAATATAGTGAGAATATATGATTATTTTTTATATCCGGAATATAAGACTGGATATATTATTATGGAATATATAAAGGGTGAAAATATAGAAGAATATTTTAGGTTAGCAGATGGGGAAGACATCAATTCGATATTTGTTCAAATAATTAATGCCTTTTTATACTTAGAACAACATAATATATTGCATAGAGATATAAGAGCTACAAATATTATGATTGATGAAAAAGGCGATATAAAAGTGATTGATTTTGGATTTGGAAAGAAATTAATCGAAGAACAACAAGAAAATCAGGCTAGTGTTCTGCTTAATTGGCCGGCATCAAAAGTTCCAGACGAGATATATAGTGAACAGTATGGAATTCAAACAGAAATCTTTTATGTTGGGTACTTAATAAAAAATATAATCGAAAAATATAATATAAAATGTTTCAAGTATGGAATTCTGTTGGAAAAAATGATACAAGTTAACCCGGTAAATAGAATACATTCTTTTGAAGAAATACAAAACAGTATAGCAGAGCAAACATTTGAGCAAATAAATTTTACGGATGAGGAGAAGGAAATTTATCAAAAATTTGCAAATTCTATTTGTGCTTTGCTGTATCAAATAAAAGATAGTCTTAGTATAGAAAAAGATTCATCGATAATAATTGAAAAACTAAGAGTGATTTTAAGAGATAATAGTTTAGAAGAATATATTACGAATGTAACAACATTGATTTCAATTTTTGTTAAATCGGATTATAGATATTATAACAATAGAGTGGAAGTATATAAAGTGAAAGATTTTTATGAATTTTTCTTAAATCAAGCAGATGCGGTAAAAGAAATCATTTTAAATAATTTATATGGACGAATAGGGAATATACCGGTTATTGATAGTGCATTTGATGAAGAACTTCCTTTTAATTAAAAAATATTGACACCATATGCGATACCACATATAATATAAGTGAGAGGTATAACAAATGTCAAAATGGGATAAACTGATAACACGTATATGCAATTTATCAAAAGACCTCCGGTTTGATGAGTTACGGAAGGTATTGGAAAGCTACGGATACGAAATGAATACACCAAGAAGTGGAAGTAGTCATTACACTTTCAGAAAACAAGGATGTATGCCAATTACAATACCAAAGCACGAACCAATCAAGAAAGTATATGTAGAAATGGTAAGGCAGATTGTAGAAAGCGAGGCGAAGAATGATGAAGACGCTGAATGATTATATGGCAATGTCCTATCGTATGGAAATTGTGGAAGACAAAGATGAAGGCGGATTTGTAGTTTCTTATCCGGATTTGCCTGGATGCATTACTTGTGGTGAGACAGTGGAGAGGGCGGTAGCAAATGCACTGGATGCAAAAAAAGCATGGATTGAAGCTGCATTGGAAGATGGTGTAGAGATTCATAAACCAGACAGTTTGGAAGATTATTCCGGACAGTTTAAGTTGAGAATTCCACGAAGCCTGCACAGATCACTGGCAGAACATTCTCAGAGAGAAGGAATCAGCATGAATCAATACTGTGTGTATCTTCTTTCCAGAAACGATGCAGTGTATTCAAAATAATGATTGTGAAAGTTTTTAATGCAGTTATAATGGAGTGTCAATGTATGAAAACAAAAATCGGTATGTCAGGACAACATATATGAAAAGTGAATAGCATAAATTAACTTTATGTGATAGATATTCATAGGTGACTGAATGATTTTTTATAGCACAATTTTACAGATGTATTGTTACCATGACTGTAATTGATAAAGAAGGAGAAATCTACGATATGGATAAAAAAGAAACATTTGGTGGAGAAATAGCAAAGCAATTACCAGTTAAGGATATATATAATGATTTGGCACATCCTGCGTTAAGTACAGTAGGACAGGGATTGCAAGGGGTAACTAAATTAGCGTTAGCACCAATATCTGCATTAGTATGGGGCTATGATAAAATCGCAGATTACTTAGATGTTGCGATACCTGAATATTTTGAAAAAAGAAAAATAGAAAAAGAAAAGATTATTTCTCCAGATCCTATGATTGCAGTTCCAGTAGTTGAGGCAATGAGATATACTTCGCATAAAGAAGAATTAAGAGAGATGTTTACTAACTTATTAGGGGCAGCTATGAATGCGGATTCTATCGATGCTCATCCAGCGTTTGTAGACATAATAAAACAATTATCCCCAGATGAAGGGAAAATGATTAAGTACTTATACCAGGACAATAAACAACCGATGATCAAGATTAGAGTCAAATTGGATAATGGTGCTGGTGAGAGTGATATATTGCCATATTTTAGTGATATATGTTATAAAGCTAATTGCCAATATCCACAAAAGTTTCCGGAATATTTAGATAATTTACATAGGTTAGGGATTGTTGAGGTATATTACGAGCGATTTTTGGTAGATGAAAAGTATTATGAAGAATTGAAACATCAGCCATATTTTCCGCATATAGAAGAAAATGAGAAAATCAATATTGTGGAAAAGAAAAGTATGTATGAACTAAGTGAATTAGGAAAAGAATTTTGTAAAGTGTGTTTGTATTAAAGGATGTGATTTATTAATATATAGCTGGCAACAAATTGGCAACAGAAAATCAGCGAGCCAAAATAATATATGCAACAGAAATAAAATAACGGCTAAAAAGATACAAAACTTAAACAAATATATTTAAGAACATCTTTGGATTTGCCGAGTTTGAATAAACAAAAATGTTTAGTGAATCCGGCATTTATGCGGGTTTGCGGCACTTTTAAAAGTCTTTTGATAACAAATTGATAACAGTTGCATGAGAGCCATTATTCTTGTAACCCGGTGGTTTTAGGGTTAGAGAATAATTGACAGGTGGTTGTGCAACAAATAAATCCATATTTATCTAAAAAGCCCTTAGCTATGGGTATAAAACGCATGGCTAAGGGCTTTTTGTCGTCTTTATGCTGCTTGTTCAAAAATTTGTTTTTGCATATTCAAATAATATTTCAAATCATCAGAGGTTTTCTTTTTAAAATATTTTGGTCGGTTTATGGAATTTGTATTAAAGTTATTAGCTTCAGCTAAGCGTTTAGTGAAATCAAATATGCAGTTTATTAAATCACTAAATTGAGCTGCTGAAATATTGAGGTTAATAGATTTTTTTTGAGTGTTGTTTTCGATTACTTCGATGGAACTAATGAGACTGTTCAATATGTCAAGGTTCAAAGTGCCATTACGAGCAGCGTCTAAATACTCCTGTAAAGCTAATCCAAATTGCTTATCGAGTTTTTTCTGCTTACGATGTGCAATATAGCCAACTGTACCAGCAATAGTACCTCCAGCAATGAGGACACCGCTTATTATGAAGGTTCCTTTTTGATGTGCTCGAACAAAATCAATAGCTTTTGATGCACTTTCTTTAGTTGCATCAGCCACTGTAGGAATATGTTTAGCCACTCTTTTTGTATTGGCATTTTTAGCTAAGCCGTATAACTCTAAGGTACCTGCTTTAATACCTTGATACGTTTTATCATCTATATTGAGGTAAATAGGAACGACAG
>OGEB01000397.1_pt1 | contig 34007 bp, 32 predicted proteins | sample 1570541 | NCBI WGS metagenome assembly OGEB01 (sample SAMEA2581975, study PRJEB24529) | metagenome | biome: Human gut stool | place: China | collected 2011 | reverse complement strand
TTTATGAAATTCGCAGTGTAGTTTTGTGCAATTTTTCAAATTTGCTCATTTATAGATATATGAATGAAAATGGAGCAAGTGTTGGAACGGAAGCGTTGGGTGATTTTAATCAGTTAATTAATTTTGTTCATTGGAATACGGATATGTATTATTCTACTGGCGGCGGACAAAGTGAAGTTCTGAAATTTGTGACACATGGAGTTGGAGACTTGGCTGCACCGGATCGCGCTTTGTTGGGAGCTTTGATGCCGGGGGTTGCAGACTGGCGAAATGTAAATGATTTCAATGAAGGAGAGAGAGTATTTTATAGAAATAATCTTCCTACAAAATACTTACAGCATTTTGATTTATTAAAATGGGATGTAAATAAAGAAGCAATGTTCTCGGATAATGTGAAAACAAAGGTAGAGGGAGACTACACTTTGGTTTATAAAGATGAGAAGTTGTTGGCAAAAATCAATACAAGCAATTTAAAAGCATACCATGAACAGTCCGGAAATCCGGTTGCACCAAAGAGTGCAGAAATTTTTATTCCGTGGAGTCCGGAAGTGGAAGATAAAATTTATTGCTATAATGATGTAAATGGAACAAGTACATGGAGCGTTCCAAATAGTTGGGAAAATGTAACAACAGCACAGTTATATCAGCTTACAGAAAACGGAAGAAGTTATGTAGGTGAAGTGGCAGTACAAAATGGACAGGTAACATTGCAGCTAGATTTGTCGATACCTTATATTTTGGTAAAAGAGAAAGCAGCACAGGCACATCGCTATAATGCGGATGGCTCTGTAATGAAAAAAGACGGAGCAACTGTAATGCTTCCTACATCGGAAGAACATCCTTGGGGATATGGAAGTGCAATTGAAAACTTTGGTTTCTCAGGAAAAACATTTGATGGTTGGGAAAAGACTGTAACAGAAGGAACAAAAGAGCAAATTACAATTGACACAACTATTACAGGCACAAAAGGAAATGCTCGTGTAATGTTTGCAGAACAAGTAGCAGGCTCGATTTCGCAAAACGTGACAGTGGAATCGGGAAAAACATATTCATTCTCGGCATGGACAATGGCAGAGGGAATACGTTCTCCGAAATTAACTGTGAAAGCAGGAAAAGAAGTTGAGGAAGCAAGTGTTGAGACAACAGCAGGAATTCCGATTAAGGTGAGACCGTCTAAATATAATGGGAAAAACTATCAGAGAGTTAAAGTTGATATTACTATTCCGGAAGGTGTAAAAGAAGCAACAATTAGTTTTTCGGCAGAAGCAGGAGAACAGCCGGTATATGTAGATGATTTCCGCTGCTGGGAATGGCTTACAGCGCCAAAAGCAGAAGAAGAGGAATATTATTACTTCGAAGATTTTGAAAATGTGGATGAAAACTGGGGACCATTTATTTCTCAGGTGGGAGGACAGCCATGGACTCATTTAGCTTACAAGAATCCGGAAGGCGGTCAAATGAAATATTATACATTGGATAATGTAGATGGAACAGAGGATGAGGACAATCTCGTTTCACTGAAAGGTCGCCAGACCGGTACTGGTGTGCTTATGCGTACACTTCCTAGCACGATTGATTTTAAACAAGGAAATAAATATGTGGTGCAAATGGATCATGCAACTTATCATGAGCAATTAGAAGCAGAAAGCGGAAAACATGTAGGATACAATTATCCGTTGGAAAAATCATACTTTAATATTGATGATGTTGGGGTCAAAAGCCCCTCTATAGTACCTTGAAAAGTTCATATATTTTGTAGTAAATACAAGCCTAAATGGTTTACTTGCTGTATAATAGAGATATCTTAGCAGGAAAGAAGGTAATCTCTATGTCATTCAAAGAAAACGCTTACCAGCAAATGTCATTTACAGATAGTTGTTCTGGATTAACTGCCAGAGAACAAAAAGCACTGGAAAAATCTTGGGCAAAAGTCTTTGCCGATGAAATATTTCCTGCCATTGATGAAAAGAGTTTTTCTGTCTTATACAGTGATAAGGCATCCAGACCGAATACTCCGGTTAACGTGATTGTTGGTGCACTCATTATTAAAGAGCTTTTTGATTATTCCGATGATGAGATGGTTGAAAATCTTATGTTGGATTTTCGGATTCAGTACGCACTGCACACAACAAGTTTTGAAGAACAGCCTTTGAGTGACAAAACATTGAGCCGTTTCCGTAAACGGTGTTACGATTACGAAACGCTTCACAACAAGGATCTCTACCACGATTGTGTGAAGGAGTTAAGTACTTCTATTGCAAAACTGATGGGGATCAGCGGTAAAGTCAGACGTATGGATTCCATGATGATCGAATCCAACATCCGCAAACTTAGCTGGATGGAGCTGATATACACCTGTATCGCAAAGCTGGCGATGTACGTGAATAAAATCAATGTCTCTGCTCTGCCTGACGATTGAAAACATTATATTGATCCGAATGACTTTAACAAAGTGATCTATCATCAGCGAAGTACTGATACAGATGAGCGCATGAAGCAGTTCTTAACGGATGCAGATAAACTTCTTGCCTTGTGTGAGTCTGCTTACAATGATTGAACAGAGTATGATCTGTTTGTCAGATGTCTATCGGAACAGACTATTGTTGAAAATGAAAGCCGAAGACTTCGCATGAAAGAAGACGGCGGCATGAAATCAACCATGCTACAGAATCCTTCTGACCCTGAAGCAACTTTCAGGAATAAAGCAGGAAAAGAGCATCGAGGATATGCTGCCAATCTTGAAGAATCTGTTGGAACTAATGGTTCTGTTGTAACAGAGTACCAGTATGAGCAAAACAACCATAGTGACAGTCAATTTATCCAGGAGCACCTTGAGCAAATGGATAAACAGAAAGAACGGACTGTTATAGCCACGGATGGGACATATAGTGGGATAGAAAACACACAACTTGCAGCTGATAAAAATGTAGAACTGATTACCACAAGTCTGACAGGGAAGCCGGCTCCGGATATCCTTGCGGATTTTGAATTCAACGAAGAGGGAACAAAAGTCCTCCGGTGTCCTGCAGGTCATGAACCGAAAAACTGTTCTTATATGAACCAAAGCAATCAGTGTGCCGTTTCCTTTCGGCATGAGCAGTGTGTCAGCTGTCCATATCGGGATCAATGCAAGCCGAAGATCTTTAAGCAGGTTGCAAAAATAGTAACATCCAAAGCAGCACATGAACGCGCGAAAATCCAACGGAACATGAACAGCGAAGAATTCAAAAATTATGCAAGGCTTCGTAATGGGGTGGAAACTGTTCCATCAAATATACGCAGAAATTACCATTTGGAAAAGATACCTCGTATGAATTTTTCAAGGTGCTATAGAAATAGGAGCAAAGTTCTTTATGGTTTTGACCCCAACATCATATTGATGTGAGACATGCAAATGGAGAAGTGATTGAATCTCATCCATTGAAACCAAGTACAATTACAGGCGAAGGATTCAATGCGAGACCGTCAACAGAAGTGTTAGAGTTTGAAGTAGATGCGACAAATGAAACGGGAATTTATCTGACACTGAGCAGAAATGCAGAAGGAAGCAGCGATGCAAGAGCAACATTTGTACTTGATAATATCCGAGTGACGGAGGTTACTACAGAACCAGAACCATCTGTAGATAAATCAAACTTAGAAGCTTTAGTTGCATATGCAGAAAGCCAAAAAGAAAAGGCAGAATATGAAGATGTTGTGGATGTAGTGAAAGAATTGTTTGAAAAAACACTTGCAGAAGCGAAAACAGTATTAGAAGACACAAAAGCAGAGCAGTCAGAGGTGGATGCTGCTTATGATGCACTTCTTGCCAATGTACACTTGTTAGGATTTACAGGAAATACAGAGGACTTGGAACTTGCATTAGAACTAGTAAAGACAACAAATACAGAAGGGAAAACGCCAGAATCTGTACAGGTATTAAATGATGCAATTGCAAAAGCAGAAGAGATTATTGCGTCAGGAAATATACTTCAAGAAGAAATTGACGCTGCAAGAGAAGCATTACTTGCTGCAATAAACGGATTAGAAGACATTGTTTTGGCAGATAAAACAAAATTAAAAGATTTGTTGGAAAATTCTCAAAAATATGCAGATAGAATTGATCAGTATACAGAGGCAACAGCTGATGCCTTTATGGCAGCAAGAGCTGCGGCACAAAAAGTATATGATACTGTTGAAGCAACACAGGATGAGGTAAATGCGGCATATAATTCACTTCGTCAGGCGATTTTTGAACTGAGAGAGATTCCTGATAAGAGTAAGCTGGAGGATTTGATTAACGAGGCGGAAAAGATTGATATTGACAAGTATACAGATGAGACAGCAGAAGCTTTTACTGCAGCACTGGCAAATGCAAAATCAGTATTTGAAAATAAAAATACTTCTGACGCAGAAGTGGAAGCGGCAGAAAAGATGCTTCGTGCAGCAATTGATGGTTTGCAGGAAAAGAAAGTTGATTCGCAAAAACCGAATGCAGGTCAGGAGGAAAATGATAAAACACCAACAACAGGAGATACAACAGGAGTGTCGGTTGTTGTGTGGATGATAACTGCTTTAGTAATTGTTATTGTAATCAATGCGAAAAAAAAGAAAATTAAATAAAATTTATTTTTGAGTAGGTGGCCTCGATATTGACAGTGCGTTAATATCGAGGCTGTTTCATTTTAAAGAGTTTACAGATTTGATTTTTTTGTCTAATAATTGTTCTTGATGTTTATATACTTTTATCATGTTTTGGGGCGAACCGTTTGAATAATAATTTTTATTTCTCATAAATTCAATCTCCTTGATTGTTTACCTAACGTATTATTATACTATTGTATAACTGAAAAGAAAAGGAACAAAGAAAAAATGGTATTTGATATAAAGCAAAAATTTTGAATTTTATTTGACTACTCTGGAGAGAACGATACTGATAAAATATACGAAAGGAAAATACCATGAAAAAATAATTTATAGAAGATATATCAGAAAAAATTAAAGGCAAAATAAAAGGAGATATTGATAAATTGCAAGAAAAAAATCAAAGATTACCTAAACTAGTGGTCATCTTAGTAGGTAATAACCAAGCAAGTAATGCGTATGTTAAAGGAAAAGTAAGGATTGTGAGGAAGTTGGAATACTCAACACTACTTTGAGATATGATTATATTTCAGAGAATGACCTTTTATCTAAAATACGAGAATTAAATACGGATGATACTGTTGATGGAATACTGGTACAGTTACCACTGCCGGAATATATTGATTAAAAACGTGTGCTTGAAACAATTAGTCCGCTAAAAGATAAAAGATGTGGACGGTTTTCATACGCAAAATGTGGGTAAATTATATATCGGAGATAACACGTTTGTTCCTTGTGCGCCGAAAGGAATTATCCGAATTTTAGAAGAAATTGGGTTAGAGAATCCTCAAGGGAAAAAAGCTGTTGTTTTGGGAAGAAGTGAGACAAGCGGATATTGTGGTATCTGCTATGGGGCAAGCAAAGTTAGTGAAAAAAGAATGGTTAAAGCAAGGAACAGTTGTTATTGATGTGGAAATGAACCGAGACAAAAATGGAAAGTTATGTGGAGATGTGGAGTTGAATGATGTAATGGAAAAAGTTTCATATATCACGCCTGTTTCAAAAGGTGATGGATTTGTAACAAGGGCTATGTTATTGGAAAATATCATGCAGGCATATAGTGGCAAAATGAATAAGTAGTCATAGTGGGAATTTATGTGCTGATTCCAACTAATTATTGCTACGTCAAACTGTTTGTTTGGCGTAGCGATAATTGATTTTATAAGAAGCATAATCATTTCAAGATGTGTGAAAGGCTATTTAAAGGAGTGCATCCTGTTTTGAGGGAAGCTCCGTCACTGTAGCCCTCTTCGCGATCTTTCAGTTCCTGAATTAAGACGCTTCTAAGGTATGCAATCCGTTCTTGATATTTGGTATCGTTGATTGCATTATGCTCTTCTCTTGGATCTTTTTCTAGATTAAAATATTGTTCTTCATTTTTTTCACTGTACCATATGTATTTATCTGTTTTAGTTACGATGAACTGAGAAGATAAGCTAGAGTGAAAACTATGTTCGCCGTGGAGAAATTCGCGTTCGTTTTTCTCTTCTCCAAGAATTTCAGGTGCAAGTGAAAAACCATCCACGCTGTCGGGAATTGGAATGCCGGCAAAATCTAAGATTGTAGGCATGATATCCCGTAATTCTGTGAGTGTGTCGCTTCGGAAAGGTGTAATGTTCTGAACATTTTTTCCGACGTGCACAAGTAAAGGAATGTGTGTGCTTCCTTCATAAGGGAGTGCTTTTCGATAGAAGTTATTATCAAAAAGCAATTCTCCGTGGTCTGCCAAAAATAAGACTATAGTATTGTTATAGTCGCCTGTTTCGGCGAGTGCGGTGAGAATGCGCCCAATTTGGTGATCCACATGTGTGATGCATGCATAATATCCGGCCATTGCAAGGCGGCGTGATTCGGAATCATTGCAGCCAAAAATAGAATCTTTTATAAAACCGTACTTTTCGGTGAGGGTAGGGTCTACCCAATCTCCCTGTGCCGGAGCTCGCAGTTCCTTGTCTCTATACAAATCAAAATAGGTTTGTGGCGGATCGAAAGGCTGGTGAGGACGGACAAAAGAAGTCATTAAAAAAAATGGTCTTGTTCTGTCGCGGGTTTGCAAAAAACGGATGCTTTCGTCTGCTGTCCAGTTGGTGGGATGCAATTTTTCGTCATAGATCCAAGGATGCACAATCCAGGAGTTACATTCCGGCCCAGTTGAGGTAATGTCAGCATGTTGTCCGAGCTTGTCTTTTAAGTAATAGAGATAGTCGTCTGTAACCTCTTGATGCTGATGATGCGGAATGTTTTGACTGCGATAATGCCCGAGATATCCATCGTGGAGTTTGAGACCTTGAAAGCCGCAGTGCTTTCTTGCGGGGTGCACATGCATTTTTCCAATACATTCTGTCTGGTAACCGTTTGAGCTGAATTCCTCTGCCATCATATGTTCGTAATTCCAGTCGATTCCATCCTCATAACCGACGCGACCGTGCCCTTCCTGACTCTTCCCGGTAAACAGTGCCACTCTTGCCGGAATACAACTTGGACAGGATGAGTAGGCATTATCAAAAGAAACGCCCTGTGCAGCCAGACTGTCAAGGTAAGGAGTTTTTACATCTGGGTGTCCGGAGTAAGATAAACAGTCCCCACGGAATTGATCGCACATAAGAAGTAAAATATTAGGTTGTGTCATAAAAGCATAAATCCTTTCTATAAATATAATAAAAATCTTCTTATTTAATATGATAAAAAGTTTTTGTCGGAAAAGCAATCTTTTTGAGTAATTAATCTAAAAATATGGATGGAAAAGCAATATATATAAAATATAGAGCAAAATTCGTATAGAAAAAATGACGGTAGTGGTGTAAGATAAATATCAAGAAATAAACAGAATGAACAATTAAGGAGGAAATTGTTATGAAAATGAAAAAAGTTGTAGCTATGTTACTTTCAGTGGCTATGGTTGCATCTATGGCAGTTGGTTGCGGAAGCAAAGACGATAGTAAAGATGCAAATGAAGATGGAAAAAAAGTATTAAAGTTTGCTGCTTTTGAAGGTGGTAACGGTACTGAAATTTGGGAAAATATTGAAAAGGCTTTTGAAGAATCTCACGAAGATGTAGACGTTCAGTTAGAGTTATCTTCTGAATTGGACAAGGATCTTACAAAAGATTTCCAGAATGGAGATATTCCGGACGTTGTATACTACAACTTAGGACAAAAAAGCGGTTTCACAGAGACGATGTTAAAAGAGCATGCAATCGCAGATATTTCAGATGTGTTTGATGATGAACTGAAATCCAAGTTGGTTGGTGGCATTACAGAAAATGCTGCAGCTCAGCCATATGGTGACGGAAAAGTTTATCTTGCACCGATTATCTATACACCAACAGGATTATGGTACAACAAAGACATGTTTGGTGAAGGAAAATACACACTTCCAACAACATGGGATGAGTTCTTTGCACTTGGTGAACAGGCAAAAGAAGATGGAATTGCATTATTTACATATCCACAACCAGGTTATTTTGATGCAACAATGTATCAGATGTTAGCTCAGGCTGGTGGAATGGAATTCTACAACAAAGCTGTTAACTATGATGCAAACACATGGACATCAGCAGAAGGAAAACAAGTTATTGATACAATTGCTAAATTGGCTTCACCAGAATATTTATGGTCAGATACAGTTGCAAATGCAAATGCTGACGGTGGATTCAAAATTAATCAGCAGGCAGTAATTGATAATAAGGCATTATTTATGCCAAACGGTAACTGGGTGATTGGAGAGATGGCAAACTCTACTCCGGAAGGATTTAACTGGGGAATGATGGCACCGCCGAAATTTACAGCTGATCAGGAGAATTATATCTACACATTTACAGAGCAAATGTGGGTACCGGCTGAAGCTCCTAACATGGAATTAGCAAAAGAATTTATCAAATTCATGTACTCAGATGAAGTAGTAGATCTTATGTTAGCTAACAAAGTTGAGAATAAAGAAACAGGCGAAAAAGTCGCAACACCGATTGTGTCACCAGTTCTTGGGGCATCTGACAAATTGGAGGATGGTGTTGTTAAAGATACATACACATTAGCATCTTCAGAAGGATATAATGCAGTAGCTGGTACTTGGGCAACAACAAAAGCTATCGATGGCTTTGATATGAAAGGGACAGTATACGGAGCAATTGATGCACTTAACACTGGTGACTTAACAGCAGACGCTTATCAACAACAATTGATTGATGCATGGACAAAATGCTTAGAGAATCTTCAATAATTAAGATAAGACTCAAAGTAAATTTTGAATGTTTATTAAAAGCGGTGAGTTCCAATAACTCACCGCTTTTCTAGGAGAAAGAGGAAGATATATGAACAGAAAAAGCGCAGAAAGAAAATTTATTTTTATTTGTCTTGCTCCAGCAGTTATTTTAGTATCTCTGTTTATTTTTATCCCTACAGTCAATGTATTTAGAATGTCATTGTATCGTATGGGAGGTATTACAAATAAACAAACATTTATTGGATTTGAGAACTTTAAGACATTAATGGGAGACAAGAACTTCTTACAGGCGATGCAGAACTCTATTTTGATTATTGTTCTTGTGACAATCTGCACAATTGTGCTTGCAATTTTATTTGCAACATTATTACAGAGAGGAAACTTTAAGGGAAACAACTTTTTTAGAATTATTTTTTACATTCCTAATATTTTAAGTATAGTTGTTATTGCTGGTATTTTTGGAGCGATTTATAATCCGACTACTGGTTTGTTAAACACATTTTTGAGAGCAATCGGGTTAGATGCCTTGGCGAGAAACTGGATGTCCGAATCTAACATTGTAATCTATTCGGTAATTTTTGCGTTGGTATGGCAGGCAATCGGTTATTATATGGTTATGTATATGGCAAGTATGGCTGCAATTCCACCGGATTATTATGAGGCGGCATCGCTTGATGGTGCAACAGAACTTCAGATGTTCTCTAAGATTACATTCCCGTTGATTTGGAGCAATATCCGTACAACACTTACATTCTACATTATCAGTACAATCAACTTGAGTTTCTTGTTTGTTCAGATTATGTCAGATGGTGGACCGAATGGAAAAACAGAAGTATTCTTGAACTATATGTATAAACAGGCATATGGAAATGGTGCATACGGATACGGAATGGCAATCGGTGTAGTAGTATTTATCTTCTCATTTGTATTATCAGGAATTGTGAATAAAATTACTGACCGTGAAGTATATGAATTTTAGGAAGGGAGAGCGAAAAGATGAAGAAAAAACCAGGAAAAATTATATCTAAAATATTAATCTATGTAGCTCTTTTTGCCTTGGCAGTTTCCATTATTGTGCCAGTTGCATGGGTGTTTATGGCGAGTTTGAAAAAAAATGCAGAATTCATTGGTGGAGATGTAAATCCGTGGGCTTTGCCGAAGACGTTTCATTATCAGAACTTTATCACGGCATTCCAAGATGCAAACATGGGAACTTTCTTTTTGAATTCTGTAATTGTAACAGCAATTGCATTGTTACTGCTGTTGGTGCTTGCACTTCCGGCATCTTATGTACTTGCAAGATTTAATTTTAAAGGAAGAAAATTTTTAAACGGTGCATTTATGGCGGGACTTTTTGTAAACATCAACTACATTGTAGTGCCGATTTTCTTGATGTTAAGTTCTGCAAACAGAGCGTTGGGAGTAGAGTTCTTTTTGAATAACCGTTTTATTTTGGCAGTTATCTATGCGACAAGTGCCCTTCCATTTACGATTTATCTGTTGAGTGGCTACTTTAAGACACTTCCAAAAGGATTTGAGGAAGCCGCTTACATCGATGGATGTGGTCACTTTAAGACGATGACAAAGATTATGATTCCAATGGCAAAACCAAGTATTATTACAGTAATCTTGTTTAACTTCCTGTCATTCTGGAATGAATATATCATTGCTTACACATTGATGGATGGTAATGACACTCTTGCTATGGGACTTAAGAACCTGATGGCAGTAGAGAGAACAGCAACAAACTATGGTATCATGTATGCAGGTCTTGTAATCGTTATGTTGCCAACGTTGATTCTGTACATTTGTGTTCAGAAACGTTTGACAGAGGGTATGACTCTCGGTGGATTGAAAGGTTAGGAGGTAGATGAGATGAATAATGCAGTAAGAAACATTATTATGATTATCGTATTTGTTGTCTGCCTGGCTCTGATCATTATTGGACAAAGAAATATCTCAGTCTCAGGTCTTGTGATGGAACTTGTTGGACTTGTTGGGCTGCTGACTCTTTTGTTCGTATACAACCACAGATATAAATAGAGATTATGATAGAAAGACACCGGATTATGATTGTCCGGTGTCTTTTTGTAACTCTTCATTTTGTCGGTAGGCATTTGGCGACATGCCTGTCTCTTTTCGAAAAACCTGGGAAAAATAGGATTGGGAAGAAAAGCCGATGGAAGCTGCAATTTTGGAGATTGGATAATTGGTTGTAGCAAGTAAATGTTTGGCTTCAACAAGTCTTCGGTTAATCAAATAATTGATTGGAGACACTCCCTTATAGTTTTTAAATGCATGAACAAGATAATATTTGTTCAAATAAGTGAGATCACTCAGCGTCTGAAGTGTAATATCTTCCATAAAATGCTCATCAATATATTGTTCGACAAAACGACATTCTTTTGTAATCTTTTTTGTTGGTGTGAATGACAGCTGTTTCTTTGTTCTTCTAACCAATGTTAATACAAGCGCCTCCAATAAATTTTGGCAGACAGTTTCGAAATACTCTCCTTTATTTTGAATCTCCCGAAGAAGTGTCTTTAAGTAAAAAGAGAATTCTTCTTTATATTCATGAAAATTATGCAGACTGTAATCATAGGTGGTGTCAAGATTCCCATCTTTGAATTTCAGGCCGTTGATTCCAAGTGCGATATACTCAAGTGGTCTGCCTTTGCTGCCCAGCTCTGTATGAGAAACATTTGGGTTGATGATGACGAGGTCATCTTCTTTGACCGGAAATTTTTTATCCTCCACAAGAAAATAGCCACTGCCCTGAACGACATAGAATAATTCTGTAAAATGATGCGTATGGGCAATGCTGTGCCAGTCTGTATCATATCGAGCTTGAGTGATATATAGTAAACGGATATTCAGTTTTTCAAGTTCGGTCTCCTCAAGACCATAACGTCGATTGCTCATATAAATCTTCTCCCTTGTATTTTAGGCGTTTTTAATGATATTATATCTTATAGAATTCTAGAATGCAAAGAAAAAGTGTAAATAATACAAACATAGAGATTAATCAGATAAAGATTTTTAAAGACATTTGTACTAGAATAAAAGATAGAAAAGAAATTGGGGTTTGGAGGTCTTAATCATGAAAAAACCAGTATTAGTAATTATGGCAGCAGGAATGGGAAGCAGATATGGCGGATTAAAACAGATTGATCCGGTGGACGAGCAAGGTCATATCATTATGGATTTCTCAATCTATGATGCAAAAAAAGCGGGATTTGAAAAAGTAGTATTTATCATTAAAAAAGAAAATGAGGCTGATTTTAAAGAGGCTGTCGGAAAACGTATGGAAGAAGTAATGGAAGTGTCTTATGTATTCCAGGATTTACATAACTTGCCGGAAGGATATGAAGTGCCTGAAGGACGTGTGAAACCATGGGGAACAGCACATGCAGTATTCAGCTGTATCGATGAGATTGACGGACCTTTCGCAGTAATCAATGCAGATGATTACTATGGAAGAGATGCATTCCAGAAAATTTATGACTATCTGTCAACACACGAAGACGATGATAAATTCCGTTACACAATGGTAGGTTATCAATTAGAAAATACATTGACTGAGAACGGTCATGTGGCACGTGGTGTCTGCACGATGAATGAAGCCGGAGAACTTGTGAGCGTTGTGGAAAGAACACGCATCGAGAAAAAAGGAGACGGAGCGGCGTACACAGAAGATGAAGGAGAGACATGGACAGAACTTCCAAAAGGAAGCATTGTTTCTATGAATATGTGGGGATTCACAGCAAGCATCCTTCAGGAGATTAAGAACGGATTTACAGCATTTTTAGATGAAGGACTTAAGACAAATCCTTTGAAATGTGAATACTTCCTTCCGACAGTTGTAAGTAATCTGCTTGCAGAAGACCGTGCAACAGTGGCAGTTCTGACATCAGCAGACAAATGGTACGGAGTGACATATAAAGAAGATAAACCGGTTGTAGTGAATGCGATTAAAAATATGAAAGAATCAGGTTTGTATCCAGAGAACCTGTGGGGAGAAAAATAATGGGAAGAATTTCAGATAGACAAATAGATGAAGCAATTGCAAATTTTAGATTTGAAGGGACATTGATTGAACAAAGACCATATGGAAACGGACACATCAATGATACATTCCTTTTGACATTTGATATCGGGGAGATGGGAAGACTGCGCGTGATCTTACAGTGCATGAACAAATCCATTTTTACAAAACCGGTAGAACTTATGGAGAATGTTTTAGGAGTGACTTCTTATCTGCGCAAAAAGATTATCGAGAACGGTGGAGACCCGGAAAGAGAGACTTTGAACGTAATTCGCACTGTAGCAAACAGACCATATTTTGTGGATTCACAGGGAGATTACTGGAGAGCATATAAATTCATCGAAGGGGCAACAAGCTATGATCAGGTAGAGACACCGGAAGATTTCTATCAGAGCGCAGTTTCATTTGGTAATTTCCAAAGACTGCTCGCAGACTATCCGGCAGAGACACTTCACGAGACGATTGTAGGTTTCCATGATACAAAAGCAAGATTTGCTACATTCAAGAAAGCGGTAGAAGAAGATGTGTGCGGACGTGTAGCATCTGTACAGAAAGAAATCGATTTTGTACTTGCACATGAAGACGTTGCAAATGTATTCGGAGATATGCTTGCAAATGGAGAACTTCCACTTCGTGTTACTCACAATGACACAAAATTGAATAACATCATGATTGATGACAAGACAGGAAAAGGTATCTGTGTGATCGACTTAGACACTGTTATGCCGGGACTTGCAATGAATGACTTTGGTGATTCTATCCGTTTTGGTGCAAGCACAGCAGCAGAAGACGAGCAGGATCTTTCAAAAGTATCTTGTGATATGGAATTGTTTGATGTGTATGCAAAAGGTTTCATTGAAGGATGCGGCGGCAAATTGACACAGAAAGAAATTGAAATGATGCCGATGGGAGCAAAAGTAATGACATTTGAATGTGGTATGAGATTCCTTACTGACCACCTTCAGGGAGATACATACTTTAAGATCCACAGAGAGAACCATAACCTTGACAGATGTCGTACACAGTTTAAACTGGTAGAAGACATGGAAGCAAAATGGGATACAATGCAGGAAATTATTAAAAAATACAATTCATAACAGAAAAAATGTTTTGAAACAAAATAGTTGTATATATTAGAGTGAAGTATTATAATAAAGGGCGGGAGAAAAACTCTCGTCCTTGTTAACAAGATGATTAGAAGGAGGATACAATTATGACGATTTTAGTAACAGGTGGAGCAGGATATATCGGAAGCCATACATGTATTGAACTGATCAGTGCAGGATATGATGTGGTTGTAGTAGACAATTTATGTAATTCTTGTAAAGAAGCGTTAGACCGTGTGGAAAAGATTGTCAGAAAGACAATTAAGTTCTATGAAGCAGATATTCGTGATGCAGAAGCGATGAAAAATATCTTTGAGAAAGAAGAGATTGATGCAGTAATTCATTTTGCAGGATTGAAATCAGTAGGTGAATCTGTAGCGAAACCATTAGAATATTATGATAACAATATTGCAGGAACTTTGGTGCTTTGTGATGCGATGAGAAATGCAGGCGTGAAGAACATTATCTTCAGCTCTTCTGCAACAGTTTATGGAGATCCTGCATTTGTACCGATCACAGAAGAATGCCCAAAAGGACAGTGCACAAATCCATACGGATGGTCAAAATCAATGCTGGAACAGATTTTAACAGATCTTCATACAGCAGATTCAGAATGGAACGTAGTATTACTTCGTTACTTCAATCCGGTTGGAGCACATAAGAGCGGAACAATCGGAGAGAATCCAAAAGGAATTCCAAACAACTTAATGCCATACATCACACAGGTAGCGGTTGGCAAATTGGAATGCCTTGGAGTGTTCGGTGATGATTATGATACACCGGATGGAACAGGGGTACGTGATTACATCCACGTAGTAGACCTTGCGCTTGGACACGTAAAAGCTTTGAAGAAGATTGAAGAAAAAGCAGGAGTGAAAGTTTACAATCTTGGAACAGGAAACGGATACTCTGTACTTGATATGGTAAAAGCATTCGGAAAAGCATGCGGAAAAGAGATTCCATATCAGATCAAGGCGAGAAGACCTGGCGATATTGCATCATGTTATGCAGACCCAACAAAAGCGAAAGAAGAACTTGGCTGGGTAGCAGAAAGAGGACTTGATGAGATGTGCGAGGATTCTTGGAGATGGCAGTCAAATAATCCGGAAGGATATGCAGAATAAAATGTGAGACACCACGCGGTTTGAACCGACCCCCAAAAGTCTAACTTTTGGGGGTCACCTCAGTTGCGTGGTGTTTTATATTCTATGCAAGGAATCTGCATCCTGTGTAATAAAAGATGCTTTGCAAGGAGCACTTTAAAAGTTCTTGCAAGCCAGAGAGTTCAATGATATGATGAAAAAAAGCATTATATTTTCTATTTATTCTAACCGGTTCTAACCGGAATCTAGTACATTTCATATAGCGGATTTTAGAAAAATCCGTCCTTTCAGAAAATTCATGCTTTCAATTCACAAATTTTACAAGCAGGAGTTTTCGAGGAAGGAAATCTCCTGAACAATTTCATAAGAGGAGGTTTTATACGGAAACGTCGGCGACAGACCGATGGTTGCCTACCACTATATTGAAGGTTATCAGCCACAGGCTTACAACCTGACAAAGACCTTGAGCAAGAATGAAGCAGAAAATGTATTTACATTCGTATATGAGCCGGTTCCGGAGGATACGGTGACAACTGAGACGGAAGTGATCACAAGACCGGACGGAACGACAGGAACCGCAGGCGGCAATGCCGGACAAAATGCGGGAACAACAACCGGTGGAAATACAGCAAACGGAGACACGCAGGGCACAACAGAAGTTCCGGACGAGGATGTTCCACAAAATGTAGTAGATTTGGACGATGAAGATGTGCCTTTGGACAACAAAGATCTGGATCGTCCGGGAAGCACAACAAACTGTATTCCAATCTATGCAACAATCGCAGTGGCAGCAGCAACTGCATTGGCGGCAGCCGGATTTGTATATGTGAAACGATTTAAAAAGAAATAAGACATTCTAAAGGGAGAGACCAGATGAAAAAACCAATTGCAGCGACGGTGTGCAGTGTCGTGGGAACAATTCTTCTGGCGCTTGTCATTGTCGTATGTATTCCGCTGACAGTTCCGCGGATTGCGGGGTATCAGATCTACACAGTGATCAGTGGAAGTATGGAGCCGGAAATTCCGACAGGCAGCCTTGTATATGTAAAAAATACGGCTCCGTCCGGAATCGAAAAAGGTGATGTGATTGCATTTTACGGCTCTTTAGAGAATGGTTCAATCATCACGCACCGTGTTGTGTCCAACAACAGTGTATCCGGTGAGTTTGTCACCAAAGGGGATGCGAATGCAAAAGAGGATATGGAGCCGGTAAGCTATGAGAACTTCCTTGGGAAAGTCACTTTGAGTGTGCCGATGCTTGGCGGAATACTGGCGGCGGTTGTTACTGTTCCGGGAAAAATCGCAGCGGGGAGTATGATTTTGCTGGCGCTGGTGTTACATGTGATTGCCGGGAAACTGAAAGGGAGTTCGGAAGAGGACACTTTAGAGCTGAGAGATGATGGTAATCATTGACAATAGTTTCTCGGTATGGTATCCTAAAGGAGAAAATTGTCGAAGACAGTCGGTACCGTAGGGGATAAGTATTTGATAGAACCTTTTTGTCTTAGGACAGAAAGGTTCTTTGTATATGGTGGGACTGATTTTTGCATAAATATGAAGTCATACATATGAGAACGTGCATCTGCAGAACTGACATCATTGACTAGAAATAAAAGCACAATCTTCCGCATTTGTATCGAAAATTGTGCTTTTTTTGTGGCAAAACAGAGGGTGGAAAGGTTTGATTTGACATCATATTAAATTTTTATTAAAATTACAATTAGCGAGAAATGACGTGGTGCGTAATCAAGATGTGATTGAATAAAAATAAGTTGCCAACTATAAAAAGTGAGCTGATAATAGAGGCAATACAGATTTTTAATTGCATTTTGAAAGAAGTCATAAGATATTCTCCTTTTTTGAGAGTGTTTTGTTTGTTAGTTATAATATTAAGGTATGCGAGAGGAGAGGGAAATATTCATGATGATGCAAAAAACATCTAAAAAATCATCAAAAACAAGTTTGGAATCTGAAAAGGAACATTTTTCCAGAACTGTGTTGCTGTTTTTTGATTTAGCAGCTATTTTGCTTAGTTTTTTTACAGCAAATTATATTCGATATCGTGATATTTGGCAGACGGAGTTTCCAATGGATGGAAGAATACCGTTGTTGCTGTTATTGTTCTTTTATAGTGTGATTTATCTGATCAAGAGTTCTACAAAAGAGTTCTATCAAAGAGGTCCGTGGGAAGAAATGATTATTGTGCTTAAGCGAAACATTCTTTTGATGTGTTCGTTGCTGATTGCCTTTTTTGCGATGAAGGTAACGAGTGAATTTTCACGACTTGTGTTCGGGTATATCGCGATCTGTAACGTGGCGTTTATGTACACGTTCCGTATGATTTGTAAATTGTATCTGATTCATGTCTATAATAAAAGCCGTTCCAGTAAGAGATTGGTTGTATTCACTCTTTCTTCTTATGTAGACGAGGTGCTTGAGAATATGAAATCGAATAATCTGTGGGCTTATAATCTGCAGGGATTTATTCTGATTGACGAGCCGGATTCTATCGTTGGAACGGAGATTCAGGGAATCCCTGTAATAGGAAATGTTAATAATATGTACCATTGTGTGACAAAAGGAGTAGTGGATGAGATATTCATTCATGTTCCGTATTCTTCCGGGACACATATCTCTGAGGTTATCGAAAAATACGAGGATATGGGAGTTGTCGTAGATTTAAATATTCGGGTGTTTGATCTGAACCTGCGCCACCGCCATAAAGAATTAAAAGAGTTTGGAAATTATTATGTAATAGATTTCCGCCAGACAATTATCACATTGAAAATGATTATCGTGAAGCGGATTATGGATATCCTTGGAGCAATTGTTGGACTTATTATCACGGGAATTGCAACTATCTTTGTTGCGCCAGCATTGGTTTTGGAATCGAAAGGACCAATATTTTTCAGTCAGACAAGAGTAGGACAGAATGGCAGACCATTTAAAATCTACAAATTCCGTTCTATGTATATGGATGCGGAAGAACGAAAGAAAGAGTTGATGGATCAGAACAAAATGAACGGTCTGATGTTCAAAATGGACAATGATCCGCGTATTACAAAAGTGGGAAAATTCATCCGTAAGACAAGTATTGATGAACTTCCGCAGTTCTGGAATGTCTTGAAAGGCGATATGAGCCTTGTGGGAGTCCGAGATATAATAGGGACAACCAGAGAAAACTCCAGTATTTATGCGGCATGTGTGGCTTAAACGTTTTATGATAATTCGATTTTTCATTGCTGCAGCAGGGTCACATTATAGCAGTTCATAGATATTGGATGGCTCTTTGGATGCTCAGTTTGACCCAATCACAGAGCAATAAAAAAATCGAAAAGGAGAAAACTTGAGCCTGTTAGTCTGAAAAGAATGACAGGCTAAGGGACGTTAGTTGCAGATATGAACAATGAAAAACTAAAAAATTAAAATCTCCCAGAGTGTGTATGTGTGTGGGGGGGGGTAAAGCGAGGTATGAAAAATGAAGCAGAAGCGGATCGCTGAGTGCAAATGCAATTCCCTAGCCCCTTATAGTGGGAAAGAAGTAAACGGAAAAATTGAATATGGCAAGAATCTGATGAAATATCGGAAAATCTATCTGGCAGTTTCTATAGGCTGTCTGCTTATGGCTGCTATCTATTATCAAATAGAATCACATTTCTTAATTAATAGAAATCCATTTTTTATTGTGCTTTGCCTGCCCTGATAATTGGGTTATGTGCTGGGCATAGATTGTTTCTTAGTAGTATTGAATGTAATATACAAAGTTCTGTGAAAGACTGTGTATTTTCTTATAAAAAGTCTTTGTTCGTTGGTAAGTCAGAGGATTGTAGCAGTTAGTTGAAAACGAACGTAATGGGATCTGAAAAATGAGTAAAGGGGAAAGAAAGTATGTATAGAAAAGATTCTACAGGATGGATAAAACATGTGGATTTTATCATCTTGGACTTGATCTGCTTGCAGGTGGCGTTCGTTCTGGCGTATGTGTTAAGCGGATATGGAGCTAATCCATACCAGCTAATTCTTTACAGAAATATGGCTGTCTTTATGGAAGTAGCAGATTTGGAAGTGCTGTTTGCAATGGGAACATTGAAAAACGTTTTGAAAAGAGGGTACTATAAAGATTTTGTTGTAACAGCACAGCATGGAGTAATTCTTGGAGCATGTTTATTGCTTTATTTGTTTATGCTTCAGGAAGGACAGCAATATTCCAGACTGGCATTGATACTGAATATCGTTATCTATATTCTACTTACTTATCTGGTAAGAGAGCTGTGGAAACATTTACTTAGAAAGAAAATGGAAGATGGTGAAAATCGTTCATTACTTCTTGTTGTTTCAGCAGATGTAGTGAGTGCAGTAGTAGAGAGCATGAAAGAGCATAATTATGCCCGGTATAAGATTGCTGGAATTGCTGTGATAGATAAGGAAATGACAGGAAAGTATATTGATGGTGTGAAAGTAGTAGCAAATATGGAAAATGCTGCTGAATATGTCTGCAAAGAATGGATTGATGAAGTTCTGATTGTGACATCCGGTGTAGTTCCATATCCAAAAGAACTGATCGAGCAGTTTACGGAAACCGGAGTAACAGTACACCTAAATCTTGCAAAGGTACAAAGCGTGCCGGGGAAAAAACAGTTTGTAGAAAAAGTTGGAGATTATACAGTACTGACTACCAGTATTAACTATGCATCTACAAGAGATCTGATGTTGAAACGACTGATGGATATTGCCGGAGGGCTGGTAGGATGTTTGATTACCGGAATCTTATTTATATTTGTTGCTCCAGCAATTTACATAGCATCACCGGGACCGATTTTCTTTGCACAGGAACGTGTAGGAAAGAATGGAAAGAGATTCAAAATGTATAAGTTCCGAAGCATGTATATGGATGCAGAAGAACGTAAGGCTGAACTGATGAAAGATAACAAACTGGGTGATGAAAAGATGTTCAAATTGGATTTTGACCCACGAGTTATTGGAAATAAGATTCTTCCAGATGGAACACATAAGACTGGAATCGGTGATTTTATCAGACGAACAAGTTTAGATGAATTTCCGCAATTCTTTAACGTATTACGTGGCGATATGTCGATTATAGGTACTCGCCCACCCCTTATTTCTGAAACAAATTTGTATGAGCTTCACCATCGTGCAAGATTGGCAATTAAGCCTGGAATCACTGGCATGTGGCAGGTAAGCGGACGAAGTGATATTACCGATTTTGAAGAAGTAGTTCGTCTTGATAAAGAGTATATCACAAACTGGAATATTGGGCTAGATATAAAAATATTACTGAAGACAATATTGGTTGTATTTAGAAAAGATGGTTCTATGTAGTTGAGGATAAAACTATACAGCTTGTTAAAAACAAGCTGTATAGAAAAATAAATTAGATAAGTTATAAATATAATAAAAAGGAGAATTAAAATGATTATTACAAAAACACCTTTTAGAATGTCCTTTTTTGGTGGAGGAACCGATATGCCATCATTTTTTCGGGAAAATGGAGGTTCCGTGTTATCAACAACATTTGACAAATATTGTTATGTAAATGTACGCCATTTACCACGCTTTTTTGATTATTCAACGGAACTTTCTTATTCAAAAACAGAAAGAGTAACTAAAATAGAAGATATTCAGCATCCGGCAATCAAAAATGCAATGAAGTTTTTGGATATGCATGAAATTCGTTTAACATATGAGGCTGATTTACCTGCTCGTTCTGGCTTGGGAACAAGTAGTTCTTTTGCAGTAGGTATGTTAAATGCTTTTTATGCTTTAAAAGGAAAATATGCTGATAAGAAAAAACTGGCAGATGAAGCAATTTATTTGGAAAGAGAGCTTTGTCAGGAAGCTGGTGGTTGGCAAGACCAGATAGCAGCATCATTTGGAGGTTTTAATCGTATTAACTTTACAGATGAAGGCTATGATGTGCTTCCGTTAATTATTTCGCCAGAAAGAAAAAAACAACTTAATCAGAATTTGATGATGTTTTTTACTGGTTTTACACGTTTTTCATCAGATGTTCAGAAAGCAAATGCAGCAGGAAAAGTAGACAAGACAGCACAGCTTAAAGAAATGCTTTCTTTAGTAGATGATGCGGAAAAGGTATTAACAGATAAAACAGTCGATTTAGATGAATTTGGACGAATGTTAGATCATACATGGAAATTAAAAAGACAAACTGGAAATGCAGTTTCTACAAGCAATATAGATATTCTGTATGAAAAAGGAATCAAAGCTGGTGCATTAGGAGGAAAATTACTTGGTGCAGGCGGAGGCGGTTTCTTAGTATTTTATGTACAACCAGAAAAACAAGCAGAAGTTAGAGAAGCAATGAAAGAATTGATGTATATTCCATTTTCTTTTGAAGATGGAGGAACAAGGGTTATTCATTACACTCCAGAATCATATGAACCATTAGTGTAAGGAGAAATAAAACATGAAAGTTGTAATTATGGCGGGTGGAAAGGGAACAAGAATTTCTTCAGTTGCCAGTGATATTCCAAAACCTATGATCAAAATTGAAGGTAAACCTGTTTTAGAACATGAAATTGAATGTTTAAGAGATCAAGGATTTAAAGATATTATTCTCACTGTGAGCCATTTGGGTAATATAATAATGGATTATTTTGGTGATGGAAGTGGTATTTCACCAGTAACAGGTAAAAGTTTTGGAGTGAATATTGAATACTATTTTGAAAAAGAGCCATTAGGAAATGCAGGAGCTTTATTCAAGATTAAAGATAAGCTGACAGAAGATTTTCTACTTTTAAATGCAGATGCTATGTTTGATGTGGACTTTAATCGTTTTGTTGAATTCCATAAATCCCATGGTGGACTGGTTACTTTATTTACTCATCCTAATAGTCATCCATATGATAGTGGACTGATTATAGCAAATGAAAATGGTATTGTACAGAAGTGGCTGGCAAAAGAAGATGAAAGACCATTGTATTATAAAAATAGAGTAAACGCTGGCCTTCATGTGATGTCACCAAAAATTTTGAAACAAAATATTGATACTCCTAAAATTGATTTAGATAGACAGCTTTTAAAACCTTTATCTGGAACAGGCAAAATGTTTTGCTATGACAGCCCGGAATATGTAAAAGATATGGGAACACCAGATAGATACTATGCAGTATGTGAAGATTTTAAAGCCGGACATGTACAGGGAAAAAATTTAAAGAATAAGCAGAAAGCAATTTTCCTTGATAGAGATGGGACAATTAACAAATATGTTGGATTTTTAAGAAATATTAATGAATTTGAATTGATTGATGGAGTATCCAAGGCGATCAAAAAAATGAACGAATCTGGATATTTAACAATTGTTGTAACAAACCAGCCAGTAATTGCTCGTGGTGAAGTGAGTTTTGATGAATTAGATGAAATTCATAATAAGATGGAAACTTTATTGGGCAAAGATGGAGCATATATAGACGGTCTTTATTATTGTCCACACCATCCGCATAAAGGATATGAAGGAGAAAGACCTGAATTAAAAATAGAGTGTGAATGTAGAAAACCGAAGCCAGGGATGCTTATGAAAGCAGCAGAAGATTTTAATGTGGATTTAGAGAAATCTTGGATGATAGGTGACGGTGAAAATGATGTTTTGGCAGGAAAAAATGCTGGATGTAAAACAGTATTAATTGGAAATCAGGATTATCAACAGGATTATACAGTCTCATCATTAAAAGAGTTTGTAGATAGAATGTTGTAATTGGTAAAAAAAGGAGTTTTAGAGCAGTGAGAAAACTAGAAGAAAGATTACAGAAACATATTGATTTATTAGTAGAAAGATACCCTGCATTAAAAAGTATTGAACAGTCTATTATTGATGCGTATTTAGTCATGGAAGAATGCTATGAAAACGGTGGAAAATTGTTAATTGCAGGAAATGGTGGTTCAGCAGCGGACTCAGAGCATATAGCTGGTGAATTGATGAAAAGATTTAAAACTCCTCGTCCGGTTAAAAAAGAATTTGCAGATAAACTTATTGCGATTGATCCAGAGAGAGGAACTCAACTTGCAAATAATCTGGAATGTTCATTAATGGCGATTCCATTAGTGGCACATGAAGCGTTAACTACAGCATATATTAATGATGTTGATGGTTTAGGTGTATTTGCACAGCAGTTATTTGGATTTGGAAAAGAAGGAGATGTATTCTTAGGAATTTCCACCTCTGGAAATAGTAAAAATGTGTTGCCTGCTACTGTAGTTGCACGTGCTTTGGGTATTAAGGTTATCGGTCTTACTGGAGCAAAAGGAGGAGAATTAGCTGAAGTAGCAGATGTTGCTGTCAAGGCTCCAGAAACAGAAACATATATGGTTCAGGAGTTGCATTTACCAATATATCATTGTTGGTGTTTAATGCTTGAAGATAAATTCTTTGGTTGTGAATAGGAAAGAAAAAATGGAAAAACAAAAATTATTAAATACATATGTGAATAATGTAGATATGAGTGAAACTCTTTTAGCAATTGATAATATGATAGAAAGTGCAGAAAAAACGTATGTAGTTGCTATAAATGTGGACGTTGTTATGAAAATTGAGAAGGATCCATATCTTAAAAAGATTACAGATAATGCAGATATGGTATTAGTTGATGGAAAGCCATTAGTTTGGATTTCTAAGATTCATAAAAAGCCTGTAAAGGCTAAAATATCTGGATCTGATTTAGTCCCATTATTATGTGCAGAAGCTGCTAGTAAGGGATATTCTTTGTTTATTATTGGAGGCAAAGATGGTATTGCGGAAAAAGCGAAATTAAAATTAGAGCAACAATATCCGAAAATTAATATTGTAGGAACTTATGCACCACCATTTGGATTTGAGAAAGATGAAAATGAGTTAGAAAAAATTAATAGTATGATTTCTGAAAAAAAGCCAGATGTATTGATTGCATGTTTTGGTTGTCCGAAACAGGAAAAATGGATTTATGAAAATTATCAAAAATATGACGCCAAGGTTTCAATTTGCGCAGGAGCTACTGTAGATTTTTTGGCAGGAAATGTTAATAGGGCACCAAAATGGATGAGTGATCATGGGTTAGAGTGGTTTTATCGCTTTTTACAGGAACCAAAGAGAATGTTTAAAAGATATTTTATTGATGATGTAAAAATATTGTCATTGATTTTTAAATATAGGAAATGAACTTTATTTAGTTAGTGTATGAATATAGATTAAATAAAAGTACAGGAGCAGGTAAAATGAAACACAAGAATAAAGAAAAAGTACTCATGTGTTGTTCTGAACTATCAGTTAAAGGTGGTATGGTATCTGTAGTAAAAAACTACTTAAACTATCCTGACTGGGACAACTATGAAATAGTATATATACCAACACATACAGAAAAAAATAAAATTATTGTTGCTGCATATTTTGCGATTGCGTATATAAAGATTTTATGTACTGTATTAACAAAAAATATTAAAATTGCACATTTGCATACCGCAGAAAGAGGAAGTTTTTTTAGAAAAGCAATATTAGTTAGAACATTAAAAAAATTAGGTGTAAAAACTATTATGCATCATCATGCAGCTGAATTTGAAGAATTTTATGCACAGTTGTCAGATTCTAAAAAAGAATATGTAAAAGAAACTTTGGAGATGACAGATTTAAATATTGTATTAAGTAGGAGGCTTATTTCTATGATAACAAGTAAGGCACCTAATGCAAAAGTTGAGGTGCTTTACAATGCTGTGCCAACGTATAAAAACAATCCTCGAAATAAAGAGGCTAAAAATGTTTTGTTTTTAGGTAGGCTAGGAAAAAGAAAAGGAACATATGATCTTTTACATGCTATCAAAAATATAGAAAGAGATTTACCAAGTGATGTGAAATTTTATCTTTGTGGAGATGGAGATATTGAAGGAATAAATAACGAAATTGATAAATTAAATATTTCAAAATGGATTGCACATGTTGGATGGATTGACTCAAATGAAAAACAAGAAATATATAAGAACATAGCGATTAATGTACTTCCTTCTTACAATGAAGGGTTACCAATGTCTATATTAGAGACTATGGCATATGGAATTCCGAGTATCACAACTAATATTGCCTCTATTCCAGAAGTTGTTGTAGATGGAGTTAATGGCTTTTTAATTAATCCTGGTGATATAGATGCATTATCAGATAAGCTAAAAATATTATTAAATGATAGCATATTATGCAATGGTATGGGGGAACAAGCCTACAATTTAATTACAGAAAACTTTGGATTATCTACACATATTTTTCACCTAAAACAGATGTACGCTAAAGTGTTGGAGAATGAATGATGTTTGGTAAAATAAGAGAATTGATAAAAAGGATATATTTGAAACGTTTAATTAACAGAGGATTAATTGTCGGGAATGATTTTCAAATGGAAAAAGGATGTAACATTGATGCTAATTTTCCGTGGTTAATTGAAATTGGAAATAATGTTACGTTGGCATCATGGGTATATATAGTTGCTCATGATGGAGCCTCAAAGAAACAAGTAGGATATTCAAGAGTTGGTAGAATAACTATAGGAAATAATGTTTTTATTGGTGCAAGATCTATAGTTTTGTCAAATGTGAAAATAGGTGATAATTCAGTTGTAGGTGCTAATTCTGTAGTTACAAAAGATGTACCTTCTGGTGTTGTTGTTGCTGGAAATCCAGCAAAAATAATTTTAACAATAGAGGAATACAAAAAAAAATTACAAACTTCAATGAATAATAGTCCTGTATATGAATTCGAGTACACTATATCAGGTGGTATAGATGATAAAAAAATGAAAGAAATGAAAAAAGAATTGACTCATACAGGGGGATTTGTTATATGATACAAATTAAACTATATCGAGTATTAATTCAATGTTTTATATTGTTTTCATTTACTACATTTACATATTCTTTATGGCCTAGTTTTTTTCCAATAAATCGAATACTTGGTTTTGTCATAATATTAATTGTTCTTCTTTTATATATAAAAAATGTAAAAAAGAAAGAAATAATGGTGTTATTTTTGTCAGGCGGATTAGTATTAATAAATTTATTAATGAGTTCTATTGATAGAGGACAAAGTATTAATGATGCTATATATTGGATGATAGTAATTCTTTTATTGATGAAAATAGCTAATCCATATGTACGAGATAAACTTATTAAAGAGCTTTTTCACTGTAAAAAACTAATTAAAGTTGTAGTTACGCTTAATAATATTGTTGTTATTTATAGTTTATTAACGCCTAGTGGATATTCGACAGCATGGGGAGGTACATTTTTTAGGGGATTTGCATATTCAGAACATTCATTATCGTGTGCATGTTGTATATCATTAGCATTAACATTAGTTTCTATTAAAGATTATAAAAATGTTTTTATTAAAATGGCATGGTTAATTCCATGTTCAGTAGCAATTCTTCAATCTGGTGCTAGAACATATATTGTATCGTTAGCTGTTATTTGGTACTTTTTTTATAGGTATTGTATTGAAAAATTTTCGGCAAAACTACTTATTTTACCGATTTTTATTATTGTAGCATCATATTTTATTCTTAATTCTGGCTTTTTAGAAAAGATGACAACAAGTGCTACAAATGAATATTCGTCATTAAATCCTATAGAAGCTTTTACAAATGGTAGAACTGCTTTTTGGGTTATTGATTTACATGCTTATTTTGAGGGAAACTTTTTAAATAAGCTTGTGGGTAATGGTTTTGATTATGTTTATTATATTAATAAAACTAGATATGGATTACAAATTTGGGCACATAATGATTTTGTCAACGTTTTATTATGTAATGGGATTATTGGAATATGGGTTTATTTTTATTCATACTTTTGCGTATTTAGAGAATCCTGGAGAAACATGAAGAAATTAGATGCAATACTGCTGAGTTTATTTTTATTGATTATCGCATTAATTAATGGATTATTTGTATACCAGCATTATTTATATAGTTTTGTTATTATGTATCTCCTTGCAAGTAGTTTTAATAATAAAGAATTAGTTTACAGACAAGAGGTGAAATGATTTATGGCATTATTTACAATTACACACAAATACTTGAATAATTCGGAAATGATTCAAGGATTTCAATATTTATATGTAGGTGCATATCGACAAGCTGAAAGAAGAAAAGATTTTATTTATGATGATGATGGTGATAATATATCTGTAAAAAACAGCAATTATTGTGAGTTGACAGGTCTTTATTGGATTTGGAAGAATAGTAAGGATCCGTATGTGGGAATTTGTCATTACAGAAGATTCTTTACCAAGAACAGTTTATCACTCAAAAAAAAATATTTTTATACTTATAATGAACTTGAGAAAATGCTTGAGAAGACAGATTGCTTAGTAGCGGATAGATTATATGTTCAAGATGATACAATATATGATCATTATGCCCGCTATCATTTTAAAAAAGATTTAGATATATTGGGTAAATTAATTGAAGAAGAATTTCCGGATTATAAAGATGCTTTTAAAGATGCTTTTTCAAAAAATTATTTTTATCCTTGTAATATGATGTTTTGTAAAAAAGAATTATTTGATGACTATGCAAAATGGCTATTTGATTTAATGGGGAAATTTGAGTCATTGATTGATATTTCAGAATATTCTACTGATCAAGCGAGAATATTTGGATTTTTGACAGAGCGCTTATTGAATGTGTGGATAATAAAAAATAACCTTAAGGTTAAGGAAGTGCCTATGATACAAACAGATAGCTCTTTAAAATTTAGAATACATATGATTCTTAATAAAATATTCAAATGTTCTATTAAAGAAGGAAATAAATATTTAAAATAGAATTTTTGTATTACAGCATTAGAAGAAAATGGGAGATAGTTAATTTATGAAAAAGAAGATTGGTATTATTACATATCATTCCGCATATAACTTTGGTTCTGTACTTCAGGCATATGCAACTCAAAAAATTTTAGAAACCTTAGGATATGAAGCAACAATTCTCAATTATAGAATGAAGTCACAATATGAATACTATAGTATAATACATATTAAGCAAGGATTGAAAAGCTTTTTAAAGGATTTGCTGCATATACCTCAGATAAAACAATATATAGCTCGAAAAAATAGATTTGAAAAATTTATTTCAAGTCTTAATCTTACTCATGAGTTTGCAGAACCAGATGAGGCAAAGCACTTTGAAAATCAATTTGATATATTTATAAGTGGCAGTGATCAAATTTGGAATAAACATTCTAATGAGTTGGATTCAGTAGATTGGAGTTATATGGATCCATATTTGCTTACTTTTACAAATAAGAAAAAAATATCATATGCATCTTCAATTGTTAATATGACTTCTGATGAATTAAAAATGATAGCAAGTAAAATTGCGGTATTTGATTATATCAGTTTTAGAGAAGCTGAATCATGTACTAGATTAATGGAGGTTGCGGGAATAAGTAGTGAAGCTGTTATTGATCCGACCTTATTATTAGAAAAGGAAAATTGGATGCCTTTAATGGGGGAGTTACCGGGAAATTTAAAAGGGAAAAAATATGTATTATACTATGCATTAGAGGGTATTAAGAAGACAACTGAAATTTTACCTAAACTTCAAAAATTTGCAGGAGATAGAGGGTGTATTTTAGTAATGATAACTCCGTTGGCATATTTTGTTGGAAATAAAAAAACTTATAATATGATAGAAGCAGGTCCTAAAGAATTTTTATCACTTATATATAATGCGGAAGTTGTATTAACAAATTCGTATCACGGAACTTTGTTTTCAATAAATTTGGGAGCGGAATTTTATACACTTCGAGATCCAAAGAGTAAAGATCAGAGGATAACAAGTATTCTTGATATATTAGGACTATCTCATAGGATTGTTGCTTCTCCGGAAGATATAAAAAATAGATCAGAAAAAATTGATTATGAGACGGTATGGAAGACAAGAAATATCTATAAAAATAAATCTTTGGAGTATTTAAAAAAATCAATTGGAGAAGCAGATGAATAATTTTATAAAGAAGGAAATATGTACTGCGTTAGACTGCGTTGGATGTGGTGTATGTGTATCTGTTTGCCCTCAAAGATGCATAAGCATGGAAGAAAACAAAGAGGGCTTTTTATATCCGGTGATAGATATTGAAAAATGTATTAATTGTGGGTTATGCGAGAAAAAATGTCCTCAAAATATGGCTCATAATACGGAAACATCAAAATTTTATATGGCATGGCATAAAAATAGAGAAATACTCATGAAAAGTTCTTCAGGAGGAGTGTTTTCTGCGTTAGCAAATTGGATACTGGATAGAGACGGAATTATAGTAGGAGCTACATTCAATTCAAAAACAAGAGAAGTGTCGCATAAGTTAATAAATGAGTATAGGCAGTTAGATGAGTTAAGATTAAGTAAGTATTATCAAAGTAAAACTGAACATATTTTTCCTTTGGTAAGAGAACAAATAAAGCAGGGGAAATTAGTATTGTTTACAGGTACAGCTTGTCAAATTGCAGCTTTGAATAGTTTTTTAGGAAAATTAGATATAAAAAATTTGATAACATTAGATGTTTTATGCCATGGAGTTGCAAGTAAAAAAGTAGTAGAAGAATATATTAAATCAAAAGAGAAAGAATACGGTAAAAAAATTATTGATTTTCGATTTAGGGTTAAAGAAGGTAAAGAAGGTTGGGAAGCTGGAAGTGGAACACGAATGAAATTATTTTTTACTGATGGAACAAGTGTAACACAGGATAAGTATACAGATACTTATTTTGTAGGATTTAATAGCAATATCTTTTTAAGAGAAAGTTGTTACAATTGCAAGTATTGTGGGCAAGAACGCATTGCCGATTTTACAGCAGCTGATTTTTGGGGAGTAACTAATAAGAGAGTAAGCAAACAACAATTATATGATGGAGTATCTGTACTATTGGTGAATACGGATAAGGCAAAAAAAATTTTACCAGATTTAAGTAGTACACTGAATGTTGTGGACATAGATCCTATGGAAGCTATTCCATACAATAGAGCATTTGAAAGACCTAATAGTCGTCCAGAAGAAAGAGCTTCTTTTTTTGAATTATTAGAAAAAAAAGGATTTGATGGGGCTGTTAAACAGCTTAATTCTCGTTATTATAGAAATATAACGATTAAAAAGATTTTAAAAAAGATATTACCTAATGGAGTCTATAAAAATCTTATAAATAAGGGATAATTATATTTAATTAAGGGAAGGAGACATAATGGAGCAGAGTCGTGAAGCTAAATTGGTAAAAAATACCCTTATATATACAGTTAGTAATTTTGGCTCAAAAGTTTTAACATTTTTAATTGTGCCATTATATACATATTATTTAACTACCGAAGAATTTGGCACATATGATACAATTATTTCTTTTATGAATTTACTCGCACCTATTTGTATATTAGCAATACATGAGGGACTTTTGAGATGGCTATTAAAATCAAACGAAAAACATGGTGATATTTTAGGGTCTGGTTTAGGACTATTATTTACTTTTATTGTTATAACAGATACAATAACATTTGTTGTATGTTCAATATTTCATTGGAAATATACATTTGTTTTTATCGCTCTTTTAACAGCGTTTGCCTTGCACAATTGTTTCCAATTTATTGCAAGGGGAGAAAAAGAGAATAAAGTATTTGCTATATCAGGCATAATTTACACAATGGTTATGTTGTCACTGAATATTTTATTTGTTATGGTGTTTCGATTTGGGGTTCAAGGTATGTTATGGTCAATGACGTTAGCATATTGCTCAGATGTAGTATATTTGATATTTTCTTTAAGAAAGAAATTACGTTTAAAGGAAATGCGATTTAATAAAACGCTTGCATTTTCAATGTTATCATTTTCAATTATGCTTGTCCCAAATAGTGTAAGCTGGTGGATAATGAATGCTTCCGATCGTATTATGTTAACAATGATGGTAGGTGCCGCAACAACAGGGATATATTCTTTAGCGAATAAATTTCCGTCTATAGTTACAATATTACATTCTTTATTTTATCAAGCATGGCAGGAACAGGCAGTGCTTGAATACGATAGTGAAGGTAGAGATACTTACTACACTAATGTTTTTAATACATATATGAAGTTAGCGTGTTGTGCAGTAGCAGTGTTGATCCCGTTATCTAAAATAATTATTTTGTTTTTTATGAATAAAAGTTATGCATCTTCGTATCAGTATTTAGGAATATTATATTTAGGATCATTGTTTTCATCATTTGCAGGATTTTATGGAACAGGATATATTAGTGCTAAAGATACAAAAAATGCAATGAAGACAACGATTGTAGGTGCAGTTATTAATTTGATTGTTAATTTATTATTAATACCCGTAATTGACATTTGGGCAGCGTGTTTATCTACTGTATGCGGGAATATTGTAGTGTGGGCAATGAGAGTAAAACACACAAAAAAATATTTCAAAATTTCTGTCGATTGGAAATCATTTTATTTTATTATGATTGTTAATGTAGCTTTTACATTCTTAAATTGTTTTAGTAATAATATTATTACATTTTTAATGATTGGGTTCGCAATAGTTATATCTATAGTAATAAATAAAACAGTAATATTAAATGCATTTTATGTGCTAAAAAAGAAAGTGGTGAAGGAATGAAAAAATATGATTATTTGGTAGTAGGTTCAGGTTTATATGGTGCTATTTTTGCTCATGAGGCAAAAGCTAGGGGAAAGTCAGTTCTTGTTGTAGATAAACGCCCTAATATTGCAGGAAATATTTATACTGAAAATATAGAAGGAATTAATGTGCATGTTTATGGTGCTCATATTTTCCATACAAATAATACAAAAGTTTGGAAATATATTACACAGTTTGCTGAGTTTAACCGCTTTACAAATAGTCCTGTAGCAAATTATAAAGGTGAGCTTTACAGTTTACCTTTTAATATGTATACATTTAACAAGATGTGGGGAGTTGTTACACCGGCTGAAGCTATGGCAAAAATTGAGGAGCAGAGAAAAGAAATAGTAGGTGAACCTAAAAATTTAGAGGAACAGGCAATTTCTCTTGTGGGACGAGATATTTTTGAAAAATTAGTCAAGGGATATACAGAAAAACAATGGGGACGTGATTGTAAAGAATTACCAGCATTTATTATTAAACGTCTTCCAGTACGTTTAACATTTGATAATAATTATTTTAATGCTCTTTATCAGGGAATTCCTATAGGCGGATATACTAAGTTAATAGAAAATGTTTTAGAGGGCATAGAAGTGCGTTTAAATACAGATTATTTAGAGAATAAATCAGACTGGGATTCCTTAGCAGAAAAAATAATTTATACAGGTCCAATAGATGCATATTTTGATTACAAATTAGGTACATTAGAATACCGTTCAGTCCGTTTTGAAACTGAATTATTGGAACAACCAAATTTTCAGGGAAATGCTGCAGTAAATTATACTGATCGAGAGACTCCATGGACACGTATAATTGAGCATAAATGGTTTGAATTTGGTAAAGATGTAGCAGGAAATGAATTACCAAAAACCGTTATTAGTCGAGAATATTCATCTGAATGGAAACCAGGTGATGAACCTTATTATCCAGTTAATGATAATAAAAATGGTGAATTGTATGGAAAATACAAAAAATTAGCAGACAAGGAGGAAAAAACTATATTTGGTGGAAGACTAGGAGAATATAAATACTATGATATGGATGCAACAATTGATTCAGTTTTAAATTTGTGTGAAAAAGAGTTTGGAGATAGATAAATGCAGGATAGCATTAATAAGATACGACGATATGACATAGATTTATTGAAATTTATTGCATGTGTTATGGTGGTGATATTGCATGGAATAGAACCTGGGGGGGTATACAACAGATAATATATTTGCTGGGGAGTTTTGGAATTCCATTGTTTTTTGTGGTTAATGGATATTTACTATCACAGAAATATATTGACTTTAAATTTGCAAATGAGAAGCTTTGTAAATATTTTAAATTTATGTTGCTTTGGGCTGTTATCTGTGGTATTCCTTTTTCAATAATCGAGCATAGAATTATGTTTTTTTATTTGATTAAGGACGCTTTTTGTGGAAAGGGACTGTTATTTCACTTATGGTTTTTAGCAGCATTAATAATTTTATATTATATGAAAGCATGTACACGTTGGCTTGGAAAGTATGTTAAGTTTTCATTGATAGTAATTTCTTTAATTATTTGTATGGCATTGTCCTTTGTATTCATTATAAATATTATTATCAAACAAAAATATAATGTAGAAATTAGAGATATTGTGCCACCGTGTCTTCGGGTGATTACAAATGGAGGTTTTTTTATACTTGGATTTTATTTAAAAGACATAGATGAGATTAAGTATAATAGATGTATTTTAGTAGTTGCATTGCTGGTTTCTATTTTGAGTTTAAATTTACTTTCATATATGACTAATAACATATGGGCATCATCTATGTATCCATCTATTCCAGTTTTTTTGGGCGTAGTAATTTTATTTTTATTGGTAACGAGAATACCATTGAAATTTTCTTCTAATAAAATTAAAGTATTATCTACAAGTACTGGAATTTGGATATTGCACCCGTTTATATTAAGAATGATTAATAAAATATGGCGTAAATGAAACCTGGGGAAATGATGGTTTCTTCGATAGGGCACTCACAATGAATCCTACAATGCCGGTATATAATGCAGACGGTTCGTATTATCAGCCTACTTCTCCTACGGGTGCAACCAATCCGGTTGCGGAGCTTGCTTTGAGAGATAACAACGGCCAGCGTATGTATTTGTTGGGTACGGCTGAGGCTAAACTGAATATTTTGCAGACAGAAAAGCATTTGTTGAATACAACATTAAGTTACTCATTGCATTACAATGACATGAAGCAACAATATTATGCTTCGTCTGCCGGT
>OGEB01000378.1_pt1 | contig 36093 bp, 25 predicted proteins | sample 1570541 | NCBI WGS metagenome assembly OGEB01 (sample SAMEA2581975, study PRJEB24529) | metagenome | biome: Human gut stool | place: China | collected 2011 | reverse complement strand
TTGCCCGCCGCCAATTTATATTTTCGGTACTGCTTCACCGCGAAATGGTCGGGGTCGCGTTCTTCCAAGTCGGCAAACAGCAAATCGACGGGGCTTTGATATTCCTCGTCGTCCTCGCGGGCTTCGCTGGCGTTGATAAGTTCCAACAGGGTAATAAAGTTCATTTCCTCGGCGGGGGCTTCGTACCAGATGTAGCCCACCAACGCGCAATACAAAAGCCGTTCTGCCTTTACCCAAAAATCCTCCGCGCTTTTTTCTCCCTCACCTTTGGTATTCGCTATCAACGTATTTACCAGCTTCAAAATATCTTTCTCGCTGCGGATATACACAAAGGGGTTGTAGTGCATAGATTTTTTGAAGTTAATCGTATTCAGTACCTTAATGCGGTAGCCCGCCCGTTGCAGCAGCTTCCCGCACTCAATCAAAACCGTACCTTTCGGGTCGGTTAAGACGTAAGAGGAATGAAGCTGCATTAGATTAGGTTTGACAAAAAATCTTGTTTTTCCGCTGCCGCTGCCGCCGATCACGACGACGTTCTTATTTCTCGCGTACTTCGGCTGCTTCGGGCGGCTGTTCATGGTAAGCCGTTCCGTCTGCGTCAAAATGATGTTGTTTTGGAAATCCGGGTCTATGTAGGGCTTTATATCTTCGGCGTTTCCCCATCGGGCAGAGCCGTACTCCGCGCCCTTGCGGTATTTCTTCGCGTTTTTCCCTTTGACATAGACTATCAAGCGGATAATCACCGCACCGACAATGCCGACAAGCAAATCCAACGGGTAAACGCTCGGCAAGGCGTTTTCAAAGGCTGCGGAAAATCCTTGTGTGATATTCAGTATCTTTGCAGAAATATCCGCGCCGGGGGCAAGCCGCACCGCCTGTCCGACTTTATCAAAGAGATAGACAAAGAACACATAGGGGATATTCGGAAGTATCAGCTTTTTGTAGTTGATCTGCTTCATATCTCGCGCCCCCTGTCCATTTTCTTTACCTTGTCGCGGGCGGCGTTAAGCTGCTTCGCCTTGTCCTTTGCAGCGGCAAGGGCTTTGCGGATAGAGGGCTTTTTCTCCCGGTTCAGCTTCTTTGCGGAAAACTCTTGAAACGCTGCGGTCATAACGTCCGCGTCCCGGCCTTTGAAAAACACAAGGTAACGGGTCTGCTCGCCCTTAACCTTTTTTAGCGAAAAATCTATGTTGTATTTCTTCGCCGTACTCTCAAAGGCTTTAATATTGCTGTCGGTGATCTCGATGTTGGAAACACCCGCGTTCTGCTTCATAAGCTGCCGCATGGTCTGTTTCCCATGCGCGGGTTTGCTTTTCTGCTCCAAAAACTTTTGGATTGCTTTCTGTAACGCCTGTTCGGTAAGCCGCGCCGCGCCTTTTCCCACTTTGACGTATAGGGCAATCGTTTTTTGGGTTACTTCCTCCTGCAAGGTATCAACTCCTTTCCCGGTAAAGTGCGGCTATGCTCATTCGCCGCCGTATAAGTCGTGATTGACAAGGGCGGTATAGTAGCTGTCAATGGTACTCGGCGCGTTGAACAGCACCGCTTTTAGATACTGCTTGATGTTGCGCACTTTGGTTGTGTTCTCCCTCATGCAATCCAAAACAAACTCAATATGGCTGCTGTTCAGCTTCAAAAACTTGGATTTCACCAATTCGGCGGGGTAGTCGTCCCCGGCAATACGGATTGTCTTTCGGGCTGTGCAGACGGTTTCCAGCATAAGGTCAACAATCTCGTCCAAACGGTCTTTGTCAATTTTGCAGTTTTGAATGAGATGGTCGTATTCGATATTGTCCTTGATAATCTCCCTGTAAATCTCTACTGCGCTATTGCTTTTCGCTTCCGTTCTTTTCCTTTCCGGCGGCGTAGCCGCTTCGCCATGCGCAAAGGGCAAGGGGTTTAGGGAATGGAAAGGAATGGAATCGGTACTTGATAAATCAGTAATTGATTGTTCTTTACTTAATATATCTTTATTTAATTGCGTTGGATTTTCCAACGTAGGTTTTTCCTGCGTAGGTTTTTCCAACGTTGGATTATCCAATGTTGGATTTTCCAATGTAGGTAAATCCAATATAGGCGGCTGTCCGCCGCTGGTAGCTGCTTCCGGCTCTCGCGGCTGCGGCTGCTAGTATATGACGTAATCTGCGCCCCGCAAGCGTCCCTTTTCGTCGCGCTCCCGGCTGCGCACGATATATCCGGCTTTTTCGAGTTCCTTTACCGCTTCGCGGATTGCGTCGATCTTCTCCCGGTTGATATGGGATAAGCCCGCAAGGGTATAATCCCAATCTTCGGGCAGCGAAAGCATTTGCGACAACAAGCCCTTTGCCTTTAAGGACAATTCCTTGTTTCGCAAGTGGTGGTTGCTCATAACGGTATATCCCGTATTTCGCTCCACTCTGAAAACTGCCATATTTCCTCACTTCCTCTCTTGGTATGCGTGGACAATTAGAAAGCCGTTTTCGGCTGTTTTGGTATTGCAATATGCCCTTTGCCGTTTTCGCGTCTGCAAAGCCGCATGGCACAAGGGCTTTTGCCCGTCTATTTGTCCATGCTGGCGTGCGTTTTCCGCGTCCTTTTGCCGGGGCAATAGGGACACTCTTTGAAAACGCAAAACTCATATTTCCACCCGGGGCGGTAGAAACGGCAAGTGCCGCAATCTTCATCATCTCCGGCACAACCGGATTGATAGCGGTCAAATCCCGGCTTCTGCTGCATGAGCAATTCAAACGCCCGCTGCTTGCCCTTTGTGAAATACATTCCGGCTGCACCTCCTTTCCTGCGGGCATAAAAAAACGGCGTTACTTTCTCCCCCAAAGGGGTTAAGGTAACGCCGTTTGTGTGCGTATTCAGTTTTTAACACATTCCCTGTCTATCCGCTGTCCGCAAAACCATTGATTTTATTAGCTTTTTGCCGCTATCGCTATCACACCTCATTATTTCAAAGACCCGGTTTTCAAGCCATGCTTGCGGACATTGAAGCCGGGAAAGTCGGGACAGTTATCGTAAAGGATATGTCGAGGTTAGGGCGAAACTACCTGCAAGTGGGAATGTACACGGAAATGATTTTCCCACAGAAAGGTGTCCGCTTCATCGCTATCAATGACGGAGTGGACAGCGCACAGGGCGACAATGATTTTGCCCCGCTGCGGAATATCTTTAACGAATGGCTGGTGAGAGATACGAGCAAGAAAATCAAAGCAGTAAAACGCTCAAAAGGCATGAGTGGCAAGCCCATCACAAGCAAGCCTGTGTATGGCTACCTCATGGACGAGGACGAAAATTTCATCATTGACGAGGAAGCTGCACCCGTAGTCAAGCAGATATACAACCTCTGTCTTGCCGGGAATGGTCCGACCAAGATAGCCCGTATGCTCACAGAGCAGCAAATCCCCACGCCGGGAACGCTTGAATACCGCAGGACGGGCAGCACCCGCCGCTACCACCCCGGCTATGAGTGCAAGTGGGCGACCAATACCGTTGTGCACATCCTTGAAAACCGGGAATACACGGGCTGCCTGGTAAACTTCAAGACGGAAAAACTCTCTTACAAAGTCAAGCACAGCGTAGAAAACCCGGAGGAAAAGCAAGCGATATTCGAGAATCACCACGAGCCTATCATAGACACCCAAACATGGGAACGGGTGCAGGAGCTTCGCAAGCAGCGCAAACGCCCCAACCGCTATGATGAAGTAGGCTTGTTCTCCGGCATACTGTTCTGTGCAGACTGCGGCAGTGTGATGTATCAGCAGCGATACCAGACGGACAAGCGCAAGCAGGACTGTTATATCTGCGGCAACTACAAGAAACGCACCCATGACTGTACGGCGCACTTTATCCGCACCGACCTCTTGACCGCTGGCGTACTCTCCAATCTGCGGAAAGTGACAAGCTATGCGGCAAAGCATGAAGCCCGGTTTATGAAGCTCTTGATTGAGCAGAACGAGGACGGGGGCAAGCGCAGGAACGCCGCCAAGAAAAAGGAGCTGGAAGCCACCGAGAAACGCATAGCCGAGTTATCCGCTATCTTCAAGCGGCTGTATGAGGACAGCGTGACCGGGCGCATATCAGACGAGCGTTTCACAGAGCTGTCGGCAGACTATGAAGCAGAGCAACGGGAACTGAAAGAAAGAGCCGCCGCTATCCAAGCGGAGCTTTCCAAAGCACAGGAAGCCACCGTGAACGCAGAAAAGTTTATGAATGTTGTCCGGCGGCATACCAGCTTTGAAGAACTTACCCCTACTCTGCTGCGGGAGTTTGTAGAGAAAATCGTTGTGCATGAGTGCAGCTATGACGAGAACAAGACCCGCAGACAGGACATTGAGATTTATTATTCTTTTGTTGGCAAGGTGGACTTGCCCGAATAACCGCCCGACCTATCCGACACAATGCGCAAGTGCCGGATAGGAACGGCAAAATTTTTTACACTCCTATTACTTCTTTATCGCACATCAGTAAAATCACAGGGAATCAAGCAGCTCATGAGTGGAGGAGGCATTATCATTGTGGCGCAGACGGTGATCCCACAGCTTTCCAGCCTGTTTTCATAAGATAAATGGGCGGCATCATAGACAAAATCACTGATTTCATAAAGGAGATGCTGCAGGGGTGGGTGCTTAGCAACCTTGATACCATGTTCTCCGATGTCAATGATAAGGTCGGGACGATTGCGGGGGAGGTCAGCAAGACACCCAGCACATGGAACTCCGGCATATTCAGCATGATACGGACGCTTTCGGAGAACGTGGTAGTGCCCATAGCAGGCATGATAATCAGTTTTGTGCTGATCTATGAGCTGATAACAATGGTAATCGACAAAAACAATATGCATGACTTTGATACAAGCCTGTTTTTCCGTTTTTTATTTAAGGCTTGTATCGCTGTCATGCTGCTTTCCAAGACCTTTGATATAGTCATGGCGGTGTTTGACGTGGGAAGCCATGTGGTGACACAGGCGGCAGCATCAATCTCCGGTTCAACGAGCCTTGACGTTCAGGCTACCCTTACAACCATGTTCAACAACCAGATTGACACGATGGGGATAGGGGAGCTTATCGGTCTTGGTCTGGAAACTATGGTAATCAGCTTATGTATGAAAATCATGTCCGTCCTCATCACCGTCATTCTATATGGGCGCATGATTGAAATATACCTTTATGTGTCAGTTGCGCCAATCCCGGCAGCGACAGTTACCAACCGGGAATGGGGCACAATCGGGACAAATTACTTAAAAGGGCTTGTCGCACTTGCTTTTCAGGGGTTCTTTATCATGGTGTGCGTGGCGATCTATGCTGTGCTTGTGGCGAGCGTCGCAGTGGCGGGCAACCTTCACAGCGCATTGTGGTCGGTGGCGGCATATACCGTAATCCTCTGTTTCAGCTTATTTAAGACAGGCTCTCTCAGTAAATCAATTTTTAATGCCCACTGAGTACAGGGACACTGTGCTTGACGGGCATTGCCCACGAAAGGAGCAGACGATGGCAATATCCGTACCAGTGCCGAAAGACCTGAGTGGAATCAAGACAAAAGTGGCGTTGAACCTTACCAGAAGGCAGATTATCTGTTTTTCCGGCGCAGCGCTTGTGGGCATACCCTTATACTTCCTTACCAAAGGGGTATTGGGGACACAGGGGGCGGCGCTTATCATGGTGGGCGCAATGCTGCCATTCTTCTTTTTGGCAATGTATGAAAAAGACGGTTTCCCGGCAGAGAAGATATTATACTTCATGCTCCGGCAGAAGGTACTCACGCCGGGAATCAGACCGTATAAATCGGAAAACCTCTACAAGCAGTTGGAGGAACGGGAAAAAATCAGGAAGGAGGTATATTTCCTTGAACAAAAAGCAAAAGGCGGGGGCGGCAAAGCCAAAACCGCAGGAAAATAAGCGGACACCGGAAAAGGCGGGACTGACCTTATCGGAAAAGAAACGCCTTGCGGAGCTGAAACGTGCGCTTGCCGGGAACAGCAAGGAGCAGGCGAAGCCGGACACCGCACAGAAAACCATTACATTCAAAAAAATGTACCGGGACGGCATCTGTCAGGTGGCGGACAGTTATTACACGAAAATGGTGGAGTTTTTTGACATCAACTATGACCTGCTGGAGGTGGAGGATCAGGCGGATATTCTGGAAGAATACAGCAAACTGATTAACTACTTCGATCCGTCCATAAAGTTCCAGTTGTTCTTATTTAACAGGCAGGTCAGCGAGCAGGCTCTTGCGGAACAGTTTGACATTCCTCTGCAGGCGGATGATTTTGACGATATTCGTGACGAGTATACGCATATGCTAAAGCACCAGTCGGCAAAAGGCAACAACGGAATCATCAAGTCCAAGTACCTGATTTTCGGCGTGGAAAGCGCCGGGTACAGGGAAGCAAAGAGCAAGTTAAGCAATATCGAGAAGGATGTGGTACGCAATTTAAACAATATCGGCACAAACGCCAGAGGTCTTGACGGGAAGGAAAGGCTGCGTATCCTGCATGAGTATTTCAATCAGGGTACAATGGAGCCTTTCCGTTTTTCATTTAAGGAGCTGTCAGAATCCGGGAAGTCGGTCAAGGACTATATCGCCCCGCCGGGGTTTGACTTCCGCTATCCGAGCCGCTTTAAGTCCGGCAGCATCTATGGGAGCGTGTCTTACCTTGATATGATTGCGCCGAAGTTTACGGACGAGATGGTTAAAAAGCTGCTGGATATTGATGACAACCTCACCCTTACCATGCATATGCAGACCATTGATCCGGTGGAAGCAATCAAGATGATAAAACGTGCGCTCACCGACATTCAGAAAATGAAAATAGAGGAACAGAAGAAGGCTGTCAGAAGCGGCTATGATATGGATATTCTGCCTACGGACATCGTGACTTATGAGAAGGACACGCTGGAACTTCTGGACGATTTGAACACGAGCAACCAGAAACTTATCAAAATGACCTTCCTCATTGCCTGTTACGGGAGGACGAAGCGGGAACTGGAGAACCTGACACAGAGGGTGTCCGGTATTATCCAGCAGGCGAACTGCAACCTCAGATGTTTGCAGTATTTACAGGAACAGGGGTTAATGGCGAGTGCGCCGATTGGGTGTAACGATGTGGGGATTGAAAGAAACCTCACCACAAAGAGCGCCGCTGTCCTTGTGCCTTTCTGCACACAGGAGCTTTTCATGCCCGCACCCGCCATTTATTATGGTCTGAACGCACTCAGCAATAACATGATTATGGCAGACCGGAAAAGGCTGCGTACACCAAACGGGGTGATTCTGGGAACGCCGGGAAGCGGCAAGTCTTTTTCCGCAAAGAGGGAGATTTTATCCTGTTTCCTTATCACAAAAGATGATATTATCGTCTGCGATCCAGAGGGCGAGTATTTTCCATTAGTGCAGGCGCTTCATGGGCAGGTGGTAAGGCTTGCCACAAACTCAAAGGATTATCTGAACCCGATGGACATTCAGCTTTCCCATAAAGGGGATAAAGAGGCGCTGAAATTAAAGAGTGATTTCCTGATTACCCTGTGTGACCTGATAGCCGGAGGGAAGGACGGTCTGGAAAATGACGAGAAGGGCATTATTGACACCTGTATCAAGCATATCTATGACGGGTATTTCAAACACCCGAAACCGGAGAATATGCCCATACTGGAAGATTTGTATAATGCGCTGTTAAAGTATGAGCCGAGGGACGTTGCGCCGGAGATGCAGAGGGAAGCGAAGCAGAAAGCGGTACGGATTGCCAACAGCCTTGTCTTGTATGTGCATGGTTCGCAGAACTATTTCAACCACCGTACTAACGTGGATTCCCATAACCGGATTATGTGCTTTGACATTCGTGACTTGGGTAACCAGTTAAAAGAGATTGGAATGTTGATCGTGCAGGATGCGGTATGGAACAGGGTGTCACAGAACCGGGAACGGAAAGTTGCCACAAGGTACTACTGTGACGAGTTCCATTTGCTTTTGAAAGAAAAACAGACTGCCATATATTCCGTAGAGATTTGGAAAAGGTTTCGGAAATGGGGCGGAATCCCAACCGGGCTGACGCAGAATGTGGGCGATTTTCTGAAATCAGAGGAAATCGAGGGCATCTTGGGGAACAGCGATTTTGTATATCTGCTGAACCAGAACGCCAAAGACCAGCATATTTTGGCGGACAAGTTGGGACTATCAGAAAAGCAGCTCATGCACGTCACCAATTCTGAACCGGGAAGCGGTCTGATACTCTTTGACAACGTGGTTATCCCATTCGTGGATAAGTACCCGGCAGATACAAAGACCTATGCGATTATGAATACAAAACCGGAGGAATCAGTGAAAAAGGAAGATGAGGACAGTTAATGGCAGAAAAGAAAGGAAAGAAAAAACAGAATACCGTCTACCGTAAAGAAGCAAATACAGAGTTCCAGAAGGGTGCCGGAAATGCTTTTACGGGCGGCGGCAGCGCTGCCTATCAGCCGAGGGATTCTGGCACCGGGAGGGCGGGGCGGAGCGCAGGCAGGAAAAAGCAGACAGAAAAGAGTATGCAGGCGCATCAGGAAACTTTTGGACAAAAAGTCCAGAAGTCCGAAAAGAGCCAGCCGGGAAAGGGCAGCACATTTACAGGGAATAAAAGCATGGATTCCCGGAGCAGTGATGCCGGACAGCGTAAATCGAACCATGCTTCAAAGGCTCATGCAAGAAAGCAGATGTACCAGACCACTTCTGGACAAAAAGTCCAAAAGTCCGATGTAAAACCGGGTCAGGAAGAAAAATCTGATTTTGTGAAAGAAAGCAATGCCTTTACCGGGCAGGAGAATTTCAGCCAGCCGGAGGAAACGGAGAAAAAACAGCCGGATGCAGAAGATTACCACCGTAGGGATACATACAGGCAGTCGCAGAAAAAGGGAAAATACCATAAAAAGCGGATGCAGAAGGAACACCGGGTAAAAGGCGGCACAAATGATAAACCGGAAAATAAGACCTTTACGGAGGAAACTTTTACGGGGAATACCAGAAATACTTTTCAGGGGGAAGGAGGCTCTGAATTTACCGGAAGTAAAAAGCTGCAAAAGAAACAGCGGCAGGCAGAGAAAGCCGGGAAGAAAGTACAGAAAGCAAGGGCAAAGCTGCCAAAGACAAGGGAATACACCTTGCAGAGAGTGTTTGATGAGAAAACCGGGAAGGGAAAATATGTAGCTGTCCCTCTGGATAAGGAGAAGCCTTTCAAGCAGGAAGGCATACCTAAGACCACCATGCGCCGGATGCAGAACGAGAGCAAAAATTTTGTGCATGGGAAAATTGCTGAAACGGAGAAAGAAAATTCAGCGGTGGAGGGCGCACACAAATCGGAACAGAAAGGAGAGGAATTATTTTCTTTTGTCAAAAGGCAGATAAAAGGAAAAGAGCAGAAACAGCGGGCAAAGATAGCAAAGCTGGAAAAGAAGCAGTTTAAAAAGGAAGTCAATTTCCAGTACCAGAAGTTTCTGGAGGAAAACCCGCAGATGCAGAAAAAGACATTGCGGAAGCGGTTACAGAAACAGCGCATCAAGCGGGAGTACATCAAGGCGAGGAAGAAAGCGGCGGCAGGGAAAACAGCGGAGCAGGCATTTGAAAAGACAAAAAACGGTGCGGTCACTGTGGCAAGGAAGTTACAGGAGTTTGCGAGGAAAAACGCAGGACTTCTTGTGACGTTGGGCATCATGGCTCTGCTCCTTATGATGGTTATGGTTTCCGTATCGTCCTGTGGGGCGATGTTTGCGGATACGCAGTCCACCATATTAGCGGCAAGCTATTTAAGCAAGCCGAAAGAGATTGACGCCGCCGACTTACAGCTTACCCGTCTGGAGCTTGACTTGCAGAATGAGATTGACCGGGTGGAAACGGATTATCCGGGGTATGATGAATATTCCTATAATCTTGGGGCAATCGGGCATAACCCGTTTACCCTTATCAGCTATTTATCCGCTGTCCATACGGAGTTTACCGCAAGTGAAGTGGAAAGCGAGATACAGGCTTTATTTGATGAAATGTACACGCTGACGCTTACGCCGGATACGGAAACGAGGACAAGGACGGTCACAAAGACAGGCACGAGGACGGTCACTGATCCGGTCACAGGAGAAGAAACCGAGGAAGAATATGAGTATGAGGAGGAAGAAGAATACGAGGTCAGTATCCTCAGAGTGACGCTTACAGCCATACCGTTAGAAAGCCTTGTTTCCGGGAAAATGGATACGGAGCAGGCGGAGATTTTTTCCATGTACCGGGAAACAGGCGGTCTGCTTCAGGAGTTCGCTTCGCCGCTTGACCTTTACTGGTATTATTATGTGTCCAGCTATTACGGATACCGGAAGAACCCAAGTACAGGGAATGAGGAATTTCACAGGGGCGTGGATATAGCAGTGCCGACAGGAACAACCGTTTATGCGGCGCATGACGGTACGGTGACAGCGGCGTCATATGACAGCCATTACGGGAATTATGTAGTGATTGAGATAGACGGCTACACAACCAAGTATGCCCACATGGATACGCTCAGCGTGAGTGCAGGGCAGACAGTGGAAAAAGGGGCGGTCATCGGCACAACGGGGAATACCGGGAGCAGCACAGGAAGCCATTTGCATATCGAATGTTTATATGACGGGGAGTATTATAACCCGTTATTTTATTTTGACGTGGGCGAAGGAACGCTGTACGGGGAAACGCCGGGCGGACTTCCGGGGAACACCATACCGCCGGACGCCTATGATGATGCATCGGTGCAGGCGCTTATGGAAGAAGCCGCAAAGTATTTAGGATTCCCGTATGTGTGGGGCGGTTCAAGCCCTTCCACAAGTTTTGACTGTTCCGGCTTTGTCTGTTGGGTATTTACCAACAGCGGGGTGCATAACCTTCCACGAACAACCGCACAGGGGATTTATGACCAGTGTATTCCGGTTTCCGCATCGGACGCAAAGGCGGGGGACATCATCTTTTTTACCGGGACTTACAATTCTGCCGGGGCGGTGAGCCATGTGGGGATTTACTGCGGCAACGGAACAATGATTCACTGCGGAGATCCGATCAGCTACGCAAGCATCAACTCGTCTTACTGGCAGAGCCACTTCTACGCATTTGGTCGCCTTCAATAACAACACATGTTGAGTTGCAATTAAGTTTGATAATTTTGCAATAAAGATTGATAATTTACAACTTTGTTTGATAAAAACGGCTTCACAAAGGAATTAACAATTATGATTGATAAAACTTAAATAAAATGACAATTAAAGTTGATAAAAACGGAGATTTCGTGGCACTTAAAGGAGCATGGTTCTTATTATGCTTCTTTGTTTTTCTGCAACATGGTTTCGTGATATTAAGTTTAGGAGTAAATTATCAAACTTAATTGTAATTATGGAGCTTATTATTATCAAACTTTTTTGTAAAAAGACAACACAAACTTATGATAGAGCAATTTCATAAATAGAAGGGAGCGTGATATTATCAAAATCGGATTGATTGATGTGGACAGCCACAACTTCCCAAACTTATGTCTTATGAAGCTGTCTGCTTACCATAAAGCAAGGAGCGATACATTGGAATGGTATGACGGGCGAAAACATTATGACCTTGTATATATGAGCCGGGTGTTTACGGACAGCTATTCTAAAGATTACTCCGGTACAATTCATGCTGACTGCATTATAAGGGGCGGCACAGGGTATGGACTTAATAACCGTCTGCCGGAGGAAGTGGAACATACCTATCCGGACTACGCATTATACCCGAAATTTGAAGGAACTGCATATGGTTTTCTGTCAAGAGGGTGTCCTCGTGGATGCGGTTTCTGCATTGTAGGGGAAAAAGAGGGGCGCAGGGCGGTTGCGGTCGCTGACCTTGCCGAGTTCTGGCATGGGGAAAAAGAAATAAAGCTGCTTGATGCGAATTTGTTAGCCTGTCCGGATTGGGAACGGTTATTACAGCAGCTTGCACAAAGCGGCGCAATGGTGGATTTTACGCAGGGACTTGATGTGCGTCTGATTACTCCGGAGAAAGTGGAGATGCTGAACAAAGTGAAAACAAAAATGCTGCACTTCGCTTGGGATAATCCGGAAGATGACCTGACAGGGTATTTCAAAAAGTTTTCAGAACTTACAACTGTGAAAGATTATCGGAAAAGGCGGGTGTATGTGTTGACAAACTATAACAGCAGCCATGAACAGGACTTGTATAGGATATACACTCTGCGGGATATGGGATTTGATCCCTATGTAATGGTATATGAAAAGCCAACTGCGCCACCCATTACAAGAAAACTGCAAAGATGGGTAAATAACAAATGGCTTTTCAGGGCAGTGTTAGATTTTAATGATTTTGATCCAACCGGGTGGGAAAAACGGAAAAACAACAGGAAATGAGGAATTTATGACAAAGGAACGCATTGAGAAGGAGCTTTCCAAAGTGGATGCGCAGCTTGAATCCTTACAGGCAAAAAAGAAGAATTTGGAAGAACAGAAGCGCATGGCGGAAAGAGCCGAAAAAATGGATATTATCGAAAAGCATAAAATCTCGTCCGAGAAGCTGCAATTACTCATCAAATTCAGCGAGGACGAGATTTTGAAGTTATTGGAAGAAAAAGAAAACGCAAAGGAGATGGCAGGAAATGAAGAAAAAGTTATCAGTTAGGGCGGCAGTGTCGCTGCTTTTATCGGCATTGCTGTTCTGTATGCCCGTAGGGGCGTTTATGGCGAACAGCGTGAATACCGTAGATGCCTATGCGGAAGGTGTGCTTACAGAGGAAAGCGGCGAAGCACCAGCGGAAGGCAGTACCGAAGGGGAAACAGAGGAAAGCACTGAAACCGGGGAAAGTTCAGAGAATGGGGAGGATGAAACCGGGGAAACAGAAACCGAGTCCGGAAGTAATGAGGAAGAAACGGAAAGCGGGACGGTATCCGGGAACGAAGTACCTGAACCGGAATGTACCTGTAAAGAAAAATGCACACAATATTCCATTGATAAAGATTGTGAGGTCTGCAAGGGGGATTACAGCTTATGCGAATATGTGAACCCGAATGTAAAAATCACAATCTCCACTCCGTCCGGCTGGCACAATGACACCACGAAGGTACATATCTCCGTTGAAGATGTGGCACATTCCGGCAACTTCACCATAAAGACAGTGCAGGCAAAAGTGGCGCAGAATGGGAGCTGGACGGACGTAACAGAGGATATGTATGTGGAGATTTCGGAGAATACCACCGTCTATGTGCTTGTGACAGACCAGAAGGGCAAAACCTATGAGAAAAACCGCTATATGAAGTGCTTTGATTTCACGAAGCCTACCTTAAACGCTGCGGTCAGTGACGGTCTGCTCTCCATACAGGCGCATGATACGGATTCCGGCATCAAGGCAGTGTATGTGAACGGGTATGAATTTACGGAGCTTACAAACGGTGTCCTGAATATCCGTCTGCAACAGTTTGACGCAGGCTACCAGTATTTTACCATTTCCGCAATGGATAACGCCGGGAATATGTCGGAGGTCTACAAAACAGCCAACCCGTATTACACCGATCCGGAAAAAGAGGACGGGAACGAGAAGAACCCGGCAGAGCAGCTCCCGGTGAACGCACAGGCTACCAAGCCTTCCTCCGCCACCGCACAGGTGACGGAGCATACCAAAACGGACAGTGACGGGAACACCGTTTCCGAAAACAGCCTTGCAGAGCAGAAAAAGCAGGCAATGGCGGAAGCGGCGGCATCGGAGAAAAAGGAGGAATCCGGGGAAAAGGAGAAAAGTGGAACGGGAAAGGAATTTTACACAATCCAGACTGCATCAGAAAAAGTGTTCTATCTTATCATTGACCGAGACGGGGAGGAAGAAGTGGTTTATTTCCTGACCGAAGTTACGGAAAATGACCTGCTGAATGTGACAGCGGACAACAGCGAAACCTTGCCGAAAAATTCCGCTGCACTGGAGTCCGCAATCCCTGTGACGGAGGGCGCACTTCCCAATAACAACGGGGAACAGGGGAAGGAAGAAGAACTTACGGAAGAACCCGCAGAGGACGGGGATGAGATAAACACCGAAGAACCGGAACCTGAGCCGGAGAAACCAGAAGAAAACCCGATGGCAACCTATATCATTCTTGGGATTGTGGCGGTTGCAGCCATTGGCAGCGGCTATTATTTCAAAGTAGTCCGGAAAAAGAAAGAGGAATTTCTTGACGAGGACGATGATGAGGAGGACGAGGAAGAAGAATATGACGATGATGAGGAAAACGAGGGCAGTGAGGATGATTTCTTTGAAGATAAAGAAGGGGAGGACGACTAAATGCAGTTAGTGATAGCGGAAAAACCGAGTGTTGCAAGGAGCATTGCGGAAGTGATCGGCGCATCGGAAATCAGTGACGGATATATGGAGGGGAACGGATATATTGTGAGCTGGTGCGTGGGGCATCTGGTGGAGCTGGCACAGCCAGAAAGTTACGGGGAACAATGGAAGAAGTGGACGTATGAGAGCCTTCCTGTCAAGCCGGAAAAATGGCAGTATGAGGTGAAGCCGGACACAAAAGCGCAGTATGACATACTGTACCAGTTGATGCACAGGAAAGACGTGTCGGCTGTGATTTGTGGAACAGACGCCGGACGGGAGGGAGAACTTATCTTCCGTCTGGTGTATGAAATGGCAGGCTGTGAAAAGCCGATCAAACGCCTGTGGATTTCCTCAATGGAAGAAACCGCCATTCGTGAGGGATTTGAGAATTTGCAGCCGGGAAGCGATTACGATAACCTGTACCATTCCGCACTGTGCAGGCAGGAAGCGGACTGGCTTGTGGGCATCAACGGTACAAGGCTGTTCACCGTCCTGTATGGCGGAAAAGTTTTAAAGGTGGGGCGGGTGCAGACACCCACCCTTGCGATGCTGGTAGACAGGGAAGCAAAGATTATGAATTTCCAGAAGGAAACATATTACATGGCGCATATCCTGATGGATGGGATAGATGCCGCCACCGGGCGCATAGATGATAAAAAGAAAGCAGATGGGATTGTGGGAGCTTGCCGGAACGGGCAGGCTCTCACCACGTCCGTTGTGAAAGAGGAAAAAGCGGTCATGCCGCCGAAGCTCTATGACCTCACCACGCTCCAGAGGGATGCGAACCGTTTATTTGGTTTCACCGCAAAGCAGACCTTAGAGTACACGCAGAGCCTTTATGAAAAAAAGTTAGCCACATATCCGAGGACGGACAGCCAGTTCTTATCCGATGATATGGGGCAGACCGCAAAAGATGTCATTGAAGCGGTGTTCAGCTCCCTCATGTTTGAGGAAAACAAAGCGTCCAGCCCGGATATAAAAAGGATTCTGAACAGCAAAAAAGTGACAGACCACCACGCCATTATCCCCACAATGGAGATAGGGAAAGCTGACCTTGCGGCACTGCCGGAAACGGAGCGTAAAATTTTATCCCTGATTGCGAACCGCCTGTTATGCGCCACCGGGGAGAAGCATTTGTATGAAACAGTCAAAGCGGAGTTTTCATGCAATGGATATACTTTTTCGGTTTCCGGCAAGTCCGTTACGCATAACGGGTGGAAATCTTTTGAGGATGCCTTTAAGCGTTCCTTTAAAATCTCCGGGAATCAGGAGGAAGAAAAGGAGGAAAAGAAGCTGCCGGAACTGTCGGAGGGACAGCCATTTGACGGTGTGCAGGCGAAAGTCAGCGAGCATTTCACAAATCCGCCCAAGAGATTTACAGAAGATTTACTATTATCCGCAATGGAACGTGCCGGGGCGGAAGATATTGGGGCAGACGCAGAACGGAAAGGCTTGGGTACGCCAGCGACAAGGGCGGATATTATCGAGAAGTTAGTCAAGGACGGGTTTGTGAAGCGTGAGAAAAAGCAGATCATACCCACAGAGGACGGATTAAAGCTGATTACGGTGCTGCCGGATATGGTGAAGTCCCCGAAACTTACCGCCGATTGGGAAAATGCCCTGACACTGGTAGCGAAAGGGGAGCTTCCGATGGAGGACTTCATGGCAGATATTGAGAATATGGTGTCGGAGCTGATACACGCCTACCATGAGGTCAGTGACGAGCAGAAAAAGATGTTCGCACAGGAGCAGGCGGCTCTTGGGGTATGCCCGAACTGCGGCGGTCAGGTGGTAAAAGGAAAATTCGGCGCTTACTGCGTGAAAAAATGCGGTATGAACGTGAGCCGGGTAATGGGTGCTGCCCTTACCGATGCACAGGTGAAGGATATGCTTGCCGGGAAGAAAATCCTGTTAAAAGGGTTAAGAAGCAAGGCGGGGAAGCCTTATGATGCCTATATCATTCCGAGTGGGACGGAAGAATACCGTTACACCAAAGACGGGGCAGAAAAAAGCGGGGTACAGTTTAAGTTTGTCATGGAGTTTCCGAAAAAGAAATCTTCTGGCGGGAAGAAAAAATAAGGGAGGAAGAAAGATGTTTACAACCGGGGATAAGTTATTAAACGTGATGAAAGAGGAAGAAATCAGTATTATGGAGCTTTCCAGAATGTCGGGAGTGCCGGAGAGGACAATTATGGATATTCTGGCGGGCGTCAGAGAGCCAGAGCTTGGCGTGGTGTGCAGGATTGCGGACGGACTTGGCATTTGCGTCCATGAGCTTCGTGCCGATGAGGAACAGTATGCCATATCCGTACAGAAAGATACCCTTGCAAAGCTGATCGTGGTCAGCGAGATAAACGGTGTGGAGCTGGAGGAACTGATACATACCATTTTGGAAAAAGGCATTGAGGAACATGGTTTCTATGAGTAATGCAGGGAAGTAACAGGAAACAGGCTGCAAGATACGTTTTTTGTATTTTGCAGCCATTAGATGGCATTTATAGTAAAATATGTTAGATATGATTGAGATAAAGTCAATTAAATGATATAATTGCTTGTACATAACTCTTGAAAATATTATCGAAGTACGGAGGTAAAAGCATGAAACAACATATCTTATTGGAAAAAGCATACACATATGATAACGTATCGCATGAATTAAAACCCGAAGGATGTTCATATGACAGAATTTGTGGGTTATGGAGAGTGGATAGCACTGGTGAAGTTATGATGATGAGTAACTTTGCACAGAAACCAGAAACAAAAAAATGTGATGTAGAAACAGGCGAGGATCAAAAGGGTGAATAAAATAGATTATCTGATTGTATCTTCAACGATTGACTTTTCTACGGATATGGTTTGCTATCGGTTATTGGAAGATAATGAGAAATTTTATCGCTTGAATCGAGATGAGTTTTTAAAACATAAAATAGTTGTAGATTTGCAAAATGAAGTGATGATAATATCCATAGATGGCGAAGAGTATGAGGCACAATTTGAACATTTAAAAGGAATATTTTTTAGAGCACCTGTTTTTTTGAGAACTCAATCAAAAAAAGAGTTATCAGTACAGGAACAGTTAGAAAGGAATCAATGGAGTTCTTTTTTAAGAAATTTAATAGTTTTTAAAAATGCAAATTGGATTAATAACCCTGTAAGTACATATCGTGCAGAGAATAAAATCTTTCAGTTATGTATTGCAAAAGAATATGGGTTAGAAGTACCTGTTACATATATTTCAAATTGTACCGATTTTAATTTGGAATCTGATAAGAAATATATAGTTAAATCCTTAGATACAGCACTTTTTTATGATATGGAAAATAACAAGGAAATGTTTACATATTCTAATGTAGTCTCAGGTTCAGAATTAAATGAGTATGATTTGACATCGGCTCCGATATTTATACAGGAATTTTTAAATCCTAAAATAGATTGCAGAGTTACATATGTACAAGGCAAACTTTTTCCGGTGAAAATATTACAAAATGGAAAGGGATTGTATGGTGACTGGCGTATGCGAAAGGAGGAGTTAGAATATATCCCTTTTCAATTACCAACATATGTTGAAAATGCAATACATAAACTTATGAAAAAATTAGAATTAAATTTTGGCGGGATTGATTTGGCTATTGTTTCGGGAGAATATTATTTTATTGAGGTGAATCCCACTGGAGAGTGGGGGTGGCTAGAGGTTAAGACAGGAACAAATATAAGTAAGACCATAAAAAGAGCATTGGCTGGAGATAAAGTATGTTAGGGCAAATTATTCCAATTATAGATATAACTAAAAAGAATAAAATATTACGTGAAAAAAATCGTACAGTATCGAATATCGAAATCCCAGAAAATATTGAGGAGATTGATATTAAATATTTAGAAGATGACTATAAAGCAACGTTAGATGTAAAGAATAGATTTGAAGATAAGGCTAAAACAATAATTGCAGCTTTGACAATTGCTATCACTTTAATTTTAAATTTATCAAAGATTATTGATACAGTTGCAAATAAAATTCCAATACCGTATTTCAATTATTGTATATTTATAGTGGCTATTTTATCAATATCGTATATGCTGATGGCAGGAATAATGTCAATTCAGGTTTTGATAAAAGAAAATTTATTATATTCGATTTCATTTGAAAAACGGACGGATAAAAAGAGCATATACCAATCAACACAACAAAATATTAATCAAAATTTAATAAGAAATAACATTATATATACAGCGTATTTATCAATAAGAAATTCGGTTATATGTCTCCTGATTATTTTTGTATTATCAATATATCCTTTTCAAGTTTCAGATAATAGCAGTATAAGTAACATCGAAGCTAATAACGGAACAGAGATAATATATGGTAACGATGCGGTTGAGTGGATATTGAATAATCCTCAAAAGAAACCGGATTTTGACAAAATTATTGAAGCATATAATAATCTTGGCGAGGATGGAACGCAGAAAAATATATATGATAAAAATCAAGGGATTATTGTTACTGTCGAATCTTTAAATGATTCATATTTGTTTTCTAATATAATAAATGACATTACGGAAGTCAACTGATGACAGATAGCACTTAGGAGAAATCTTAGGTGCTTTTCTTATATTAAAAATTTGAGGAAAGGAGCAGAAAAAAATTGAATAAAGTTTACCGTCACTGGTGGCAATGGCTCATGAGCGAACCATAGCCGCCTTTTTTATTGCACAAAAGTAATAAACAGGAAATGGAGGATTGCCATGAGAAAATATGACGTAATTTCCGCACTCTCCGAAGAAACATCAAAGCGGGTGACGAGAAATGAAGAAAGCTGGAAGAAATATCTGAACACAGCATCAAGGCTCTACAAATACCCGTTCAAAGACCAGCTCCTTATCTATGCCCAAAGACCGGATGCCACAGCCTGCGCTTCCATAGAGATATGGAATGAAAAAATGCACTGTTGGGTAAACAAGGGCGCAAAGGGGATTGCACTTCTGGATGAAGAAGGGAGTCCCTACACCGGACTGCGGTACGTCTTTGACATATCGGACGTGCATAAGGCAAGGCGCATCGGGCGTTTCCCTCAGCTTTGGGAGATGCGGGAGGAACATCAGGAAGCGGTTCTGAACCGTCTGGAAGGGATTTACGGGGATACCAATAAGGAAACGAGATTTGTGGACAGGATCAGGGAGATTGCTTCCCGGATTGCACAGGACTGTTATGGGGAGCTTGCTTCGGATATGGAATATCTGAAAGAGGGAAGTTTTCTGGAGGAACTGGACGAACTGAATATCGCTGTTCGTGTCCGGGAAACGCTGGCGGACAGCATCGCCTACACCGTCTTAAAGCGGTGCGGCATGGAAGATGCGGAGCTGGCAGAGGAAATCCAGTTCCCTTATATCCATGAGTTTAATACAATAGAAACCCTGTCGCACATCGGTGACAGCATATCCGATTTATCCAAGCCTGTGCTTATGGAGATTGGCAAAGCAATCGGGGCGTATGACAGGGAAATCGCCGGAAAGGAAGCATCAAGAAATTTTGTCGAAAAAGGACTTGCAAATACCTCTGACACACGCTATAATGCTTTAAAGTGTGAAAGCGAAACAGAGGACGTACAACCTACCACACAGACCGGAAATGCCGGGGAAAGGGGAAATAATGATGAATCTGACCTACGAGAAGAACGGGGATTACATGATACCGATGTTACAGGTGGACGAGCAGCCGGAGGGGACGCTTACGAAATACGGACTGATGAGGAAGAATTACTTACAGGAACACAAGAAGGGGATTTACACCGGGCTTCTGCTGAAAGGGAAGCTGAAAGAGCATCTTCTGACCATTCAGGAGCAGGCGGAGCAGAGGATGGAACTGCTGACCGGGCAGATGATGAAGCAGGAGGGAGTGACGGAAAAACTCAAGGCGGAGAACCAGATGCTCTGGGTTCAGAAGATGAACAACATCAGGCACTCGGCGGAGGAAATCGTACTGAGGGAGCTGGTATACAGCCTGTAAGTGAAGAAGCGACTGAAAAAACTAAAAATAAGGATTTACCAGAGCCGGACAGTGGAGAACCATTGCCCGGTCTTTCTTTGTCCGAAATAGAGAAAGGCATCTTGCAGTTTGATGAATTTATGGTACATAAATGCCCGGATATTGCCGGGGTAATGCTTTTCGAGCCGGATAAGGATAAACAGACGGAATATATCAAAAACAGTTACAGGCACAAGGAATTTACCAAGTTTTATGTAGGGGAGGAAAGAGCCGGGTACAGGGCGGACGAAAACGGTCTGACGGTCTGGAAGGGGAGCTATTTAAACAGGACAGCGGAGGCAACTGTATCATGGGAAGCTGTGAGGGACAGCATCGCTTTTTACATGGAAAAGGGCGAATATCTGAAAGAAGGGCAGATTCCGCAATGGGAAGAACCGAAGGAAAAGGAAGTTTACCAGCAGCTTAGTTTATTCCCCACGATAGAGGAACAGATCGGCACAATAGAAGCGGCGCAGGCAGGAGAGAAATATATCATGCCCGCCGCTTTTTCTCTGCCAAAGGAGCAGCTTGAAGCCATTTTACGCACAGGGGGCGGACGGGATAACAGCAGGAGCCGCATTTATGCCAAGTACCAGCAGGGCAAAACGCCGGAGGAAATGGCGGAGTTTCTGAAAAATGAGTACCGTACTACCGGGAAAGGCTTTGATTTTGGCAGCAATCCCATTTCCGTCTGGTTCAATGAATCCGGCATGAGCATCGGCTACGGAATGTCCGCAAAGGAAAATCCGGTTGCGGTGATGGGCTGGCAGGAAATAGAGGGCGTTGTCCGTTCTATGGTGGAGAATGGCTCTTACATGGGCGCAAATGAAGTGTTCCTTGTGGATGCGGTGGAACGCCAGAGGGTGTCAAATGACCTGTTCAATTTCTTCCGGGACGGTATCGGGGAAATCCCGGAGAACATACCGATTAAGACTTACAACCACCCGGAGAGCATGACAAACCTCTGCGAGCTTTTATCCACGCAGGAGGGGCGTGATGTCGTTGCCGGGGAGCTTTCCCACGCAAAAGAGCAGATTGAAGCCGGGGAAAAACAGATAAGATGGCGGTATGTAAAAAAGCCGGAGCATCTGCTTTCAGAGATTGCGGATTTAAGCACAGAGAAAACGGAATACCCGGTACAGGACAGCGTGGAGGTGCTGCATGAGGATTTTATCACGCAGGATGAGATAGATGAGCGTCTGACAGGCGGCAGTAACTATCATCATGGGCAGTTCCGTATCTATGAGTATTTTATGGAAGGGCATGACAAGAAAGAAAACATTGCCTTCCTTAAAAATGAGTACGGGACGGGCGGCGGCTCTCCCGCCCTGATCGGTTCAGACCGGAGCGATGAATGGCACGATTCCAAAGGAATTAAATTGGGGAAAGGCAGGTTAGGCGATCCATACGCAAAAGTGCTTTTAAAATGGAACGTGGTGGAGAAGCGCATCAGGGAGCTTGTCAGTGCGGATAAATACCTTACGCCGAAGGGGAAAGAAGCCTTCGCACAGTACAAAAAAGAGCAGGCGGAGGAAGCCATGCGCCGGGAGCAGGAAAAGCTGGAGCATGGTATCCGGGTGGAGTGCAAAGACGCCATAGAAAAAGCGATTGCGGAGAAATTTGACGGTTACACCCTTCCGAGGGATACCGCAGAGGGCGTTATCCGGCAGTATGGGAAGGAACGGGTAGAGATTGTCCTTGCCAATACAATCACGCACTTATCCCATGACGAGCGGTTTTCCCAAAACAATAAGGAATGGGCAGAAAGCCTTGTGCCTTCCGCTGACTGGCAGACAAGGGATTATATCGTCACGTCCCACCCGGCTGTTTTGGATGGTTTCACCAATCAGGCAAGGCGGTTTATAGAGCGTGACAGAGAGCCGGAAAAAATGGCTGTACCGGAGCAGGAAGCGGAAATGTCCGGGGACAATGTTCAGAGTCCCGAACCGGAAAATAAATCCAGTGACAGTGAGAAAGCACTGGCTGAAAGGCTTGCGGAAATGTCCGTAGTGGTAAAAATCTGCGGTGCGCTGTCCATGAAAGATGTGGTCGGCTGGAACGAGGATACCGGGGCGGTTGCCATAGAGGATGCTGACAGGAGGTTAGAGGGCAAGGCAGTTTATGACACTCTGTTTCTGGAAGCCGCCGATTATGTACTGATGCAGTCATTAAGCGGCAATGCGGAAAAAGTGGTGGAGATGGATGTTCTGCTGAAGGAAGCACAGAAGTATGCGGCACGTTATGAGAATGAGCCAGAACAGCAGAGGGAAGGACACGCTGCGGAAATATCTGAAGCAGATCCAACAGGAGAACGCCGGGAGGAAAATCACCCGGATGCAGAGCAGGAAAAACGGACAGAAGAACTGGAACAGGAAGAAACAGTACGCTTTACGGTTACGGAAACTTCGGATGCCTTTACAGAGCCTTATGCGGTATGGGACAGTGAAACGCAGGATTATTATGCAACAGGCGATGGCACAGTGCCGACATTTGACACATCGGAGGAAGCAGATGTTTTCTGCCATAAGCTCAATGAAAGTTCTCAAACAGAGAATTTACAGGAAACAGGGCAGAAAGAAACAAAAGATATTGCATCAGAGCCGGAAAATGTTACAGAGGAAACGGAACAGCCGGGAACGGTAGATGTTTCAGGCACAAAAAATCCTGCTGAAAAAGATGATTTCCCCGACATTGACACACAGGCTGTCCGGGAAGGTCTGGAAAAAGCCGGGATTGTGGATGGGCAGTTAGTAGATGAAACCGCCTTAGAAAACGATCCGTTTATCCGGCAGGTCATGGGCGATGTGGAAACGCTGACCGGGGGCAAGCCGCCAGAGCCGGGGAAAGCACCACAAAAAGAGCCGGAGATTGATAAAACTGGCGCAGTCAATTACCATATCTCTTTCAATGAAGCGGAGAATACCGGGAAAGGGTTTGCGCCGAAAGAGAAATTCCGGCAGAACGTGGAAGCCATACGAACCCTTGAAAAGATTGAAAGTGAACGCCGAACTGCTACACCGGAAGAACAGGAAGTTTTAGCAAAATATGTGGGGTGGGGAGGTCTTGCCGATGCCTTTGATTCTTCCAAAGCGAACTGGGCGAATGAGTATCAGGAATTAAAGAGCCTGTTATCCCCGGAGGAATACGCTTCCGCAAGGGAAAGCACGTTAAATGCCCACTATACAAGCCCGGTCATCATTCAGGCAATCTATGACGCAGTGGGGAAAATGGGATTTACCAGAGGGAACGTGTTAGATCCCGCCGCAGGCATTGGGAATTTCTATGGCTGTCTGCCGGAGGAAATGGCGGGGAGCAGGCTCTACGGGGCGGAGCTTGACGGGATTACCGGGCGCATCGCAAAACAGCTTTACCCTCATGCGGACATTAAAATCACAGGATTTGAGAATACAAATTATCCCAATGACTTTTTTGACGTGGCGGTGGGGAATGTGCCTTTCGGACAGTATAAAGTGTCTGACAGGCAGTATGACAAGCACAATTTTTTAATACATGATTATTTTTTCGCAAAAACTTTGGATAAAGTACGTCCGGGTGGCATCGTTGCCTTTGTCACTTCAAAGGGGACTATGGATAAGAAAAACCCGGAAGTGCGGAAATACCTTGCACAGCGGGCGGAGCTATTAGGGGCGGTCAGGCTCCCGAACACAGCGTTTAAGGAAAATGCGGGTACGGAGGTCACTTCGGACATTCTATTTTTAAAGAAGCGTGACCGAGTGTTAGACATTGAGCCGGACTGGGTGCATCTGACGGAAAAAGACGGTATCGTGATAAACCAGTATTTCGCAGACCACCCGGAAATGGTACTCGGCAGAATGGAGATGGTTTCCGGGGCGCATGGCATGGAAAGCGCCTGCCTGCCGGACACGTCCCTTCCCCTGTCGGCGCAGCTTAAACATGCGCTCTCTTATGTGGAGGGCAGCATCGAGCAGGCAGATTTTAACGAGATTGATGATGAGCTGGCAAGGGAGAACATACCCGCCGATCCAGAGGTAAAGAATTACAGTTATACCGTTGTGGACGATAAAGTGTACTACAGGGAAAATTCCATTATGAAGCCTGTGGACGTATCGGAGAAAGCGAAGCAGCGCATGAAGGGCATGGTGGCGATCCGGGACTGTACGCAGGAGTTGATAAATTTCCAGTTGGACGAATACCCGGAGGATATGATTTTAAACAAGCAGGCGGAATTAAACCAGTTATACGATGATTTCTCCAAGAAATTCGGTCTGCTGAACTCACAGACCAACCGGAGGGCGTTCAATCAGGATTCCAGCTACTGCCTGTTATGCTCCCTTGAAAATCTGGACGATGAGGGGAATTTTCTCGGCAAGGCGGATATGTTCTCCAAACGTACCATTAAAAAGCAGGAAGTTGTGACGAGCGTGGACACAGCCAGTGAAGCACTGGCGGTATCTTTAAGTGAGAAGGCGGGCGTGGACTTAGCCTATATGTCGGAGCTTGCGGACAAGAGCGTGGAGGAGATCACAAAGGAGCTTGCGGGGGTAATCTTCCAGAACCCGGTCACAGAGGAATGGGAAACCGCAGACGAGTATTTAAGCGGGAACGTGCGGGAGAAGCTGTCAGTGGCGAGAACCTTTGCGGAAAACCACCCGGAATATGCCATTAACGTATCCTCACTGGAAAGCGTACAGCCGAAGGAGCTGGACGCATCGGAGATTGAGGTGCGTGTGGGCGCAACATGGATTTCTCCCAAATATATTGAGGACTTCATGCGTGAAACTTTTGAAACGCCGGAGTACCTTTTTGACCGGAACACAATGGGCGTACTCTACTCCAATGTGACCGGGCAGTGGAACGTGAAGGGAAAAAACGCAGACCGGGGAAATGCCCTTGTCAACATGACTTACGGAACAGGGCGGGCAAACGCCTATAAGATTCTGGAGGATTCCTTAAATTTGCGTGATACCCGTATTTTTGACATTGTGACGGAGGACGGGAAGGAAAAAAGAGTCCTCAACAAAAAAGAAACCACGCTGGCAAGCCAGAAACAGGAAGCAATCCGGGAAGCCTTTAAGGACTGGGTATTTCGTGATCCGGAACGCAGGCAGGATTTGTGTGCAAAGTATAACGAGCTTTTCAATTCCACCAGACCGAGGGAATATGACGGTTCACACTTGAAATTCCCCGGCATGACGCCGGACATCGTACTCAGACCACACCAGCTTAACGCTGTGGCGCATCAGTTATACGGGGACAACACCCTGCTTGCCCATTGCGTGGGTGCGGGAAAGACCTTTGAAATGATTGCGGCGGCAATGGAAAATAAGAGGTTGGGATTGTGCCAAAAGAGCTTATTTGTTGTTCCGAACCATTTGACGGAGCAGTGGGCGAGTGACTTCCTGCGCCTGTATCCGGGTGCGAATATTTTAGCGGCAACCAAGAAAGATTTTGAACCCGCCAACCGGAAAAAGTTCTGCTCCCGGATAGCGACAGGGGATTATGACGCTGTGATTATCGGTCACAGCCAGTTTGAAAAAATCCCGCTTTCCACCGAAAGGCAGATGGCGATGATTGAAAGGCAGATAACAGAAATTGAAATGGCAATCGAAACACTCAAAGCGGAGAATGGCGAGCGTTACTCCATTAAGCAGATGGAAAAGACGAAAAAATCCCTGTCCGCAAGGTTGAGCCGCTTAAACGATTCCAGCCGGAAGGACAATGTTGTGACCTTTGAACAGTTGGGCGTGGATCGGCTGTTTGTGGACGAAAGCCATAATTACAAAAATCTGTTCCTTTACACCAAAATGCGGAATGTGGCGGGCATCGCACAGACGGAAGCGCAGAAATCTTCGGATATGTTTGCCAAGTGCCAGTATATGGACGAGCTGACCGGAGGGAAGGGCATTACATTCGCAACGGGTACACCGATCAGCAACAGTATGACGGAGCTTTACACCAATATGCGTTATCTCCAGTACAACACCTTACAGCGATTGGGGTTAGGTCATTTTGACAGTTGGGCGGCATCGTTCGGGGAAACGCAGACAGCAATCGAGCTTGCGCCGGAGGGGACTGGATACCGGGCAAAGACGAGGTTTGCCAAGTTCTTTAATCTGCCGGAACTGATTGCATTATTTAAGGAAAGCGCAGACATTCAGACACCGGATATGTTAAAGCTGCCAGTGCCGGAAGCGGATTATGAAAATATCGTGTTAAAGCCGAGCGAGTACCAGCAGGATATGGTACAGTCCCTTGCGGACAGGGCGGAAGCAGTCAGGGACAGGAAAGTGCAGCCAAACATCGACAATATGCTAAAGATAACCAACGATGGAAGAAAGTTAGCGTTAGACCAGCGGCTCATCAATGCTATGCTCCCCGATGAGGAAAACTCTAAAGCCACAACCTGTGTGGATAAGGCGTTTGAGATATGGGAGCAGACAAAAGAGCAGAAATCGGCGCAGCTTATCTTCTGCGATTTATCCACACCGAAAGGAGATGGGACATTCAATGTATATGAGGACATCAGGGATAAGCTCATGGCGAAGGGAGTGCCGGAGAATGAGATAGCTTTTATCCATGACGCCAATACGGAAACAAGGAAAGCGGAGCTGTTCGCAAAGGTAAGAAGCGGGCAGGTTCGTTTTTTGTTAGGCTCAACCGCAAAAATGGGAGCCGGAACCAACGTGCAGGACAGGCTTATCGCTTTACACCACCTCGATGTGCCTTGGCGTCCGTCCGATGTAGGACGGATTTTGCGGACATTCAAAATAAAAAAGAATGTGGAGGTAACAGACAATGGCAAAATCATTATTTGAGGAACTGGGCGGCAAATACGAAAGGCAAGGGGATTATTTGATACCGTGCTTAACTGTACCCGCCGAAGAAGAACAGGCAATAGGCATCTGGGGGCAACGGCATTTAGATTATCTAAAACAGTACCGTAAAGTTACATACACCAATCTTCTTACAAGCGGCAGGCTAAACGCCTACCTTGCCGACATCAACAGACAGGCACAGGAACGCTTTGAAAGGCTCATAGAGGGTATGAAACAGGCACAGGGCATAACGGAACAGCTAAAGGCAGAAAACGCCTTAGAATGGACAGGATGCCTCAATAACATAAGGGCTTGTGCGAGGGAGATTGTGGAAAAGGAAATTATTTTTGCATAAACAGATGATTAGTGGCAGGGGGAAATCCTGCCGCTTTTTCTGCTTTAGTTGATAGTGTAACTTTATCTGGGGAAAATTAAGAAATAAAAAAATAAGGCGATTTCCTTTTATAGTATAATGTAATCACCACAAAAACATTTACGAAAGAAGGAATCGCCTTATGTATTATAGTATACAGGATTTCATTGAAAATGGAATAGCAAATTTAGAAGAATGTGAAAAAAGTTTAATGAAAAATCCCCTTAACTGGACGGATCAAATCCTGGGAATCCAGCAGATATTAAGAAAGTTTGGAGCCGCAGTTATTTCCGAATTATTAGAAGAATGTAATACAATACTGGAAAATAGTATAAAACGCCGTGCCTTCTGGCGGATAAAAGACCGGACAAAAAAGCATCTGCTGACTTCTGTAGGGATGATTGGATTTACCCATACCCGTTTTGAACACAAGGAAACGGGAAAAACGGCATACCTGCTGGACCAGATCCTGGGGATCCAGCCCCATGCAAGGATCAGCCGTGATCTGGAGTGCCGTCTTTTGGAAGAGGCAGCCCAGAGCAGTTACCGAAAAGCTGGTTATACGGCCAGTGAACAGGATCCGGTAAGCGGCCAGACCGTGATGCGCCATGTCCACCGTTTAAAATGTATCCGGCAGACAAACGGTCAGGATCAGGAAAAACGCCGTGTAAAGCAGCTGTATGTAGAAGCAGATGAGGACCATATCGCACTGCAGTTCCATGAGAAAAAAGGAGACATAAAACGTTTTAAGGGGCATGGGGATAATGGCCGCATCATAAAACTGGTGTATGTACATGAAGGGATTGAAACGGAGGGAAAGCGTAGAAGTCTGAAACACCGGAAGTATTTTGGAGGGTATTACACAGGAGAGGAAAATAAACGTTTGTGGGAAGAAGTAAAAGAATATATTGAAGAAACGTATGATACGGATTCCCTTGAAACGATATACTTCCAGTCAGATGGAGGAGGCTGGATGAAGAAAGGAATGGAACTGTTAGGAGCAGATTTTGTGCTGGATGAATTCCATCTGAAAAAGTATGTGAAACGGATGGTGCGTAGTACGGGAGAGCCGGAGCGTGAAGCAGAAGTAAATGATTGGATAAAAGAGGGGAAAAAGAAAGAACTGGAGGAGTGGGAAAAAGAGAAAGCCGCGGTACTGGAAGAGAAGGAAGGGAAAAAACTGGAAAATAGTTATGGATATATAAAAAGGAACTGGAAAGGAGTCCGAAACCGTGTAGGAAAGAAGGCGGGAGTGCTGGGAAGCAGTACGGAAAGCCATGTGAGCCATGTGATATCAGCAAGGATGAGTTCCCGCCCGATGGGTTGGAGTAAAGAAGGAGCAAAAAAGCTTTCATTTTTGAGAATATATTGGAAAAATGGAGGAAAGATGGAACAACTGCTGTCAGAAGAGAGGAAGTGTGAGGAAAAGAGAGGGGAAGAAAAGATCCTGAGTGCAGCAGAGCTGATACACTGGGAGAAGCAGACGAAAAAACATAATGGAAAATATGTGGATGCAGTACAGGCCAGACTCAACAATTATAGATTAGCGAAGCTATATCTTTATCCTGCAATCAATAAGATATGCGGGTAAGGTCTGTGTAGATGGATCCCCAGGTAAAGTTACACTATCAGGTGTTTATGGCAACTCGACTACTTCTACTGATTATGTTATAATTTATTGAAAATAAAGATTTATAATCGGGGGTACAATAGTGAGAATTGCAAATATACACATTAAAGGATTCCGAAATTTTGATGATGAAAAAATTACTTTCCAAGATAAAACTTTAATTATTGGAGCAAATGATGTTGGAAAGACTAACTTAATTTATGCGTTGCGTCTACTATTTGATAAAAGCATTAGTGAACGTGATTTAGAACTTTCTGATAGCGACTATAATGCATATTCTGGGACAAATCAGATTGAAATAACTGTTACGATTACAAATGTTGTTGAAGAATGCCTTTTAAGTGCTTTTGGCGGCGCTGTGAAAGATGGAACTGTGCTGATTCGTTATACAAACTCTAAAAATGGGGCCTATCAATTATTCAATGGTTTCAGTGAAGATACATTAGTAGAAATCACAACACGGCAATATATTCGCCGCTTGAATATGCAATGTGTTGATACAAATCGAGATCTTTTCGGTTTCTTAAAACATGAGCGAGCCCAGATACTTCAGCTTGCAAAAGAAAAATTGTCTGAAGATGCAATTCTTGAAGATGAGCAAAAATCTATTGAGATTCAAGAAAAATTAGACTTCATTAATACGCAGGTTAACTCTATGAATTATATTACCACTGCTCTTGATCATGTTAATCAAGAACTAGATGAGTTATCTATACATAATGAGGATCAAACTGTACAGTTTATTGCTGGTGAAAGTGATGCAGGAAAACTTCTGGATAATTTAGAGCTTGCATATTCATCTGCTGATCATGCTCTTACCCTAGGTGGCGATGGTAGAAATAATCAAATTTTTCTTGCAACATGGATTGCGAAACAAAATATTCAAAAAGATATTGATCATGTTACATTCTATGCCATAGAAGAACCAGAAGCCCATCTTCATCCGCATCAGCAACGCAAACTCTCGGAGTATATTCAAAATCATTTTAATGATCAAGTGCTTATTACTTCGCATTCGCCTTATATTGCATCAAGATTTGATCCTAAAAGTCTGGTGCGATTGTATTCTAAAACTAAATTTACCCATTCAGCCTGTGGTGGATGCAGTGCGATGTTACAAAAAGTTATTACTGATTTTGGTTATCGGCTTAATGCTCTTTCGGCAGAAGTATTTTTTGCAGATGGTGTCTTTCTCGTAGAGGGAACATCTGAGGTGTTATTCTATACCGCATTAGCAAAAGCACTTAACATCGACTTGGATCGGCTTAATATTTCTATTCTTTCAGTCGAGGGAATTGGATTTAAGCCATATGTTGCTGTATGTAATGCATTGAATATACCTTGGACATTAAGGACAGACAACGATATTTTTGCTAAGCCTACCCAAAAGCCTACAAAACAGTATTATGCTGGCATCTCACGCATTATGGGTATTCTCAAAGATATATATTCAGGAACTGATAATGATTTATGCGATTATTGGGATCAACATGAAAATGAAAACGAATGGACATATAAAACTGATCCCCCTGCTATTGCTACCAATTTGAATTCCTCTATACGCACACAGGCAGTCTCTTATGGTTTGCATGTATCAGACGTTGACCTAGAAACGGATCTCGCCAATAGTCCGTTGAAAGGTGCATTGCGAACTCATTATAATAAACGCACTGTAAATACCCTTGTTAAAGCCATGCAAACAAAAAAGGCTGAAAATATGATGCACTTTCTATCCCAAAATCATGATGCGCTTTCATGTTTAGTTGATGACAATATTGTTTTACCTTTGAGTAACCTGAAAATCAAAGTTGAAGAAAGGATTCACCCGACAAATGACTAAAGAACCAACCCAAGAGCAACAAATGATTATTGATTATTCTCGGAATACAGTTGTTACTGCAAAACCGGGATCGGGAAAGACTTATACTGTTGTTGAAAAAATCTTCAAAGTTCTTACGTCTCTTCCAGATTATAAAGGTGTTATTGCAATATCGTTTACCAATAAGGCAAGTGACGAATTAAAGAAAAGATGCAATCAAAAAGGAATTTCTGCAAAGCAATCCTTTTTCGGTACAATTGATAAGTTCTATATCTCGCAAATAATAATTCCGTTTGCTAGCCATCTAACAAATTCCATAGTGGAATATTCTGTTTGCAGTGATGTAAGAAATGATCCCCAATATTCTATACTTGCCGATTTTTCCATCAAACCGAGTCGTGAGCAAGAGGTATTACTTATTACTGCATTATCTGAGGGCAAGATTTTTCTTGAGAAATCTGGCGAAATAGCTTTGCATATTCTCAGAAAAGTTCCTGGTGCGATAATGTACATCAGAGCAAGATTTTCACATATATTCATTGATGAATACCAAGACTGCGGAGAAATTCAACACAATATTTTCCTTCAACTTGTAAACGCTGGTCTTGTCGGGGTTGCTGTTGGAGATATAAATCAAGCAATTTTCGGATTTGCAAATCGTTTTCCAAAATATTTAATTCAGTTAATCGGTAATAGCGAATTTAAGCATTTTGAATTAAATAAAAATCATCGTTGTCATCCGAGTATTTCCGAATATTCATTGTGTCTTTTTGGTGCATCGAAATCTATTCCAGAGGATAAGAGGGTATTTCTTGTTAATGTGCAGGGAGGAGAAATTGAAATTGCTCAAAAAATTGATAAGTATTTGGATAGCATAAAGGAGAAATATGGCGTTACGCATAATAATAAAATTGCAATTCTTTGCCGGGGTAATGGCACTATAGGCCTCTTAGATAAGGTGTTACAATCTCCACACAAAATTTTTGTGGATACAGCCTTAGATAAAGATACTTCTGATTGGTGCCGCCTTTTTAGAGATGTTCTTATTTCTTGCTTTGACAATAATGTATATGCAATGGATTATGCTGATGAATTATTCTCTGAGGAGACAGAACCGGAAAAATATCGGCAAGCACTTCACTTATGTGGTGAAATTTTTTCATGTACGCCTGAAATGATATCGGCTGTTGAAGATAGATTTATATGTCTTGCAAAACTTCTTTACCCAAAGGGGGATAGTGATAATGCGCGGGCACTACTTCATAATGTACTATCTGATGCTGAGATGATCCAAAGTTATGTTCCAGCTGCGGATCACGAAATCAACATTATGACACTCCACAAATCAAAGGGACTTGAGTTTAATGTTGTATTTCACATGGATATGTATAAATATATTATTTCCGATGATTGGGGAGATACAGATGAGATTACTCAATTATTAAATCTTCATTATGTAGGTGTCACTCGTGCTATTGATGTGTGCTATATCATGAACGGTTCAAAACGCTATCGTAGTAAGTATAATGATTTTGTCAGTGCATATCCATCAGGTTTTTTGAACAAGCCTGGATTATTTGAACGAAGGCAAAACGTAATATGGGAATAAGTAAAAAATATTTCTTATTCAGTTGGAAATAATGCTCCGTGAAGAAATTATAAAACAGATAAATTTTCATTTGATGATGCATATAGTGTTAGACTTACTTGCTCTTCGAAAATGAAAAGGACCAGTGAGAGAATCGTTAAATTTCACTCACTGGCTCAATTCGTTTCAAGTTTCTCGGACAACTCTGTCAATTCTTTTACCGTTTCCTGGGTGTGATGCAACAGGGTTTCACGCATTTCTGACGGACAGCTGCAATAAAGCATCTTCATCTGATTGGCTCCCTCATCTTCTGGAGAAACATCTGGATTGATCAGATCGTCCAGAGAGATCGGAAGAACCTTTGCCAATGCCTTCAAAATCAAATAGGATGGATTTATTTTTCCTTTTTCTATTTTTGCAATTTGCTTGATAGATACATGGCTCAGATCTGCAAGTTCTTGTTGTGTCAGGTCTTTTTTCTTTCGGGCTTCCCGCATTTTTTGCCCCAAAGCGGTCAAATCATCAATCGGCATAATCGTTCACCTCAAATATATTCTATCGTGCCGATTTGCACAAAGGAATAACCTTATTATGCCGGTCGATAGGAATGATTATACTGATTTTTGGTAGAACGAGAACCAAAGACTATTTTTAATATTTGTTTTTCAAGTATAATTACAGTATAATAAATGACCCATCTGAATTTAGAGAGGATTTTCAAAATTCGCAATAATTATTAAAACAATCTTTTTTGATTTTGTTATTATGCTTGATGGAAAGGAGGGAACATAAATGGGCAATCAATCAGTTATCAGCATAGAGGCAGTCATTGACTATATCGAAAGTCATCTTGACGGAAAGCTGGAATTAGAAACGGTTGCGGAGGCTGTTCACTATTCAAAATATCACTTACACCGACTATTTACCGAAACCGTAGGAATGACGATTCATGATTATGTGCAACGCCGCCAGCTTACAGAGGCGGCAAAGCTTCTGGTCTTTTCGGATAAACCTATTATAGAAATTGCTTTTATCTGCGGATACGAGAGCCAGCAATCGTTTTCATTAGCTTTTAAGGCCATGTATAAATCGCCACCTGCGGAGTATCGTGAAGAACGGAGCTTTTATCCTTTGCAGTTGCGGTTCATTTTACATCGAAGAACGACGGCTATGGAATTTACAATACAGGATATTCGGCTAGCAGAAAAGAAAGATATTGTCGATTGGATGAACTTAATGCGGCTTGTTATTGATGGGTATCCTGTAATGGATGAAGATGACTATTTAGCTAAACTGGAAGAAAGTATTGACGAAAAGCGTGCGCTTGTGCTAAGGGAGGGAGATATTCTCATTGGAGCTATGGCATTTACCTATTCTCCAGGCAGTATAGAATTTCTTGGCGTACATCCGCAATATCGAAATCGCGGACTTCAAAAGTTATTCTTGGATGCCTTATTGGAAACATATCTTCCAGGGCAGGAAATCAGCACAACAACCTTTCGAGAACAGGACAAGGCCGATACAGGGCATCGAGATATGCTATTGCAACTTGGTTTTGCCGAAAAAGAATTGCTGACAGAGTTTGGCTATCCCACGCAGCGCTTTGTGCTCCCTCCTAAAAAACAGGAGGATATACAACATGGATGACACGCAACGCACCGGCTGGCAGAAAAGAATACTCCTTTTCTTAACCAGTCAATGTATCACACTCTTTGGCTCTACGCTTGTTCAAATGGCGCTCGTTTGGTATGCAACCATGCAGACATCCAGCGGCGTGTGGGTGGCTGCATTTACAGTCTGTTCCTATCTGCCGCAATTTCTCATTTCATTTATAGGCGGCGTATGGGCAGACCGATACCACAGAAAAAAATTGATTATAGGCGCAGATCTGCTGATTGCATTTGTCACTTTCGTAATGGTATTGGCAATTCCGCATATTTCATCGGAGCCTGCTTTGCTCGGCGGTTTGCTTGTTATGTCGGTCATACGATCCTTGGGGGCAGGAATACAAACTCCAGCGGTCAATGCCGTTATCCCACAGCTTGTCCCAGAAGATCAGCTTATGCGGTACAACGGCATCAATGCAACAATGCAGTCTATTGTTAATTTTGCGGCTCCAGCGGCGGCAGGTGCAGTTTTTGCAATCAGCACATTGAGAACGACGCTTATGATAGACATTGTAACGGCGATCTTGGGAACGGGCCTATTGTCCTGCTTGGCACTTCCGAAACAAAATCCTTCCATTGAGAAGGCCAGCGTCTTTTCTGACATGAAAATTGGCGTCAAATACGCTTTTGCAGACAAACTAATTGGAAAGCTTTTAATCATCTACGGACTATTCACTTTCTTTTGTGTTCCAGCAGGCTATCTTGCAGGACTTCTTGTTCGGCGAGTATTCGGTGATACTTACTGGTATCTTACCGCAGTGGAAGTAGTAGGGTTCGCAGGTATGATGGCAGGCGGAGTTATTATGAGTACATGGGGAGGTTTTAAGCACCGAGGAAAAACTTTGGCAGTTGGACTTTTTGCGTTTGGCTCTTTTGCAATCGGAATGGGCTTTTCAAAGAATTTTATTTTTTACCTTGGCCTAATGGTATGTTATGGAGTCGCATTAACAATGGTGCAAACAGCAATTACCACTATGTTACAAGAAAAAACGGACACCTCTATGCAGGGGCGTGTATTTGGATTACTTGGCACGATGTATGCTGGCTTTTTACCGATTGGTATGGCTATGTTTGGCCCTTTGGCTGATATTCTTCCCTTGCAGTGGATTATGATTGGATCAGGTATAGCCCTTATTGTAATTGCAGGTATAGCTTATTATAGTCGGGAACTCAAAACAATCTAAAAGAAAAAAGTCGCCCAACGGGAATAAAAAAAAACGTTGTTTCGGCGGCTGGATATTTATGCGCCAAAACAAAATACAGTGGCCTTACGGCGGTTTTGAAATAACATATTTCAGAGCCGCCGTTTCTTTTTCGACGATGCTCATGCGATCAGGAGGGCGGTATATAGGAGGATACCGCCATGTCAATTTTCGTCATTCATAGCACCCATGAGCTGCACCAATTAAAAAAAGCCTTGCCCCTCCTCCGGGGAGGTATGACTACCTATCGGCATTATCATTCCTACTAAAGCAGAAGAATCATAGTCATTTTTGTTGCGCCAGTTTCCCATTGCGGGGAGCTGGCGCTTTTTATTGTCGATTTTTCGGGAAAGCTCCCGAAGTATGTCGCTGCCGATCTCCGCCTCCTTTCGATTCACTCGTCAATCGCCCGTGAATCGAAATGGAGGTACATAATGAAGAAAGTCAATCTTAGGGACTTATATCCCGATGTTTACAAAAATGATCACTTTGTAGAAGTAACCGAAGATGTGCTGGAGACGATCCGAGCTGCTGAGCGTGCAGAAGCTGCCTATGACCGGAGGATGTATCGCTATAAGGCGCATTACTCCCTGGACTGTGACAATGGCATTGAAAATGCGATCCTGATGAAGCCCCAAACACCGGAAATGCTTCTGGAAGAAAAGCAGCTGCGGG
>OGEB01000353.1_pt1 | contig 37371 bp, 31 predicted proteins | sample 1570541 | NCBI WGS metagenome assembly OGEB01 (sample SAMEA2581975, study PRJEB24529) | metagenome | biome: Human gut stool | place: China | collected 2011 | reverse complement strand
GCGGGGAGAGTGGAGTCCAGAGGTAGGGAGGGGGGATTCGAAACACCCCTCCCTATCTCTGGCCCGCGCGGAGCGCAAGCCACTTGACCAAAAGAAAAAACCAGCCCCGCGCTGCCAGCGCGAGATTCCACACAAAAGAGGAACGATAACCATGCAGAATATCGACCTGATTTGCGTCGGCAAGCTCAACGCAAAATACTTCGCCGAGGGCGTGGCCGAATACCAGAAGCGTCTGGCGGCGTTTGCGTCCTTCCGCATCATCGAGCTTCCAGAAGAAAAAATCGAAGAGAAGAACGCCTCCGACGCTGTGGTGAAAAAGGCGCTGGATAAAGAGGGCAAAGCCATCCTTGGCAGCGTCCGCAAGGGCGCGGCGATCGTCGCGATGTGCATCGAAGGAAAACAGATCTCCTCCGATGAGCTGGCCCAGTTCCTTGCCGACCGCGCAAACAGCGGTGCGGGAGATGTGGCCTTCGTCATTGGCTCATCCCACGGCCTCTCGGACGAGGTCAAGCGCGCGGCGGCGCTCAAGTTCAGCATGGGCCGCATCACGATGCCCCACCAGCTGGCCCGCCTTGTTCTCACCGAACAAATCTACCGTGCCTGCACCATCAATGCTGGAATGAAATATCATAAGTGAGCCTCAAAGCCCTTGCAAAAGCGGGGGCTTTTGTCGTCTGCGGAAAATTTCGTCAGACTCTTTATTTTTTACCATTTTTATATGATAAATCCGATTGTATTGTTCCGGAAGCGGGGCAAGGCTTTACAATCCCCGCAAAACATGATAAAGTAAAGGTACTGTGCTTTTAACAGGAAAAGCACGCCCGGCTGCGGGGAAAGCAGCCGGGACAAATACACAACACGACACGGCAAACCAGCCGCGGACGGAAAGGATGTACTTACAATGGAACAGAGCGAAAAGACCCTTGATATGATCGTCAATCTCTGCAAGAATCGTGGTTATGTGTTCCCCGGTTCCGAGATCTACGGCGGTCTGGCCAATAGCTGGGACTACGGCCCTCTGGGTGTCGAGTTCAAGAACAACGTCAAGAAGGCATGGCTGAAGAAGTTCGTGCAGGAGAGCCCCTACAATGTGGGCCTCGATGCCGCCATCATCATGAACCCTCAGACCTGGATCACCACCGGCCACGTTGCCGGTTTCTCGGACCCGCTGCTGGACTGCCGTGCCTGCAAGGCCCGCCACCGTGCCGACAAGCTTATCGGCGACGAGCACCCCGAGGTCAACGTCGATGCCATGAGCTTTGACGAGATGGACGCTTTCATCGCCGAACACGAGGATATTGTCTGCCCCGTCTGCGGCAAGCACGACTTCACCCCCATCCGTAAGTTCAATCTGATGTTCAAGACCGCCATCGGCGTCACCGAGGATAGCTCTTCTACCTGCTACCTCCGTCCCGAGACGGCACAGGGCATCTTCGTCAACTTTGCCAACATCCAGCGCACCACCCGCCGCAAGCTGCCCTTCGGCGTCTGCCAGGTGGGCAAGGCATTCCGCAACGAGATCACCCCGGGCAACTTCACCTTCCGTACCCGTGAGTTCGAGCAGATGGAGTGCGAGTTCTTCTGCAAGCCCGGCACCGACCTCGAGTGGTTCTCCTACTGGAAGGACTACTGCGAGAACTGGCTGCTGAGCCTCGGCATCAAGAAGGAGCACCTGCGCCTGCGTGACCACGAGCCTGCAGAGCTGGCCTTCTACAGCCGTGCTACCACCGACATCGAGTATGCCTTCCCGTTCACCGACTGGGGCGAGCTGTGGGGCATTGCAGACCGCACCAACTACGACCTGAGCCGTCATCAGGAAGCCTCCGGCAAGAGCCTCGAGTACTTCGACAGCGAGACCAACGAGCACTACATCCCCTATGTGATCGAGCCGTCTCTGGGCTGTGACCGCGTGGCTCTGGCCTTCCTGTGCGAGGCTTATGATGAGGAGCACCTGACCGACAGCAAGGGCAAGGAGGACATCCGCACCGTCCTGCATCTGCACCCGGCTCTGGCTCCCTATAAGTGCGCTGTCCTGCCCCTGAGCAAGAAGCTGGGTGACAAGGCAATGGAGATCCGCAACGAGCTGAGCAAGTACTTCATGGTGGACTACGACGACACCGGCTCCATCGGCAAGCGCTACCGCCGCGAGGACGAAATTGGCACCCCCTACTGCATCACCGTGGACTTCGACACCGTGGGCGACGAGGCCAAGGGCATCGTGGCCGACAACTGCGTCACCGTCCGCGACCGCGACACCATGGAGCAGGTTCGTATGCCTATCTCCGAGCTGAAGAGCTACATCGAGAGCAAGATCGAGTTCTGATAAAAACTCACTTTTGTGAGTGAAAAAACAGCCCCGCCGTTGCATTTTCGGCGGGGCTGTGGTATAATACAACTAAAGAAAGTGCTGTCTGGCAAACGGTCAGTACCTTTCCGGCAAGTCAATCACAAAGAATGACCGCACGAGTTGGTAGCTGGGGCGGTCATTTTTTGTTGTTGAAAATTTTATACGCAATGTCGAACATGCCAAAACCCACGGTTGCAAGCAGCGTGAGCAGAGCTAAGGTTTCCAAAAGCGTCATAGAGCATCACCCCTTTCGCTGTGGAGCGTCGGGGGCACAACAAAAATGTTCGCCTTCCCGACGCAGGGCCGGAAAGGTGCAGACCGCCTGTCGTATGTAGACAGCACTCTCGAATGATAGTATAACAGACGTTTCGTGGTTTTTCAACCGGAAGAGGCGTCTGTTTTGTTTTTATCGGGTGGACAATTCGCCCGGGAACGGTTATACTGTCAGATAGAAAATGCACCGCCGTGTTCTGCACGGCAGAAAGGATATTCCGTGGAAAACTTTACTATTCTTCTGAAAAAATATGCCGATTTCATCGTCCGGGTGGGTGTCAATCCCCAGCCGGGCCAGACCCTTGTCATCAACTGCTGCCTCGAGGCCGCCCCGCTGGCCCGCCTGTGCGTGCGCAGTGCCTATGAGGCCGGCGCCCGTGATGTGCTGGTGAATTGGAGCGACAACGACGTTTCCCGCAGCCGGATGGAACTGGGCAGCGAGGAAGCCCTGAGCGATTTCAAGTCCTGGCAGCTGCGCCGCTATCTCGACTACGCCGAGAGTGAGGGCGGGGTCTGCGTGCTGCATATCCTCGCCGATGACCCGGAAGTCTACGCCGGTCTGGACGGCGCGAAAATCAGCCGGGTGAACGCCGGTCAGCGCAAGTTCATGGCTCCGTGGCGGGAGTATACCATGAACGACCGCGTCCAGTGGTCCATCGCCGCCATGCCCAGCGCCCCGTGGGCGAAGAAGATGTTCCCGGAGCTGGACGAGGCTGCGGCCATCGAGAAGCTCTGGCAGCTCATTTTCGATGTCTGTCGCGTGACGGGCGGCGACCCCGTCAACGAGTGGAAGGCCCACCTCGACCGTCTGACCGGCCTGAAGGACAAGATGAACGCCCTCGACCTCGAGAGCGTCCATTTCGAGAGCAGCAACGGCACGGATCTGACCGTCGGCATCGCCGACAAGGCCACCTGGGAGAGTGCCGCCAGCGTCAGTGAAAAGGGCGTGGTCTTCCTGCCCAACATCCCCACCGAAGAGGTCTTCACCGCACCCCACAAGGACAAGGTGAACGGCATCGTCTACGGCACGAAACCCTACGTCTTCAACGGCCAGCTCATCAAGGGCTTCCATGTCACCTTCAAGGATGGCCGCGTCGTGGAGCACGGTGCAGACGAGGGCGCGGAGCTTCTGGGTCGGCTGCTGGACACCGACGAGGGCGCACGGAGCATCGGCGAAGTGGCGCTGGTGCCGGCGTCCAGCCCCATCAACCGCAGCGGAGCGCTGTTCTACAGCACCCTCTTCGATGAGAACGCCGCCTGCCACATCGCCTTTGGTGCCAGCTATCCCGGCACCACCGAGAACGGCACCCGTCTGTCGAAGGAGGAGCTGCTGGCCCGGGGCATGAACCAGTCCGCCATCCACGAGGACGTCATGGTGGGCGCCGAGGACAGCCATATTACCGGCAAGTGCCGCGACGGCCGCACCGTGGAGCTGTTCCGCGACGGCGTCTGGGTGCTGTGAGAAGAGGATTTTTCACGAAAAAGCTTGCATAATCCGCAAGAGTATGCTATATTCTAGTAGTACGCTATAGTTTTATTGGAAAGTGGGCCGCAAGGTCCGCTTTTCTTGTTTGTTTGGAGGTTTTTTATGGCGAAGCAGTCTGGCGGCAACACCGCCCAGAGAGTCGAAGCGCTTGTCCGCCCCGTCGTGGAGGGCATGGGCCTGCGCCTGTGGGATGTGGTCTTTGAGAAGGAAGGGCCGGACTGGTATCTCCGTGTGCTCATCGACAAGGACGGCACCATGGACACCGACACCTGTGCCGAAGTGTCCCACGCGCTGGACCCCATCCTCGATGAGGCAGACCCCATCGACCAGAGCTATTATCTCGAGGTGGGCAGCCCCGGCCTTGGCCGCAAGCTGACCCGCCCGGAGCACTACGAGGCACTCAAGGGCGAGAAGATCGGCGTCAAGCTCATCCGCCCCACCGCCGACGGTGTGCGCGAGTTTGCCGGCATCCTGAAAGGCCGCGAGGGCAGCACCGTCACGGTCGAGACGGAGAACGGCCCGGTGAGCTTTGAGGTGAACGCCGCATCCGGCGTCCATCTCTGTGATGACGAACATCTGTTTGATTAAGAACAGCCCTCTCAGGCGCGTTCCGCGCCAGCTCTCCCAGAGGGAGAGCCAAAGATGAATCGAGAAAAGATACCATTATAAACTAGGAGGAACCCGAAAAATGGCAGCAGCGAACAACGAATTTTTTGAAGCTCTCTCCATGCTGGAGCACGAGCGCGGCATCACTGCGGAGTACCTGATCGAAAAGATCAAGGCTGCTATCGTCATCGCCGTGAAGAAGAACTACGAGGTCGAGGACGACCACGTCATGGTCGAGATCGACCCCAACACCGGCAAGTTCAACGTCGCCCTCATCCAGGACGTCGTGGCCGATGAGGACTGGTACGACGAGCACAGCGAGATCGGCATCACCGAGGCTCAGCACATCCGCAAGAGCTATCAGGTGGGCGACCGCGTCGTGACCCCCCTCAAGACTAAGGACTTTGGCCGCATCGCAGCCCAGACCGCAAAGCACGTCATCCGTCAGGGCATCCGTGAGGCTGAGCGCAGCCAGCAGCTGAGCGAGATCCAGTCCCGCGCCCACGACATCGTGCAGGCTACCGTCACCCGCGTTGACCCCGAGAAGGGCATCGTTGCCCTCGACCTGGGCAAGGGCGGCGAGGCTATCCTGCCCCGCAACGAGCAGGTCCCCGGCGAGGTCTACACCGAGGGCCAGATGCTGCAGGTCTACATCGTGGATGTCGTGGCAAGCGAGCGCGGCCCCCGCGTCATGATCAGCCGCACCCACCCCGGCCTCGTCAAGCGCCTGTTCGAGCTGGAAGTGCCTGAGATCTACGACGGCACCGTCGAGGTCAAGGCCATCAGCCGCGAGGCCGGCGCCCGCACCAAGATGGCTGTCTGGTCCAAGGACGCCAACGTCAACCCCGTCTCTGCCTGCATCGGCCCTCACGGCGACCGTGTGGCCGCTGTCGTCGAGAAGCTGGGCGGCGAGAAGATCGACATCGTGAAGTGGAGCGAGGACATCTCCGAGTTCATCTCCGCAGCTCTCAGCCCCGCAAAGGTGGTCAAGGTCGAGCTGCTGCCCGGCGAGACCCGCTCCTGCCGCGTGACCGTGCCGGACCAGCAGCTGAGCCTTGCCATCGGCAACAAGGGCCAGAACGCCCGTCTGTGCGCCCGCCTGACCGGCTACAATATCGACATCCGCCCCGAGAGCGGCTACTACGGCGAGGAAGAGCCGAAGGCTGCCGAGGCTGAGAAGACCGAAGACACCGCCGCAGAATAAGCGCGGAACACCTGCCGAAGGAGGGAAAACCGGATGGCACAAAAGAAGATCCCTGCCCGCCAGTGCATCGGCTGCCTGACCAGCCGCCCCAAGAAGGAACTGGTGCGTGTGGTGCGCGCACCCAGCGGAGAGATCAGCATCGACCCCGTGGGCAAGAAGCCCGGCCGCGGTGCTTACCTCTGCCCGGATGCCGCCTGCCTTGCAAAGGCAAAAAAGAAGAAGGCGCTGGAGCGCTGCTTTGAGCAGCCGGTCCCCGCCGAGGTGTACGATGCACTGGCCCAGCAGCTGGCCAGTGTGGAAGCAGAAAAGGAGGCCGAACGCGATGGCAAAGAAGCATAACGCCCCCGCAAAACCGGCCCTTGAGCCGAATGAGGCCCTGTTCCAGGCCGTGAGCCTCTGCCGCAAGGCGGGCGCTCTGACCATGGGCTTTGACGCGGTGGAAGACGCCGTCGTCAAGGGCAAGGCATGGCTCGTGATGACTGCATCCGACGCCAGCCCCAAGACCGTGCAGCGGCTCAACTACGCTGTGGGCGATATGGTGGACGTCATCCCCATGCCGCTGACACAGGATAAGCTGGCTGACATCAGCCGCAAACCGGTGGCCATTTATGCCGTCACCGACCGCAACCTCGCCAAGCTCTGCTTTGACCGGCTGACGGCGTGCGGAGCGATTCAAACTGAGGAGGATATGAGCGAATGACCGTAAAATATAAAGTGAGCGATTTTGCAAAGGACCTGAGCATCTCTGCCAAGAAGGTCCTCGACGAGCTGAACGCCATGGGCAGCACCGGCAAGAAGAACAGCTCCACTCTGGAAGAGAACGAGCTGAACTACCTGCTGGAGAAGTTCAGCAAGGACAACAGCGTCAAGAGCCTGGACGAGTTCCTGAACAGCGCCAAGGCTCCCAAGGCTGAGCCGAAGCCCGCCGAGAAGAAGGCAGAGCCCAAGGCCGAAAAGAAGCCCGAGGCTCCCAAGGCTGAGCCTGCAATGGCCGAGGCAAAGCCCGCTGCCAAGCAAAACAACAAGAAGAACGAGCAGCACAAGAAGCGCGAGGAGAAGACCGTCTCTCTGAGCGAGCTGGCCCGTGAGACCGGCGCAAAGGCTACTGCAGCTTCCGCTCAGTCCGTCTCTGTCCGCCGCGAGGACAATCAGGTCACCGTCGATACCCGCACCGTCGATATGAACGTGGACCGCTTCGACGCCCGTTACGACGATCTGGCTTCCACCAAGAACACCGAGAACCGCCGCAAGCCCACCCCCCAGGGCAACAAGCAGAAGTTCACCCAGCGCGGCCAGCGCCAGCGCCAGCAGTTCCAGAAGGGCAAGCGTGAGACCGAGTTCGAGCGTCTGCAGCGCATCCAGCTGGAAAAGGCCCGCAATGCGCAGCTGAAGGTCCTCATCCCCGATGAGATCACCGTCGGTGAACTGGCTGCCCGCCTGAAGCAGCAGGCCGGCAAGGTCATCGCCAAGTTCATGCAGATGGGCGAGATGCATGCCATCAACGACATCATCGATTTCGATACCGCCGCTCTGGTGGCCGAGGAGTTCCACGCCAAGGTCGAGAAGGAAGTCCACGTCACCATCGAGGAGCGCCTGTTCACCCAGGAGGAGGATTCTCAGGACGATCTCGTCACCCGTCCCCCGGTCGTCTGCGTCATGGGCCACGTTGACCACGGCAAGACCAGTATCCTGGACGCTATCCGCAAGACCAACGTCACCGCAGGCGAGGCCGGCGGCATCACTCAGGCCATCGGTGCATATCAGGTCAAGGTCAACGACAGCCTCATCACCTTCCTCGATACCCCGGGCCACGAGGCATTCACCTCCATGCGCGCCCGCGGTGCCAACATGACTGATATTGCAGTTCTGGTCGTCGCCGCCGATGACGGCATCATGCCCCAGACGGTCGAGTCCATCAACCACGCCAAGGCCGCCAACGTCAAGCTCATCGTGGCCATGAACAAGATGGATAAGCCCACCGCCAACCCTGAGCGCGTGATGGAGGGCCTGACCAAGTACGGCATCATCACCGAGGACTGGGGCGGCGATGTCGCCTGCATCCCCGTCTCTGCTCTGACCGGTATGGGCATCAACGACCTGCTGGAGCGCATCGCTCTGGAAGCTGAGGTCATGGAGCTGAAGGCTAACCCCAACCGCCGTGCCAAGGGCGCTGTTGTCGAGGCTCGTCTGGACAAGGGCCAGGGCCCCATCGCCACCATTCTGGTGCAGAACGGCACCCTCCACTCCGGCGATGTCATCATCGCCGGTACCGCCGTGGGCCGTGTGCGTACCATGCGCAGCGACAAGGGCATCCTGCTGAACGACGCCGGCCCCTCCACTCCTGTGGAGATCACCGGTCTGACCGCTGTGCCTGAGGCCGGCGACCTGTTCGAGGCCGTCGAGGACGAGCGTCTGGCCCGTGAGCTGGCCGAGCAGCGCATCGCTGCCGCCAAGGAAAAGCAGTTCTCCGCCTTCCAGAAGGTCACTCTGGATAACCTGTTCAGCCAGATGGCTCAGAACGATATGAAGGAGCTGGCCATCGTCGTCAAGGCTGACGTCCAGGGCTCCGCCGAGGCCGTCAAGCAGAGCCTCGAGAAGATCTCCAACGACGAGGTCCGCGTCCGCGTCATCCACGCCGGTGTCGGTGCCATCAGCAAGTCCGACGTTGACCTGGCCGACGCATCCAACGCCATCATCATCGGCTTCAACGTCCGCCCCGACAACGTGGCGAAGGAAGAGGCCGCTGCCACCAAGGTCGAGATGCGTATGTACCGCGTCATCTATGACGCCATCAACGACGTCACCGACGCTATGAAGGGTATGCTGGCTCCCAAGTTCCGCGAGGTGTCTCTGGGCGAGCTGCAGGTCCGTCAGGTCTACAAGATCTCCAACGTCGGCACCGTCGCAGGCTGCCGTGTCACCAATGGCAAGATCACCCGCGACAGCAAGGTGCGTGTCGTCCGTGACGGCATCGTCATCACGGAGGACGAGATCGCATCTCTGAAGCGCTTCAAGGACGACGCCAAGGAAGTGGCCGAGGGCTACGAGTGCGGCGTCACTCTGGCAAAGTTTGCCGACGTCAAGGAAGGCGACGTCTACGAGGCCTTCAAGATGGAAGAATACCGCGATTGATTGAAATAACCTCTCAGTCTGGCGAAGAGAGAAAGCTTTCCGGAATGCCAAGGCCTCTCCTCGGCAGGAGAGGTGGCATTGCGAAGCAATGACGGAGAGGTTCATTTTAGAGGAGAAACTATGTCTCAGAAAAATATGGGCCGTCTGGCGCAGGACATGAAGCGTGAGCTCATCGCCATCATCGGACGGCTGAAAGACCCGCGGCTGGAGGGCGGTCTGCTGACCGTCACCCGGCTGGATGTGACGCCCGACCTGGACGTGGCGAAGGTCTATGTGAGCGTGATGGGCCGTGAGGACGGCCCCAAGCCCGCCATCGAGGCCCTGAACCGCGCCGCAGGCCATGTGCGCACCGAAGTGAGCAAGAAAATGCACATCCGCAAGGCACCCCGCTTCATCTTTGTGGAGGACGACGGTGCCGCCTATGCAGCCCACATCAACGAGCTGCTCCGCACGCTGAATGTGAACGGCGACGCTGAGGACTCTCAGCCCGCCGAGACCGAGGAATAAATCCAGCGCTGCGGAAAGGATGGATCCATCAAATGACAGAACAGCTCAATGTGCAGCAGATGGCCGAGCGCCTCTGTGCTGCGGACAACATTCTGGTCCTGTGTCATAAAAACCCGGACGGCGACACCATCGGCTGCGGCAGCGCCCTCTGCCACGCGCTCAAGGCGCTGGGCAAGACGGCAGCTGTCCTCTGCTCCGATGCTGTGCCTTCCCGCTACAGCTTTACTGCACCGGTGCCGTTCCGGGGCGAGTTTGAGCCCAAGACCGTTGTGGCTGTGGATGTTGCCAGCGTGCAGCTCTTTGGCGAAAACAACGGTGTGCCGCAGTATACCCGCCACGTCGATCTCTGCATCGACCACCACGCGGGCAACAGCGGCTATGCGGATTTCACCCTGCTGGACGGCAATGCGGCCGCAGCGGCAGAGCTTCTGTATGAGGTCATCAGCGAGATGGGCGTGGAGATCACCCCCCTCATCGCCAACTGCCTCTACACCGGCCTCGCTACGGACACCGGCTGCTTCCGGTTCTCTTCCACCACTGCCAACACCCACCTCGTGGCTGCAAAGCTCATTCTGGCCGGTGCGCAGGTGGAGGAGCTGAACACCCTGCTCTTCGACACCAAGCCCCGGGAGCGGATGGAGGCGGAGCGTATCGCCCGCAACCATCTGGAATATCATCTTGAGGGCCGCTGCGCCCTGATGTATCTGACCCGGGACGAGATAGAGCAGAGCGGCGTGGACCCGGCTGACCTGGAAGAGCTGACCAGCCTGCCCATCAGCATCGAGGGGGTCAAAGTGGGCCTGCTGCTCCGTCAGCAGCCCGGCGGCAGCTACCGCATCAGCGTGCGCGCCGCCAAGGGCGTGGACGCCTGCGCCATCGCACGGCGTCTGGGCGGCGGCGGCCACACCCGCGCAGCGGGCTGTGAGCTGCTGGGCAACCTCGACAACGCCAAGAGCGCCATTCTGGCCGAAGTGGAGGCGGAACTCGACCGCCCCGAGACGCAGGAGGAAAGCTGATGCAGGGTATCCTTATCGTAGATAAGCCGATGGAGTGGACCAGCTTTGACGTCATCGCCAAGCTGCGCGGCATCCTCGGTACCCGCAAGCTGGGTCACAGCGGTACGCTGGACCCCATGGCCACCGGCGTTCTGCCGGTGTTCTGCGGCGGGGCCAGCAAGGCCGTGGACCTTCAGCTCGACCACACCAAGACCTACTGCGCCCGGCTGCGGCTGGGGATGCAGACCGACACCGGCGACATCACCGGCACCGTGCTGGAAACAGCCCCGGTGACGGCGGGGGAGGCCGAACTGCTGGCCGTTCTGCCCCGCTTCCTCGGCCCCCAGATGCAGACGCCGCCCATGTACTCGGCGGTCAAAATCAACGGCCAGCCCCTCTATAAGCTGGCCCGCGAGGGCGTCACGGTGGAGCGGAAGGCCCGCCCCATCGAGATACTGGACATCCGGTACGGCGGCAGCCCGGTGGAGAACGAATACGTCCTCACCGTCCGCTGCTCCAAGGGAACGTATATCCGCACCCTGTTGGAGGACATTGCCGCCGCTATGGGCCAGAAAGGCACCATGAGCGCTTTGCGCCGCACGACGGCGGGTGTCTACACCGAGGCCGACGCCCACACGCTGGAAGAGATACAGGCGGCAAAGGAGGCAGGCCCCGAGGCACTGCAGGCTTTGATGCTGCCGGTGGAGAGCGTGTTTGAGAGCCTGCCTCTGCTGGTGGTAGAGCCGAGGGTGGAGCAGCACCTGTACAACGGCTGCCCCACCAGCCGCTACCCGGCGGCAGACGGCCGCTACCGTGTCCGCAATGCCGAGGGTCAGTTCCTGGGCCTTGCGAACATCACCGGCGGCGTGCTCAAGGTCGAAAAACTCTTTGTAGAGAGAAACGAAAAGGACTAAACATTCATGCAGATCTATTCACAGCTTGCGCCGCTTGCGCTGGGCGGTGCCCACGGCTCTGCTGTGGCAATGGGCTTTTTTGACGGCATCCACATCGGCCACCGCGCGGTCATCAATGGCGCAGTGGAGTGGGCCAAGGCCCACGGCGCGGCACCGGCAGTGTTCACCTTCCGCCTGCCCACCGAAAACAAGATGAAGGGCAAGCGCCTGCTCTCCACCGAGGACAAGCACGCCCTCATCGCCAGCCTCGGCGTGGAGTACTATCTCTGCCCCGATTTCGAGGAGATCAAGGCCATGACGCCGGAGCAGTTCGTGCTGGGCATCATCCGGGATTGCAACGCCCGGGCGCTGTTCTGCGGCGAGAACTTCACCTTCGGTGCCAGGGCGGCAGGCACACCGGAGCTGCTGCGTCAGCTCTGCGAGCCGCTGGGCGTGGAGGTAGTCGTCCTGCCGATGGCACAGTTTGAGGAGAAGCCTGTTTCCTCCACCCGCATCCGCACCGCGCTGGAAGGCGGTGACATCCCAGCGGCCAATGCCATGCTGGGGATGCCCTACGCCATCCGCTTCACGGTGCATCACGGGGCGGGCCTTGGCCGGACGCTGGGCGTGCCGACCATCAACCAGCTCTACCCGCAGGGCTTCCAGCTGCCCCGGTACGGCATCTATATCACCCGCACCAGGATAGGGGACAGATGGTACCCCTCGGCCACCGGCCTTGGCACCCGGCCCACCGTCAACAGCGACGAGAGCAAGGTGACCTGCGAGACCTTCATCCCGGGCTTTACCGGCGACCTTTACGGCACCGACCCGGTGGTGGAGTTCCACGCCTACCTCAGCCCCAGCAAAAAGTTCGACACGCTGGATGAGCTGCGCGAGTGCATCGACCACGCAGCCCAGCGCGCGCAGGAATACTTTGCGGAGTGAACTTTATGAAAAAAACAAAACAGAAATGGTGCCTGCGCATCCTGGTCTGGCTGGTGGCGCTGCTGGTCCTTCTGGGGGTGGCAGACTCCTGTCGTGTTCAGGAAGACCCTCACCGCACACTGGTACAGGGCAGTCTGCAGGAACTGAACGACAGCTGGACGCTGGAAACAGATCAGCAGGCCGTGTATGACATTCCGGAAAGCATGGGGAAAGCCTGATGCTGAGCATCCGCGGCACGAAGCAGAAGTTCAGCCTCGGGCTGCGGGCAGCGGACGGCAAGGAGACGGGGTTCTATACCTATGACCCGGACAGCGGCCCGGCAGAGATGCGGCTCTTTGCTGCTCTGCCGGAGGGCGCAGCCGGAAAGACGCTGGTGCTCCGCTGTGCGGAGCCCGAGGCCCTCAGCGCGATGCTGAGCAGCGAGTCGGTGCTGGCCACCCAGACGAAACTGAGCAGCTATTACTTCAGGCGCAGCCTTTACGCGCTGGTGTTCTTCCTGCTCTGTGTCCTCTGCGCCGTGGAGCTTGGCGTTCTGATGGTGACGATGCGCAGCATCTTCACTCCGGAGGTCCAGCATCAGACCCGGGTGATGATCGGGCTGATGCTGGACGCCGGCATCTGGGTGCTGACCGATTCCGAGCTGCTGGCACTGGTGACGGACAGGGCGAATCTCGTCGTGTTCGTCTCACTGGTCACCTTCAGCCTCACAGCGCCTTTCACGCTGGAATTCATCCGCTGCACCGTAAAGAATGATGGCTGGCTCATCCGCCTCCCGCAGATGGCTGCGCTGGTACTGGTGGCAGCAGATGCTGCGGGTTGGCTGCTGGTCGGACAGCCCATGTTGTGGCTGCTCATGCCCATTCATATCACCGTCATTGCCAGCATTCTGGCAGCATTCCATACCCTCATGGTCTCCTATAAAAAGAACCACAGCGGCGAGGTGAGGAACATCCTGTTGGCTTTCGGCGCGCTGGCAGCGGGTACTCTGCTTGCGCTGGCGACCTTCTACAGCGGCTACCGGGGCCGGATCTACGCCGTGTGCTACTGCGCCGGGCTGCTGGGATTTCTGGTGATGCTGGGCCGCATCGTGCTCCACCGCATCCGGCAGGCCATCGACGAACAGGCCCAGCTGGAAAACTACAAAAATCTGGCCTACGTCGACTCGCTGACCGGGCTTTTCAACTATACGGCCTTCAAGTATATGAAGTCCCGCTGGCCCGAGCGCACGGACTGGACCTACATCGTTATGGACGTCAACTGGCTCAAGCAGACCAACGACCAATACGGCCACCGTGCCGGTGACGAACTGCTCTGCTGTGCAGCCCGCTGCATCCGGGAGGCCTTTTACCGGGCCGAGGACTGCTTCCGCATCGGCGGCGACGAGTTCGCGGTCATTGCGACTGCGGCGGATGAGGACGCTGTGAAGGCAGCAGTCGAAAAGCTCCGAAACTTGTGTGCGGAGTGGGATGCGAAGGAAGAGTATCCCGTCTCCATTGCAGTGGGTCATGCCATGCAGGCAGGCCGCACCATGACGGCGGACGAGCTGTTCATGGAGGCTGACGCTGCGATGTACCGGAACAAAGCCGAGATCAAAAAGGCTGTGGGCGGCATCATCCGCTGAATAAAACAAGAACGCACTTCACCAATGAAAGCTATCGGTGAGGTGCGTTTTTGCTTATCGCAATTTTCAAAAATAGTGCCGGTCAAAACGGCATCTTTGCGATATGCAGTTTGCGGCTGTTGCTTGTGCATTAAAAACGCAAACTGCTATAGTCAGAAAGAGAAACCGGAAAAATAGAGGTGCTCCACCGTTTCCTTTTCGGCGGCGGAGAGGGACGTGTCTGCGGCCATGGCGGCGCGGATGCTTTCCTGGGTATCCGGGTAGGAGTTGAGGGTGATGCAAGCGGTTTCGCTGTCGGCATCGAAGTGGAGGGCGTCGCGGTCTCGCGGTGTCCAGGCATCCCAGCCCGGGGAACCGCTGGTCATGAAACTGGCAAGCGCCTGCTTCAGCTGGGCCGAAAGGGCCTGCGCACCTGCTGAAGACAAATCAGCACAGGCAGAATAGCTGCTTTCGGACGAGAAGAGCGCCAGCGGCAGGCCGTGGAAAGAGCCGAGGCCCGGGATAGCCGTCTGACTGTCGGTCCCGCCGTAGTCGATGAGGCCAAGCCAGACCGGAGCACTGCCGCCCAGCGCTTCGGCGACAGCTTCGGTGCTGCTCCAGCGGCAGAGGGCTGAGCCGTATTTTACGGCATAGGCCCGGGCCGCGCTGGAAGCGGGCCGCAGGTCGTCCCGGACAAAGCCGCTGAATTCAGTGGCGCTGCTGAGCAGCAGGAGGGAAACAGCACTCCGGGCGCCCCGGGAGAGCACTACATCGTCTGCGTAGAGGATGGTTGGTTTGCCGAGGGCGGCAATGCGGGCCGGTTCGAGGCCGCAGAGCCATTCCCGGACGTCAGACCCCGGCGTCAGCAGCCATTCGGCGGCAGAAGCCGTGTCAGCGAACCGCCCATCTTCCACGGCCAGCGGCGCGAAGCGCTCGGCCAGCTGACGGGCCGAAGCGTCCGGGTCGGCGAGGAACAGCCCACCGGAGATGGCGACGGCCTTCTGGAAGCGCCCACGGAAGAGCGGGCTGCCCGCAAGGGCCGCTGCCATCCGTCCGCCGTCAGAGAAGCCGCAAAGGGTGATGTTGTCGGCGTCGCCGCCGAAGCGGCGGATGTTGTCCCGCACCCAGTCCAGCGCCCGGGCGATGTCCAGCAGGGCAAAGTTTCCGGTGGCGTCCGGGTCTGCAGTGAGGGCGGGCAGGCAGTTCCACCCGAACAGCCCCAGCCGGTAGTTGAGCGCAACAAAGACGCAGCCCGCGTCCCGCACGAGTTCGCAGCCGGGCAGCTCGAGAGATGAGCCTGTGGCGGCGCTGCCGTGCAGATAGACGAGGACGGGCCGCTTTTTAGCCTCGGCGGAAGAATAAATGTCCAGTGTCAGGCAGTCCTCGGTGCCGAGGGGGAAAGTGGTGTACTGGTAGGCCGCCGGGGCGGGGCTGGTGCAGTCCCGCACAGTCTGCCAGCGGGAAGGCTCCAGCGGTGCTGTCCAGCGGCTTTCGCCCGTGGGCGCGGCACCGTAGGGGATGCCGTACCAGCAGAGCAGGCCGTTTTTGCCCTCTCTGCCCCTCACCGGGCCGTACTGGGTCTGGCAGAGAGCAGAGACAGGGGAGAACAGGCCGTTTTCGGTTTCAGAAGAAGCCGCATCAGCCGGGAGGAGCGGGCTTGAAAGAACCGCTGCGGCGGCTGCGCTTCCTTTGAGGAAGCTGCGGCGGGAAAAGCAATGTGTCATTTGATCTACCTCTTTATTACAATAGACAGATTATAACATGATTTGACAGGAAAACAACATCCTCATTTTTGCGGATCTGTAAAAATTTTTCTTGCTTTTTACGTTGGTTTCTGTTATACTAGCCCTGTTACCGCGATACGGGGCTGGGAGTATGCCCACTCGGGAGTACCGTTTTCCCGCTGCTGTGTCGCTGGCAAATAAAAATTTTATAAAGAGGTACTGTTACTATGAACAAGCAGGAAGTTATGGCCAAAGTCGCTCTGACCGAGAAGGACACTGGCTCTCCCGAAGTCCAGGTCGCTCTGCTGACCGCTCACATCAACGAGCTGAACGAGCACCTGAAGAAGAACCCTAACGATCACCACAGCCGCCGTGGTCTGATGAAGATGGTTGGCCGCCGCCGCAATCTGCTGGCCTACCTCCAGAAGAAGGACATCGAGCGTTACCGTGCTCTGATCGCAACTCTGGGTCTGCGTAAGTAATAGAAAACAGAGGGCAGGTACCGCAAATGGTGCCTGCCCTTTGCTCTTTTATGTTGGATTTTCCCTTGTATCCCAGGCACTGGAACAAATAGGCCGCTGCTGCGTGTTGCAGCAGTAAATCGAACGCCTGTGTGAAGCGGCACGGACGCTGGATTTATTGCTATGATGCGCGGCGGGCAGCCTTTTGGAATATCAAACGGACATAAGGAGGCAAACCAAATGGCAATCGAATTTGGTTCCCGCAAAGAAAACTTTGACAACTTCAAAGTTTACGAGACTACGCTGGCAGGCCGCCCCTTCAAGGTGGAGATGGGCAAGATGTGCGGCTTGTCCAACGCAAGCGCCCTCATCCGCTACGGCGAGACCTGCGTGATGTGCAACGTGGTCATGAGCCCCAAGCCCCGCGAGGGCGTCGATTTCTTCCCCCTGAACGTGGAGTACGAGGAAAAGCTCTACGCCGCAGGCCGCATCCCCGGCAGCTTCATGCGCCGTGAGGGCCGCCCCGGCGAGCGCGCCATCCTGACCAGCCGCGTCGTGGACCGTCCCATGCGCCCGCTGTTCCCGAAGGAGATGCGCAACGATGTCTGCATCACCATGACCGTCATGAGCCTTGACCCCGACTGCAGCCCTGAGATCGCCGGCATGATCGGCGCTTCTCTGGTCACCGCGGTGTCCGAGATCCCCTGGAACGGCCCCATCGGCGGTGTGCAGGTGGGTCTGGTGGACGGCGAGATCGTCCTGAATCCCACTCAGGAGCAGCGCAAGAAGAGCGACCTCGCCCTGACCGTCGCCGCCACTATGGACAAGATCGTCATGATCGAGGCCGGTGCCAATGAGGTCGATGAGGACACCATGCTGAACGCCATCAAGGCTGCTCACGTGGAGATCAAGAAGATCATCACCTTTATCAACGGCATCGTGGCCGAGCGCGGCAAGCCGAAGATCGATTTCCAGGTCGTGGGCCTCGATATGGACGTGTTCCACGCCATCAAGGAGAAGTATCTCGACGACTTCAAGTCCGCCATGGATACCGACGACAAGAATGTGCGTGATGCCGCTCTGCTGCCCATCATGGACAAGATCGCCGAGGAGTACCCCGACCTGACCGAGGCCGACCTCGACCTCGTCAGCTACAAGATGCAGAAGTACGTCGTCCGCCGCTGGCTGCTGGACGAGGGCAAGCGCGTGGATGGCCGCGGCATCAACGAGATCCGCCCGCTGGCCGCAGAAGTCGGCATCCTGCCCCGTGTGCATGGCTCCGGTATGTTCACCCGCGGCCAGACTCAGGTGCTCACCACCTGCACCCTCGGCGGCACCAAGGACAACCAGCTCATGGATGACCTGACCGACGAGCAGACCAAGCGCTATATCCATCACTACAATTTCCCGCCGTACTCCGTCGGCGAGGCCCGCGCACCCCGCAGCCCCGGCCGCCGAGAGATCGGCCACGGCGCACTGGCTGAGCGCGCTCTCGTGCCTGTGCTGCCCTCTCTGGAAGAGTTCCCCTACACCATCCGCTGCGTGTCTGAGGTCCTCTCTTCCAACGGCTCCACCTCTCAGGCTTCCATCTGCGGCTCCACGCTGGCTCTGATGGACGCAGGCGTCCCCATCAAGGCTCCCGTCGCCGGCATCTCCTGCGGCCTCATCACCGAGGGCGACCGCTGGATGACCATGCTGGACATTCAGGGCGTCGAGGACTTCCACGGCGATATGGACTTCAAGGTGGGCGGCACCCGCAAGGGCATCACCGCCATCCAGATGGATATTAAGATCGACGGCCTGACCTACGACATCATCGCAGAGGCCTTCGAGAAGTGCCGCAAGGGCCGTCTGTACATCCTCGATGAGATCATCAAGCCCGTCATCGCAGAGCCCCGCCGCGAGCTGAGCCGCTGGGCCCCCAAGATGTTCAGCATGATGATCCCCACCGATAAGATCAAGGACGTCATCGGCAAGGGCGGCAAGGTCATCCAGGACATCTGCGCCACCTGCAACTGCAAGATCGACGTGCAGGAGGACGGCCATGTCTTCGTCTCCGCTGTGGATCAGGAGGACGCAAAGCGCGCCATCTTCACCATCAGGACCATCGTGGAAGACCCCGAGATCGGTGCTATCTACAAGGGCAAGGTCACCCGTCTGATGAACTTCGGTGCCTTCGTCGAGATCGCTCCGGGCAAGGAGGGCCTCGTCCACATCTCCAAGCTGGACACCAAGCGTGTCGAGCGCGTGGAAGATGTTGTTGCTGTGGGTGATGCCATCGTCGTCAAGGTGACGGACATCGACCAGCAGGGCCGCATCAACCTGAGCCGCCGCGACGCCATCCTGGCTCTCGAAGCCAAGAAGGCACAGCAGGAGCAGGGCTGATAGATAGCTTCTGAATATGCCCCCGCGCACACAGCGCGGGGGCATATTTTGTCTCATGGGCGAAGAATCTTCAATTCCCTACTGAAAAAGTTTGTTTTAGGGGGTTGACAAATCCCGTCGAGGCGAGTACAATAAACGCAATATCACTAAAATGGCTGTGAAGAGAAGAGTAAGCTTTCGCATGAGCCTTACCAGAGAGCCCGGCAGGTGGAAAAGGGCAGGAAACAGGGAGCCGAAAATGGTCTCGGAGCTGCGCGGATGAAGAGCAAGAGCACTAGTCCGCGACGGGTGCGCCCGTTAAAGCGTCCGGCTGTAAGCAGAAAAATCCTGCCGCAGTTTTGAGGCAGTGTCCGCGAGGATGCTGTGAACCAAGGTGGTACCACGGAAGTTTCAGGCCTCCGTCCTTGTGCAGCGCATGGCTGGCAGGGACGGAGGCTTTTTTGATGCTTCCGCTCAAGGCGGGCGCGGACTGTGCCGCGCCGCCGCTGTACATTCTATTTATCCAATAATAGAGAGGGAAAAACTATGATTACTCGTCGTGATTTTCTGAAAGTTACCGGTGTCGCAGCCGCTGCTGCTGCCCTGACCGCCTGCGGCGGCTCTTCTTCCACCGCAAGCTCTGCTGCTTCCAGCACTGCCGCTTCTTCTGAGGCTGCTTCCGCTGTGGCAAAGCTGGACAAGGTGAAGGTCGCTGTCCCCAACGACACCACCAACGAGGCCCGCGCTCTGACCCTGCTGGAGAAGAACGGCTTCTTCAAGCTGAAGGCTGACGCCGGCCTGACCGCCACCAAGAATGACATCGAGGAGAACCCCCTGAACGTCACCGTCGATGAGGTCGAGGCTGCTCAGGTTCCCAACGTCCTGCAGGATGAGGACTACGCTGTCATCAACTCCAACTACGCCATCTCCGCTGGTCTGGACCCCATGACCGACGCTCTGGCAATGGAGGACGGCTCTTCTGCTTACGTCAATGTTCTGGTCTGCAAGGAGGGCAACGAGAACGAGCCCAAGATCAAGGCCCTCGTCGCTGCTCTGCAGAGCCAGCAGGTCAAGGACTTCATGGATGAGAACTACAAGGGCGCTGTCGTCTCCGTCGTCGAGACCCCGACCGATGGCTATGACGCTTCCATCGACTACGATGCGCTGAACGGCGAGACCGTCAGCTGCGCTGCTACTCCCGCTCCCCACTGCGAGGTCCTGGAGGTCTGCAAGGACATTCTGGCCGCTAAGGGCATCACTCTGGACATTCAGGAGTACGACGACTATGTGATCCCCAACACCATCGTCGAGGACGGCCAGTGCGACACCAACTACTTCCAGCATCAGCCGTATCTGGATAACTTCAACGAGGAGAAGGGTACCCATCTGGTGACCGTCGCCGGCATCCACGTCGAGCCCATGGGCATCTACGGCGGAAAGCAGGACAGCCTGGCACCCATCGTGGGTTAACCTCTCCGTCATTGCTTCGCAATGCCACCTCTCCTATCGAGGAGAGGCCTTGGCATTTCGTAAAGCTTTATCTCTTCGCCAGAGGCTCCCCTCGGTAGGGGAGCTGTCGAGCGGAGCGAGACTGAGAGGTTGAGGTTTCGTAAAACTTACCCAAGGAGGACATCTTCATGTCTCAGCATGACCGTTATATCAGCCCCTTTTCCACCCGTTATGCCTCCGATGAGATGCAGTACATCTTCTCGGACGACAACAAGTTCCGCACCTGGCGCCGCCTGTGGGTGGCGCTGGCCCGGGCCGAGATGAAGCAGGGCCTGACCAATATCACCCCCGAGATGGTGGCCGAGCTGGAAGCTCATGTGGACGACATCAACTATGAAGTCGCCATCGAGCGGGAAAAGCTGGTGCGCCACGACGTCATGAGCCATGTCTACGCCTACGGCCAGCAGTGTCCCAAGGCAGCAGGCATCATCCATCTGGGTGCCACCAGCTGCTATGTCGGCGACAACACCGACATCATCGTGATGCGTCAGGGCCTCGAGCTGGTGCGCAAGAAGCTCATCGGCGTGCTGGCAAAGCTAGCAAAATTTGCCGAGGAGTATAAGGATATGCCCTGCATGGCCTACACCCACTGCCAGCCCGCCCAGCCCACCACCGTGGGCAAGCGCGCTACCCTGTGGGCCAACGAGCTGGTGATGGACCTCAACGAGATCGACCACCGTCTGGCAACTCTGCAGCTGCGCGGCGTCAAGGGTACCACAGGCACCCAGGCTTCCTTTATGGAGCTGTTCAAGGGCGACGCCGACAAGATCCGCGCCGTGGATGCTTCCATCGCCGAGGAGATGGGCTTCGACAGCGAGGCCGTCATCCCGGTGTCCGGCCAGACCTACAGCCGCAAGGTGGACGCCTTCATCCTCAACGCACTGGCCGGCATCGGCCAGAGCTGCATGAAGTTCGCCACCGACCTGCGCCTGCTGGCCAACTTCAAGGAGATGGAAGAGCCGTTTGAGAAGAACCAGATCGGTTCCTCCGCTATGCCCTACAAGCGAAACCCCATGCGCTGCGAGCGCATCTGCGCTTTGAGCCGCTACCTGATGGTGGATGTGCTCAACCCCAGCTTCACTACCGGTACGCAGTGGTTCGAGCGCACGTTGGACGACAGCGCCAACAAGCGCGTTGCCATGGCTGAGGGCTTCCTCGCCACCGACGCCATCCTGAACATTATGCTCAACGTCACCGACGGCCTCGTGGTCTACCCGAAGGTCGTGCGCAGCCGCCTGATGGCCGAGCTGCCCTTCATGGCCAGCGAGAACATCATGATGCAGGCCGTGGAGAAGGGCGGCAACCGTCAGGAGCTCCACGAGCGTCTGCGCCAGCACGCCATCGCCGCCGGCAAGCAGGTCAAGGAAGAGGGTCTGCCCAACGACATGGTGGACCGCATCGCCGCCGACCCGGCCTTTGGTCTGACCAAGGAAGAGATCGCGGCGGGCCTTGTGCCGGAGAACTTTGTGGGCCGCGCTCCCCAGCAGGTGGAGGAATTCATCGCTCACATCCTCAAGCCCATCTTTGACGCCAACCCGGATGCTGTGGAACAACACGCAAATCTGAGCGTCTAAACGTGATTTTACAGGAAAAGAGGCTGTTGCCGCAGGCAACGGCCTCTTTTCTGCACACAGAAGGAGTTTTCATGAGACTCGATAAATATTTAGCCGAGACGGCCCAATGCACCCGGAGCGAGGCGAAGGCACTGCTGGCGAAAGGCCGCGTCACGGTCAACGGCGCGGTCTGCAAGAAAGGGGATACCCAGCTGAAAGAGGCTGACGCCGTGGCTGTGGACGGCAAAGCGCTGGCCTACCGGCAGTTCGTCTACCTTATGCTCAACAAGCCCGAGGGCGTCGTCAGCGCCTCCACCGACAAGCGGGACACGACGGTCGTGGATCTGGTGGGGGATGCCTATCCCCGGCGGGAGCTGTTCCCGGCGGGGCGGCTGGACAAGACCAGCACCGGTTTCGTCCTGCTGACGGACGACGGCGGCTTTGCCCACGACATCCTCGCGCCCAGGCGCCATGTCTCCAAGACCTACACCGTCGTCATCGACACCCCGCTGACAGAAGAGATGAAGGCCGGCTTTGCCGCAGGCGTTACCCTTGCCGACGGCACGGCCCTTTCGCCGGCGGAAGTGTCTGCCCTCACCCCCGACGGGCTGACGGTCCGCGTTCTGCTCAGGCAGGGCGTGTATCATCAGATCAAGCGGATGTTCGGTGTCTACGGTGCGGGCGTCAACGCCCTGCACCGGGACGCCATCGGCGGGCTTGCGCTGGACGAGAGCCTTGCCCCGGGCCAGTGGCGGGAGCTGACAGCTGACGAGGTGGCGAAAATTACCACGGGGTAAAGGACTGCTTTTCACCCGATTTTCAAAAAAGTATCACATTTTACCGGTAAAATAGCCCTCAGAACCACGCAGAAAGGCCCTTTTTGGCCCGAAAATGACCCCGAAAGATAATTTCAACAAGAAAGAAGAATTTTTTTTGGTGAAATATGTTGCAAAAGTAAATTCTTTTGTGTAAAATATAAAATGTAATGCGGCGAAATTGTTAAAAATCACAATCCCGCCCACCTGCGGTTTGCACAAGAGAGGAAAAGGGGTATCCATTTATGGCCAATAGAGTATTTCAGAGCGTGATCTACCAGATGAAGGACGCGATCGACCGCGTGGTCGGCGTGGTGGATGAGACCGGCGCTGTCATCTCCTGCTCGGAGCTGAATCTGATCGGCGAGGTGCGCGAGGGCTTTATGGCAGAGCGTCTGACGGCCGGTGACCGCTTCGTGCGGGATGGCTACACCTACCAGCAGTTCTCCAGCGCAAAGCATAACGATTATGCCGTTTTTGTGGAAGGTGCGGACGAGACTGCAGGCCAGTTTGCCGCTGTGCTGTCCATCAGCCTGCAGAGCATCAAGCAGTATCACGACGAGAAGTTCGACAAAGCCAACTTTATCAAGAACGTGGTGCTGGACAACATCCTGCCCGGCGACATCTACGCCAAGGCCCGTGAGCTCCACTTTGCCACCGACGTCTCCCGCGTGGTGTTCATCGTCCGCGTCACCAGCGGCGGCGACATTTCCGCTTACGACGTGGTGAGCAGCCTGTTCCCCGACAAGCAGAAGGACTTCGTCTTCAACATCAGCGAGACGGACACCGTCCTGGTCAAGGAGATCCGCAAGGGCATCGACCGCACCGATATGGAGAAGCTGGCCGCCAGCATCGTGGACACCCTGTCCGGCGAGCATTACATCAAGGCTGTCGTGGGCATCGGCACCCCCATCGCCAACGTGAAGGACCTGGCTACTTCCTTTAAGGAAGCACAGATCGCCATGGAGGTCAGCAAGGTGTTCGACACCGAAAAGCAGATCATCCGCTACGACAATCTGGGCATCGCACGTCTTATTTACCAGCTGCCCACCACGGTCTGCGAGATGTTCCTGCGCGAAGTGTTCAAGCAGGGCAGCATCGAGAGCCTGGACCAGGAGACCCTGTTCACCATCCAGCGCTTCTTCGAGAACAACCTGAACGTCTCCGAGACCAGCCGCGGCCTGTTCGTCCACCGCAACACGCTGGTGTATCGTCTGGAAAAGATCAAAAAGCTGACCGGTCTGGATCTGCGTGAGTTCGACGACGCTATCGTGTTCAAGGTAGCGCTCATGGTCAAGAAGTACCTGTCCAACAACCCGGCCAAATATTGATATTTCGTCTCAGCCGCTCCGGCTGCGGACGCCGAAACCGGCCGCTCGACCCCGATGCTGGCCGGTTTCTTTTGTAATAGGGATAGCCTCTCAGTCTCGCATACGCTCGACAAGGCCGGGTTGCGTCACGGCGTCAGCCGTGACGGAGAGGTTTGGTCTGGAACTTCTGTGCCAAATAAACTTTTCAGGAGCAAGATACTCATGATAGATTTTGAACATGTCACCAAGATATACAAACGGAGTGATACTCCCGCTCTGGAGGACATCGACTTCCATGTAGACGACGGCGAGTTCGTCTTTCTGGTGGGCCACTCCGGCGCCGGCAAGTCCACTCTGCTCAAGCTCATCCTCCGCGAAGAGCTGCCCACCGAGGGCCGCGTCATGGTGGACGGCAAGGACGTCGCCCGGCTGCGCCGGGGCAAAGTGCCTTTCCTTCGCCGCCAGATGGGCATCATCTTCCAGGATTTCCGCCTCATCCCCACCATGACGGTCTACGAGAATGTGGCGTTTGCCATGCATGTCACCAACATCGGCAAAAAAGACATCAAAGAGCGCGTCAACTACATGCTGGAGCTGGTGCATCTGGAAGATAAGGCAAAGGTCTACCCCGAGTTCCTCTCCGGCGGTGAGCAGCAGCGCGTGGCCGTGGCCCGCGCTCTGGCCCACAGCCCCCGCCTCGTCATTGCGGACGAGCCCACCGGCAACATCGACCCCGAGATGAGCCTTGAGATGATGGAACTGCTGGAACGCGTCAGCGAGATGGGCATCACGGTGCTTGTCGTCACCCACGAGCATGAACTGGTGCGCCGCTTCAACCGCCGCACCATCACCCTGAAGCATGGCCGCATCATCTCCGATGTTCCGGCCAGTTTCGGCGAGGAGGTACACGTATGAAAATCTCTACGTTTGGGTTCCTCACCCGGCGCGGCGTGCGCAACCTCGGCAAGCACTGGGCCATGACCATCGCCTGCATCGCTTCCCTCAGCGTCTGCATGACCCTGAACATCTTCGCCAGCCTCATTGAAGTCAATGTGGACAGCATGGTGAGTTATCTGGGCAGCCAGAACGAGATGGTGGTCTACGTGGACCCCGAGGCTGATGACGCCACCATCCAGTCTGTGGGCAATGCCCTCAGCGGCACCGCAGGTGTGAGCCGGGTGCAGTATATGTCCAAAGAAGACGTCCTCAACCAGTACAAGGGGTATATGTCCGACTATGCCGCCCTGCTGAACGAGTTCGAGAACGACAACCCTTTCAAGGCCAATTACCGCGTCTCCCTGTCTGATTTGAGCCAGATGGAGACCATCAGCAAGCAGTTCGAGAACATCAGCGGCGTCTACAGCGTCACGGCTCCCATCGAGATGACCAAGACCTTTGTGGAGGTCCAGCAGGCTGTCACCAAGGTCGGGCGCGGTCTGGTGCTGGTGCTGATGGCTGTCAGCATCATCACGGTGGGTACCACCATCCGGCTGAGCGTCTTTGCCCGCCGCCGTGAAATCGAGATCATGAAGTATGTCGGCGCTACCAACGCCCTCGTCACCCTGCCTTTCGTCATCGAGGGCCTGACTATGGGCCTGCTCTCCGGCATCCTGACGGCAGCTGCCACCATCGGCGGCTATGCCTACATTGTTCAGCTGTCGCCCACGCTGGGCGGCCTGTGGCAGATGCTTATGGGTACGGCTCTGGTGCCGCTGGAAAATGTCTGGCCCACCATCCTGACCTACAGCCTCGCGGGCGGCGCTCTGGTGGGCGGTCTGGGCAGTATGTTCTCCATCCGCAAGCACCTGAACGTGTAAGGAGGGGCCTACTGTGTACCACGACAAGCATTCTGCAGGCTTTGTCCTGCATCATCCGCCCCGCCACGCAAAGCCGTCGGGCCATTCGGCCATGATGCGTGCCGCCTGCGCCTTTCTGGCCGCCGCCTGCCTCGTGCTGAGCGTGACGGTCTATCCGGCCAGTGCGGCCACCAGCATGAGCTCGCTGCAGAACAAGCTGGACAAGATCTCTGCGTCCATCAAGCAGCATAAGACGGAGCTGAACGACGCCAAAAAGAAGGAAGCTGCTGCCAAGGCCCTCGAGTCTGAGCTGAAGGAAAAAGTCTCGGTGCTCCAGAGCCAGATCAGCGTCCTCAAGAGCCAGATCTCCGAGGTGCAGAACAGCATCGGCGTTAAAGAGCAGGAGATCACCGCCAAGCAGAATGAGATCGCCCGGAAAGAGCAGGAGATCGCCGACCAGTGGGACGATTTCAAGAGCCATATGGCCGCGATGCAGGAGCTGCGGGACGGCGGCAGCGTCGCCATGCTCCGGTCTGTGAACGATCTGTACGAGCTTCTGACCTTCAATGAGGTCATGCAGGACATTTCGGTGAAGGATACCGAGATACTCGACAACATGAAGGCTGCGAAGGAAGCCCTCGTGGCCGACCGCACCCAGCTCGTGGAGGAGCGCACCCAGCTGCAAAACAAAAAGGCTGAGCTGGACGCCCAGAACAAGCAGATGCAGTCCAAGCAGAACGAGCTCAACAACAGCGTCAAGGAGGCCCGTCTGAGCGCCGCTGAGGCCCAGCAGGCCCAGAAGAACGCCCAGGCGGCCATCGAGTCGGACGAGATGAACTACGAGGCCGTCAAGAAGGAGATCCAGAAGCTCATCGCAGCGGCAGCGGCCAGCAAGCCCCAGCTGAGCTTCAGCGGCTTTATCTGCCCGCTCAGGAGCTATACCCGCATCTCCAGCGAGTACGGCTGGCGCAAAAACCCGGTCTCCGGCGTCAACAAACTCCACGCCGGCATCGACTTTGCCGCCCCCGCAGGCACTCCCATCTACGCAGCCGCCAGCGGCTATGTGCAGGTGGCCGGCTGGTCCAGCGGCGGCTACGGCAACTATGTCATCATCTATCACGGCAAAATGACAGACGGCAACGCCTACTCCACCCTCTACGGCCATATGCGCTCGGTGGCAACGTCGGCGGGCAAGTATGTCAACCAGGGCGACCTCATCGGCTATGTGGGCTCCACCGGCAACTCTACCGGCAACCACCTCCATCTCGAGGTGTGGAAGGGCGGCTCCAAGGCCAATGCGGTCAACCCCCGCGGTTATATTCCGATAAGATAACACAACTGTAATTGAAGTCGAGGGGTCAAAGGAGGCCACAAGGCGAAATGAACGAGCAAAAACGCAAGCGTATCCTTCGGGTGGGCTGTCTGATTCTGGCAGGAGTGTTCCTGCTGTCGGTACTGGGCAGTGTCATCCTGATGTTTTTGGTCTGAACTGGGGAGGACACTGAATGAACCGCAAAATTTCCGTAGGGATGACCGTGACCATCGTCATTCTGGCAATGACGGTCACTTTTTCCATCACGATGCTGGTGGCGATGCGGCTGTTTGACCACACCGTCACCAGCGTGAAGGAAAAGGAGAGCATGTACAACAAGGTGGCCGAGGTAGACCGCTATGTGCGCGCCAACGACTACTACGACATCGACGAGACCGTGCTGTACGACCGTCTGACTGCCGGTTATCTGCTGGGTACCGGCGACAAGTACGCCCGCTACTACACCGCCTCGGCCTACACCGACCTGCTCAACGCCCAGAGCGGCAAGCTGATGGGCATCGGCGTGGAGCTGGCCATCGACCAGTCCGGCTACGCCAAGGTCATCAAAGTGTATGACGAGTCTCCTGCCAAGGAGGCCGGCCTCCAGCGGGGTGATTACATCACCACCATCGACGGCGCAGACATCAAAAGTCTGGGCAGCGTGGAGGCTGTCCAGAACAAACTCCGGGGCGAGAGTGGCACGAGCGTCAATGTAGGCTGGCTGGACAGCGAGAACGCCCAGCACACCGCCGATCTGACCCACTCCGGCTTTACGGCCAACAGCGTCGATTCCGCGCTGGTGCAGGGCAATGTGGGCTATATCAAGATCTGGCAGTTCGACAACTCCACCCCCAGTGAGCTGGACTTTGCGCTCCGCAGCCTGACCGCCAGCGGCGCCCAGAGCTTCATCTTCGACCTGCGCGACAACGGCGGCGGCATCCTTGATGACGCCATCAGCTGCATCGAACTCGTCGCGCCGGAAGGCGTGCTGGCCTACGCGGAGGATAAGGCAGGCAACCGCACCCTGCTGGGCAGCAGCACCGGCGACTCGGTCATCAGCCAGCCCACCGTCTGCCTCGTGAACGAGAACACCGCCAGTGCGGCAGAACTCTTTGCGTCCAGCCTGCGCACCCTGTGCGGCACCCGCCTCGTGGGCAGCACCACGATGGGCAAAGGCACCATCCAGAGCAGCCCCCAGCGCCTCTCGGACGGCAGCGCTGTCGTGGTCACGGTGGCAAAGCTCATTTGCGGCGACGGCTCCTGCTTCGACGGCACCGGCCTGACCGTGGACGTGGAGCGCCCGCTGACTGCCGACGAGCAGGTCAGCTACTATGACTACACCCTCGACACGGACCCGCAGATACAGCGCGCCGTCAGCTGCGCACAGCAGCTCACCGGTGTCACCACCGTGGGCGGCGTGAACGACGCTGACATCGCCGCCGACTCCGCCGCAGCCTCTTCGGAGGCCGCAGCCGAGAGCACCGCTTCCAGCGAGGCCGCAGGGGAGGCAGAGGCTTCCTCCGAGGCCGGTGCAGAAGGGGAGCAGGAGGCTGCAAGTGCGCAGTAAACACTTCTTAAAAATAACTTTAGTCGTGTAAATAGCTCAACCTCTCAGTCTGCTTCGCAGACAGCTCCCCTACCGAGGGGAACCTCTGGCGAAGAGAGTAAGCTTTGCGGAATGCCAAGGCCTCCCCTCGATAGGGGAGGTGGCACGCTGCAGGCGTGACGGAGAGGTTTTGCTGTTTTAGCAAGAAACAGAAAGGAAAACCAATATGCCGGAGCTGACCGACCTCTCCGTTATCCGCACCCTGTGCGAAAAATACGATTTCGCGCTCTCCAAGGGCTTTGGACAGAACTTCATCATCAATCCCGGCCTGCCGCCCAAGATCGTGGACGCCAGCGGCGTCGATAAGAGCTGGGGCGTGCTGGAGATCGGCCCCGGCATCGGCGTGCTGACCAAAGAGCTGGCCCAGCGCGCCGCCAAGGTGGTGTCCATCGAGGTGGACGAGCGCCTGCCGCCCCTGCTGGCCGAGACCATGGCGGGCGTGGATAACTTCAAGCTGGTATTGCAGGATGTTCTGAAAGTAGACCTCCGCGCCCTCATCGAGGAGGAGTTCCCCGGGATGCCGGTGGCTGTCTGCGCCAACCTGCCCTACTACATCACCAGCCCCATCGTCATGAAGCTGCTGGGCGACCGCCTGCCCATCCAGAACCTCACCGTTATGGTGCAGAAGGAGGCCGCCGACCGTCTGGCCGCTGCCCCCGGCACCCGGGCGTCCAGCGCCATCAGCTGTGCCGTGAGCTACTACGCCACCTCAAAACTGATGTTCACCGCCGCGCCGGGCAGCTTCTACCCGGCCCCGAAGGTTACCAGCGCCGTTGTGCGGATGGACATCCGCCCCACTCCCGCCGTACAGGTGGAGGACGAGGACGGCTACTTTGCCCTCATCCGTGCCGCTTTCGGCCAGCGCCGTAAGACCGCCGCCAACGCCATCGCCAGCGGCCTCGGCCTGCCGAAAGATAAGGTCATCGCGGCCATCGAGGCGGCGGGCTTCGACGCCCGCATCCGCCCCGAGGCCCTGACCCTCGAGGACTTCGCTGCCGTACAGCGGGAGCTGAAGTAAAATTTTATCATAATAAAACGCCAAGGCCCCCGCAGTTTGGAACAGAACTGCGGGGGCCTTGGTCGTTATGTGGAAGGAATAGAGAATGGCAATGTGCTTACCTCAGCAGTGCGGTGTGGTCTGCGCCGCCCACGATGAAGCTGGCGGTGGAGCCGCTGTGGCTGAGGGTGAAAGGCGTATCGCCCGCACCGAGGGCTGCAACATCGGAGAGGGAGAGGGTGGAAGTGCAGCGTTCGGTGGAGAAGACAACGGTCTCGATGCGCTCAGAGCGGAGGTCGGTCAAATCGGAAAGGACGCCATGCAGGGATGCCGTCTCATGGGTGACATCAATGTAGAGAACATCGCTGATCTGGTTCAGCTGGACCAGCTGGACGTTCTGGAGGATGTTGGCCTGAGCCGGGTCAAGGACACGCAGGCCGGTGGAGATGGTGCTGTTGTCGCTGCTGTGGGAGACATCGCGGTACTCCACCTCATTGCAGACCTCGCAGATGCGGTACTCGCGGCTGCTGTCGCCTTCGACAGGCGTCCAGCTGCTCCACTGATGGCCGAGGGCGGGCAGCTCCTGCGTCTCAGTGACGACACAGCCGCTGACCGTGCAGCTGCGCTGTTTCTCGCCCTTCTCGGTGCAGGTAGGCTCTTTGGTGATGACCCACTCGCCGAAGGTGTGGGTCTTGCTGACGGGGATGGCCTCGGTCTGGGTATCGTCGCCACGGATGCAGTCACGGTGCTTGGAGCCTTGCTCGACACAGGTAGCGTCCCTGTCGATGACCCACTCGCCGTACTCGTGGCCGAGGGCCTCAATGGCCTCAGTCCGGGTATCGCCGCAGGCAGAACAGGTGAAGGTGCGCACGCCGTTGGCAGTGCAGGTGGCCTCCTTCGTGACGACGCCTGCATCCCACTTGTGGGCGGTCTTATCCACCGGGATGCTCTCGGTGTAGCTGTCGCCGCAGACGACGCAGGTATAGGTCATGATGCCCGTCTCGGTGCAGGTCGCGGCCTTGGTCACGACGCCCGCGCCGTAGCTGTGCTGGCCGGTGGCGTTGAGCGTTTCGGTCTTCGTATCGCCGCAGACCTCGCACTGGTAGGTGACGGTGCCGTCCTGGCCGCAGGTAGCCGCTGTCGTGGAGAGGACTTTCCACTGATGCTGGCCGGTGGCGGGGATGCTCTCGGTCTGGGTAGCGTCGCTGCGGATGCAATCACGGTGTTTGGAGCCTTCCTCGATACAGGTAGCGTCCCGGTCAATGACCCACTCGCCGTACTCGTGGCCGGGGGCCTCAATGGCCTCAGTCCGGGTATTGTGGCAGACGGTACAGGTGAAGGTGCGCACGCCCAGCTCAGTGCAGGTGGGCTTCTTCGTGACGACACCCTCGTTCCAGGTGTGCTGGCCGGTGGCGGGGAGAGTGTGGCGGAACGTGGTGCCGCAGTGGTCCACCATGCAGATGTAATCGATGTAGCCGTCCTTGCCGCAGGTCGGCTCCTGATGGTCGCTGACTTTCCAGTTGTGGACAGAAGCGATGTCGCCGTACTTGGCCTTTTCTGCCTCACTCATCTCGGGCGTTACGCGGTCGGGGGAGTGAGAAGTGGAATGGCTGTCCGCGTAGACACCGTTGTGGAAGAGCCGCGAGATGCTGGTGGTGCCGCTCTTTACGAGCTTCACGAGGCCCTTCTTGCCGTTTTCCGCGAGCTGGATGACTTTGTCCAGCTTCTTGCCGTCGCTGCTTTGGATAGCATTGTCGGCGTCGGGGGCGGTTGCGGTGATGTCCAGCGCGGAGTCGGTATTGCTGATGGAGACGCTGCCGCCGCCGATGGCAGGGGCGTCGCTGGTGCCGGTGGCGGTGATGGTGCCGCCGGTTATCGTGATACTGCTGGAGTTGTTGTTGTCGCTGCCGCCGATGCCGGCGCCGGTGTCATAGCCGGTGGCTGTGATGGTGCCGCCACTGATGGTGACATCGGCGTAGTTGCCGCCGATGCCCGAAGAACCGAAGTTGTTGCTATGCTGGTTGCCTTTGGCGTTGACCGTGCCGCTCTTGATGGTCACGCTGCTGCGGCTATTAAGGCCCGAGCCGATGCCGGCAGCGGAATCGCCGCCCGTTGCGTTGATGGTGCCGCCGTCGATCACGACGTCCACCTTGTCGGAGTCATAGCCTGAGCCGATGCCGGCAGCGAGATTGCCGCCCCTGACGTCTTTGAGTTCGGCGTTACCGGAGATGTTGACCGTGGAAGAGCGACCGTAATAGCCCGAACCGATGCCGGCGCCGCCGTTCTTGCCCTCGGCCTTTTCAATGGTGCCGTCGGTGATGTTGATGGTGACAGCGCCCTTCTTGCTGTCGTCTTTGGTGTCACTGCTGCCGCTGCCGATGCCTGCGCCGCCGTATTTGCCGCCAGTGACCTTGGTGATGGTGCCACCCTTGATATTGATCTCGGTCTCGCCGGAGACGTTGGAGCCGGAGCCGATGCCTGCGCCGCTGAGCCGCTCGTCGGAGTGATTGCGAGAGTCAAGGCTGACTCCGCCCGTGGCCGTGATTTCGCCGCCCTCAATGTTGATGGTGGTCTTATTAAGGGTGTTGCCGCCGGAGCCGATGCCGGCACCGGAAGCCCAGCAGGATCCGTTCTCATTGCTGCCGCCCTTGGCCTCAATGATGGGGATGACGCGGCCGTCGTCGCTGTTGCGGATGGTGATGGTGGTGCTGCCCACAGAGGGATCGTTGATGTCACCGACATAGTGGCCGGAGCCGATGCCCGCAGCGGTGGAGCCGCCGGTAGCGGTAACTTTTGCTGCACCCTCGATGAGGATGGTGGTGTTGCCATTGGCGTCGCTGCCGCTGCCGATGCCTGCGCCGCCGCCGCCGCCAAGGGAGGAATTACCGCCGCCGGTGGCCGTAACGGTCACGCCGTCGCGGAGAGTGATGCTGGTGTCGCCGGTGGAGTCGCTGCCTGAACCGATGCCCGCGCTGCCATTGTAGCCGTCGCCGCTGCCCATGGCCTTAACAGTGCCGCCGGAAATATCAATGGTAGTCTTTCCGGAAGAATTGATACCGGAACCGATGCCTGTGCCGTGGCTTACATACCTGACGTCGATAAAGCCCTTGGCTGTGACATCGCTGTTGGTGATGTGGATGTCGGTGTCGCCCTTGGCGCTATCGCCGCTGCCGATGCCGGAACCATCATAACTCGAAGCATTGATGGTGCCGCCGGTGATCTCGATGTCCGTGGCGTTGGTAGAATAGCTGCCGCTGCCGATGGCTGCACTGGAGTCGCTGGAGGCTGTGACGTTGCTGTCAGTGATATGGATAATGGTCTTGAGGGCGTTCGGCGTACCCGTAGGAGGACTGTAGAAGTCTCCTTCACTGCCGCTGCCGATGGCTGCGCCGTTGCCGCCGACGGCCTTTACCGTGCTGCCTTCTATCGTGATGGCGGTGTTGCCCTTGGCGCCTTTGCCGCTGCCAATGCCAGCGCCCGGGTTATTAGTGGAATCAGCGGAGGACTCCAGAGAGCTCACAGACGCGTTGCGGATGGTGATGTAAGTTTGGCCGGAGGCGTAATGACCGCTGCCGATGCCTGCACCGTCGTAGGCAAAAGCATGTTTGACACCCTTTCCGGCAGTTGTATCGTGGATGTTGACGGTCGTCTTGCCGGTGGAGGATTCGCCCGAACCGATGGCTGCGCCGCCGCTGCCATACGCGTACACGAGCGCATCCTGGGTGATGTCGATTTTGGTCTCGCCGGTAGAGCCTTTGCCACTGCCGATGCCTGCACCACCGCCGACGCCGCCCGTGGCCTTTTCAATGGTGCCGCCGGAGATGTTGATGGTGGTATCCTGGAAGGAGTTCGCGCCGCCGCCGATGCCTGCGCCGCCGCCCGTACCCTCGGCATTTTTAATGATACCGCCCGAAATATTCACAACGTAATCGCCGCGGATGCCGCTGCCGCCGCTGCCTCCGCTGCCTCCGTTGCCGCCGGTAGCGTTCTGTATCTCGCCGCCGGAGATGAAGAGCCTACCGGCGCTGTAGATGCCAGTGCCGCCGGTGCCGTCGTCCGCCGTGCCGTCGCCGCCCTTCGCGGTTCCGATGGTGGCGTTGTCGGAGATGGTGAGCATACCGCCGCTGCGGATGCCCATGCCGCCGGAGGCATTGCCGTCGCCGCCCTGCGCGGTTTCGATGGTGCCGCTGGAGATGGTGAGATTACTGCCGCTGAAGATGCCGCTGCCGCCGTTGCCATCGGTAGAAGCGCCGCCGGTGGCCTTCTGTATCTTGCCGCCGGAGATGGTGAGGTCGCCGTAACTGTAGATGCCGCTGCCGCCGCTCTTGCCTTTGCCGTCGCCGCCCTGCGCGGTTCTGATGGTGGCGCTGTCGGAGATGGTGAGCTTACTGCTGCTGTAGATGCCGCTGCCGCCGTACTTCTCGGAATCGCCGCCGGTGGCCTGCTCTATCTTGCCGCCCTTGATGGTGAGTGTACCGTTACCGTTGCTGCGGATGCCGCTGCCGCCGCTGCCGTTGGTAGAAGCGCCGCCGGTGGCCTACTGTATCTCGCCGCCGGAGATGGTGAACTTACTGGCGCTGATGCCGTCGCCGCCGGTGTCGTTCTCGCCGGTGCCGGTGGAGTTGCCGCCGATGGCTTTTTGAATGGTACCGGCAAGGATCTCCATGGTCTTGCCAAGGATGCCGCTGCCGCCGGAGGCATTGCCGACGCCGCCCTGCGCAGTTCCGATGGTGCCGCCGGAGATGGTGAGCTTGCCGTCGCTGTGGATGCCGTCGCCGGCGTAGCCATCGGTAGAAGCGCCGCCGGTAGCGTTCGTGATGGTGGCGTTGTCGGAGATGTTGAGGTCGCCTTTGCTGTAGATGCCGTGGCCGGCGGTAGTTTTGCCTTTGCCGCCCTGCGCAGTCCCGATGTCGCCCTTGATGGTGAGCTTGCCGCCGCTGTAGATGCCGTGGCCGGCGTTACTGCTGCTGTTTCTGCTGTCGCCGTTGCCGCCGATGGCGCTGACAATGGTGGCTTTGTCAGGAATGGTGAGCTCGCCGTCGCTGTGGATGCCGTCGCCGGCGTCGTGGGAACCATAGCCGTCGCCGCCCTTCGCTTTTTCGATGGTGCCGCCCTCGATCTTGACGGTAATATTCTTGCTATCGCAACCGCCGCCGATGCCGTCGCCGGTGTTGCCACCGGTGGCGTTCTTGATGGTGCCGCTCTTGATGGTGACTGTGGTCTGGCCGGTGCTTCCGTCACCGCTGCCGATGCCGGCACCACCGGAGCCGCCCTGCGCGTTTTCGATGGTGCCGCCGGAGATGGTGATATTGGTGTTGCCAGTAGCTCCTGAACCACTGCCGATGCCGTCGCCGCCCTGCTCGGTCTGCGCCTTGATTTTGGCAGTGCCGGAGATGGTGATATTGGTTTCGCCGGTAGCATTGCAACCGCTGCCAATGCCGGCAGCACTGGAGGCGCCGATGGCGGTGATGTCGCCGCCTGTTATCTCAATGTCGCCGGCGCCACTGTCGCTATAGTTGCCGGAGTTCCAGACGCTGCCGATGCCAGCAGAGGCACCGCTGCCTGTGGCGGTCAGGCTGCCGGTGTTGCGGCCATTTTCATTTCCGGATGTGATGGTCAGTTTGCCGGTGTCTTCTCTGCCATAATAGTCCTTTTCGTTGTGCTCGAGGCCGGCATGTTGGCCGTCGCTGGTGAGGGTATTGTCGCCCTTGAGCGTGATCGTCGTGTTGCCCGCGCCCTCGACGCTGAGGGCGGCGTCATTTTTGGTCTTAATGTTGACATTGTCCAGCGTCACGTTGAGGGTGTTGTCATTGCCTTTGGCCTTGTTGATGATGCGGATGACATAGTTGGTGACGTTTTCGGCTGTGCTCCTGAAGTTTTCCGCCGCGCGTTCCAAGACCGTAGTCGATTTGTTCCGGGTCTCTTCGTCGTCATTGGCGTCGGCGACCTTGAGGGATGCACCGGTGTACGTGAACTGGCTTTTGGGTGTAGAGAGGCTGCTCTCCGTGCTTTCCGTGCCTTCCGTGCCTTCGGCAGGGGTCTCGCTGCCGGTGGTGGGAGTGCCGCCCGCCGAGCCGGAGGTGCCGCTCTCAGAGCCTTTGCTCTCAGGGTCAGAGCTTCCCGCGCCGGTGTTCTTGCCGCCGGTCTGGTCCTTTTTCGTGGGATCAGTCTCGTTTTCCTCGCCGCCGGTAGTGTCGTCAGGCTGGTTCTTGCTTTCTTCGCCGCCGGTAGTGTCGTCAGGCTGGTTCTTGTTTTCCTCGCCGCCGGTGGTGTCGCCGGTCTGGTTTTCGTTTTCCTCGTTGCCGTCGTCAGAAGACACGTTGCCCTTGGGGGCGCCGAGGTAGACCATGTCTTCGTTTTCGCTGTCGCTGTCTTCTGATGGGGGCGTGGCCAACTTGGGTTGGGCGGGAGAGGCTGCGGAGGTGCCGCCTTCAGAAGAGCCGCCGCCGGAGGCGGTGGTATCCTCTGAGCGCTTGCCGCCCTTGATGATGATATTGCCGTCGCTGTCCTTTGTAGCAGTAGGATTTCCCGAGTGCTTGACATAGGTGCCGCTTTTGTCTTTGGTGACTGTGATGTCACCATCGCCTATGTAATAGGTATCCGCATACGCCGGTGCGGCCATGCCGGCCACCATTGCGGCTGTCAGCGCCAGCGCCGTCACTCGGTGGGACGCAGGCCGGGGGAACGGCACCCGCAGCGGATGCCCCAGAACGCGCATTGCAAGCTTGCGATAAGAGATCATAGAAACCTCCTCTGAAAAATGTGAGTTTTGCACAGAAGTTCAAGACGAAGCGGCAGGAACTTGTGAAAGAAGCATAAATATTAAGCTTGTTTTATTCTATCACATTCCGGCCATAATGTGGCCGTATCTGCGTGAATCGCCTCGCGGATGTCTCGAAACGCCCTGAAACAGCGCTGCATGGGCCGACAGCGGGCCGGACAAAGATATTGACAAGCGGGGAGGTTTCTGGTATTCTACTAGAGTACCCTGTGCAAACGATACTCGCTGGTGTGGCGCAATGGCAGCGCAACTGATTTGTAATCAGTGGGTTGCAGGTTCAACTCCTGTCACCAGCTCCAAAAAGTCCTACGATATACCGCTGAAAAGCGGCGTGTGTCGTGGGGCTTTTGCTTTTTGGGAAAAGGTACGCAGGATTGTTCAATAAAGAAAAAAAGTGCTATAATACTTATAAGCCTGAAACTTTACACGAAAGGATGGGTGTGTTATGAGTATAAGAGAATTGGCGAAGAGCTTGATTGACCAAGTGCCGGAAAACAAGCTGCTGTATATTATTGCCTACTTGCAGGGGGCTGCTATTCCGGATGAAAGTGAAACACCGAATGCCGACACGCTGGAAGCCTTTGAAGAACTGGATAACGGCGGCGGTCATACCTACAACGGGCCGGTTGAAAATCTGATCAGCTCGTTGCTGGAGGATGAAAGTGCTTGAAGTAAAATACTCCACTAGATTTAAGAAAGATTTGAAAGTGTGTCAGAAGCGGCATTACATATGGCTTTGCTTCAGCAGGTCGTCAATGTACTGGCCGTTCCTGAACAGCTCCCGCCACAGAATAGAGATTACAGCTTGACGGGTAGCTGCATTCCCCATAGGGAATGTCATATACAGCCGGATTGGCTGCTGATTTACTACCAGACAGATACGGAGTTGTATTTGTACCGCACCGGCACACACGCCGATTTGTTCGGCCTATAAAGGAAACAGAAAAGAGGCCAAGACCTGACAGAATGGGTCTTGGCCTCTTTTTCTGCAAGGTATGCAGAAAAATCATACCGCCCGGAGGGGCGCGGGTGTTGAAATTGGCTCATCACGACGCCGCTGTGGTGTTTGGTGGTGTAGCCCTCTCAGTCACCTTCGGTGACACTGCCCGGGTTGCGGCTCCCAGCGTCTGCTTCGCTGTCGCTCGCATCCTGCTG
>OGEB01000327.1_pt1 | contig 38674 bp, 24 predicted proteins | sample 1570541 | NCBI WGS metagenome assembly OGEB01 (sample SAMEA2581975, study PRJEB24529) | metagenome | biome: Human gut stool | place: China | collected 2011 | reverse complement strand
ACGCCGCCGCCCGCCATCGAGCAGAGTTTTACACCTAATTGGGGATAAAACAGCTTATGGCTGGCGGAGGTGTCGTTTTGATTGGTACACAGCTTATTCCTCTTTTGAGCGGATTATTTTAAATAAACGAAAGGAGAACCGCCCATGTTCGATGGCATTTTTGAAGCAATCGAGGAGTGGATGAGGGGACTTCTGACGGGAATGGTGGAATCCAACCTGACAACAATGTTTACAGACGTTAATGAGAAAACCGGAGAGATTGCGGCTCAGGTTGGACAGACACCACAAGGCTGGAATGGCAGTATTTTCAGCCTGATACAGAATTTGTCCGATTCTGTCATTGTGCCGATTGCAGGCATGATTATTACATTTGTACTTTGTTATGAACTGATTTCCATGTTTACAGAAAAGAATAACATGCACGAGGTTGATACATGGATGTTCTTTAAATATTTTTTCAAAATGTGGGTAGCTGTGTATCTGGTCAGCCATACGTTTGACATTACTATGGCAGTGTTTGATGTAGGACAACATATCGTCAATGCCGCAGGAGGTGTCATTGAGTCGGATACGGCAATCAATATAGATACAATGCTGGAGCAAATGAAAACAGCAATGGAGTCTATGGAAATCGGGGAACTTGTGATATTGGCATTAGAAACCATGCTGGTCAGTTTATGTATGAAAATCATGTCTGTACTAATTACGGTAATTCTATATGGAAGAATGATAGAAATTTATCTTTATACCTCGGTTGCACCAATTCCGTTTTCCACGATGTCAAATCGGGAATGGGGACAGATTGGAAACAATTATTTCCGTGGGTTGTTTGCCCTTGGATTTCAGGGATTTTTTATGATGGTGTGTGTTGGCATTTATGCAGTGCTGATTGCGACCATTGAAATTTCAGATAACATGCACTCTGCATTGTTCGGAGTGGCAGCATATACCGTAATTTTATGTTTTAGCCTGATGAAAACAGCAAATTTAAGCAAATCAATTTTTAACGCACATTAAAGGAGGAATGAGAATGGGAAAATATCAAGTAATTTATGCAGATCCTCCGTGGGCATACCGGGTTTGGAGTAAAAAAGGAAACGGGCGATCAGCGGAGAGCCATTATCCAACCATGAGCATAGAAGAAATAGCAGATCTGCCAGTAAAAGAATTGGCAGATGAAAATTGTGCATTGTTTCTATGGGTTACATTTCCGCTTCTAAGAGAAATATGGAAGATAATTGATGCGTGGGGATTTACTTATAAAAGTGTAGCATTTGTGTGGATCAAACAGAATAAAAAAGCAGATTCTTTGTTTTGGGGCATGGGGTACTGGACAAGAGCCAACGCAGAGATTTGTATTCTTGCAACAAAAGGAAGTCCAAAACGTTATTCCAAACGTGTGCATCAGGTTATTGTAAGCCATATTGAAGAACACAGTAAGAAACCAGAGGAGGCAAGAAAAAGGATTGAGCAGTTAATGGGAGATGTACCACGTATTGAACTGTTTGCACGTAGAGAAACACCGGGATGGGACGTGTGGGGAAATGAAGTTGCCTGTTCTCTGGGAACAGAAATATTACAGGAAAATAAAAGAAAGGAAACATCAGAGAAGAAGATGGGAGATTTGCTGAACCTGTGACAGCCATTTTCACTCTGATTAGAAAAAAGATGGCATTTGTATCTGTACCAAAGGATTTGACAAAGGTAAAAAATAAAGTGGTCTTGAATTTGACAAAAAGGCAGCTTCTTTGTCTTTCGATTGCGGCGGCAATGGGATTACCGTTTTATTTTTTAACAAAAGACTGGATTGGGACGAGTAATGCAGCAACAGGTATGGTCATTCTTATGGTTCCAGCTTTTTTATTTGCGATGTATGAGAAAGATGGAATGCCACTGGAAAAGATTTTGTTCCATATTATTCAAGTGAAGCTGCAACGTCCGGCAGTCCGCAAATACGAAACAGAAAATTTTTATGAGAAGGAGGAAATTTTGCAGACGGAGAGAAAGAAAAAAGGAGGGAAGCCTGATGGTAGACAGAATGGATAAGAGAAAACCTGTAAAACTTACAAGAAGCGAGAAAAAAGCCATGAGGCGTACAGAAAAGCTGGCAGTAAAATTAGAAAAAGAACAGGAACGGGCAGATAAAATCCGTAGGAAAAAGGAAGCAAAAAGAGCTGCCCGTGAGGAAAAGAGGAGAAAAAAAGGAAACAGAAAAAGTGAATCGCAGAGAAAGGATAAGAAACCTACACCGAATAAGAGAACAGAAAAGAAGCATTCCTATTCAGAACGGAAATCTTCTACTGGAAAGGTAAGATGTACCAATGTAAAAAGGAAACAGGAACGGAACATATCAGCGCAGAATTCCATTCCATACAGAGAGATGGCAAAAGATGGAATTTGCAGGGTTCAGGAAAAGTACTATTCCAAAACAATCCGTTTTTATGATATTAACTACCAGCTTGCTCAGAATGAAGATAAGAATGCTATTTTTGAAAATTGGTGTGATTTCCTAAATTATTTTGACAGCACCATACATTTTCAGATTTCCTTTATCAATCATCACAGTAATATGAAGGAATTTGAATCCGTAATACAAATTCAGCCACAAAATGATGCTTTTGATGATGTGCGTATGGAGTATGCACAAATGTTAAGGGATCAGCTTGCAAAAGGAAATAATGGTCTGGTACGGACAAAGTATATTACTTTCGGAATTGAAGCAGAGAATATCCGGGAGGCAAAACCAAAACTGGAGCGTATTGAAGCCGATATTTTAAATAATTTTAAGGTTCTTGGTGTGTCTGCATATCCATTGAATGGAGAAGAAAGGCTGCAAATCCTCTATGAAACTTTTAATCCGGAAGAGAAAGTGCCATTTCAGTTTTCTTATGACAGGATATTACGCACTGGCATGGGAACAAAAGATTTTGTAGCGCCTACCAGTTTTGTTTTTAAAGAAGGGAAAACCTTTCAGATGGGAAATACCATAGGTGCAGCGTCTTATCTTCAGATTTTAGCACCAGAGTTGACAGATAAAATGCTGGCAGAATTTTTGGATATGAACAGAAACCTGATTGTGAATCTTCATATCCAGTCCATAGATCAGATGAAAGCCATTAAACTGGTAAAAAATAAGGTGACAGATATTAACCGTATGAAAATTGAGGAACAGAAGAAAGCAGTACGTGCAGGATATGATATAGACATCATACCTTCTGATTTAAATACATACGGAGGAGAAGCCAAAAGGCTGTTGGAAGATTTACAGTCCAGAAATGAACGAATGTTTTTAGTGACAGTTCTTTTCCTAAATACAGGGAAAACAAAGCAGGAATTGGATAATGCGGTATTCCAGACTGCCGGGATTGCACAGAAATATAATTGTTCTTTACGGCGTTTGGATTATATGCAGGAGCAGGGATTGATGAGCAGTGTTCCGTTGGGAATGAATATGATTCCGATTAAACGGGCATTGACCACCACATCTACTGCTATTTTTGTGCCTTTTACCACGCAGGAGTTATTTATGGGAGGAGAATCCCTATATTATGGCTTAAATGCGTTATCCAATAACATGATTATGGTAGACAGAAAGAAACTGAAAAATCCAAATGGTCTGATTCTTGGTACACCGGGGTGTTTTACCGGGGAAACAAAACTACTTTTACCAGATGGAAGAAAAGCTAGCTTTTTAGAACTGCTTGCAGAGAAAGAAGAAGTTTTTGTCAATAGTTTTGATTTCCAGAAGCAGGAACTTGTAAAAGCTAGAGGATATGATGTGCGATGCACGAAAGAAGTCACAGAATTGGTAGAGGTAGAACTGGAAAATGGAGAAACAGTACGCTGTACTCCGGATCACTGGTTTCTTACGCAGTCGGCGGGATATATGGAAGCCTGTAACTTAAAGGTAGGAGCGAAATTCATACCGGAACATGAGGTAAAAGCAGTCCGTTTTCTGAATTTAGAAGAAGCGGTTCCTGTTTATGATATTTCCGTAGAAGGATATCAGAATTTTCTTTTATCCTGTGGCGTAGTGGTACATAATTCAGGAAAATCTTTTGCGGCAAAGAGAGAGATTGCCAACGTGTTTTTTGCAACACAGGACGATATTATTATTGGAGATCCGGAAGGAGAATATTATCCGCTGGTACATGCACTGGGGGGACAGGTAATTCATATTTCCCCGACAAGCCACGATTATATCAATCCGATGGACATCAATCTGGATTACTCAGATGATGACAATCCTCTTGGATTTAAGAGTGATTTTATCTTATCTCTTTGTGAGCTGATCATGGGTTCCAGAAATGGAATTGAAGCAGAGGAAAAATCGGTGATAGACCGTTGCTTGCCACTGGTATACCAGAAGTATTTTGAAAATCCAACACCGGAAAATATGCCGGTACTTGGAGATTTATATGACTGCCTGAGAAAACAGGAAGAAGTACAGGCACAGAGGATTGCCACAGCGCTTGAAATTTATGTCAATGGTTCTCTGAATGTATTCAATCATCATACTAACGTGGAACTGAATAATCGCATTGTATGTTTTGATATTAAAGATTTGGGAAAGCAGCTAAAGAAGTTAGGAATGCTGATTGTGCAGGATCAGGTGTGGAACCGTGTGACCGTAAACCGTGTAGCTCATAAGTCTACCCGATACTATATAGATGAGTTCCATTTGCTTTTGAAAGAAGAGCAGACTGCAGCTTATTCCGTAGAAATCTGGAAGCGATTCCGTAAATGGGGTGGAATACCAACAGGCATTACGCAGAACATTAAAGATCTCCTTGCCAGCCGTGAAATTGAGAATATTTTTGAAAACTCTGATTTCATTTATATGCTGAATCAGGCGGCGGGAGATAGACAGATTTTAGCAAAACAACTGAATATTTCTCCGCATCAGCTTTCCTATGTGACAAATAGCGGGGAAGGAGAAGGATTGATTTTTTATGGAAATGTCATCATTCCTTTTAAAGACCGTTTTAATCATAATCTGCGCTTATATTCGCTTATGACAACCAGACCTTCGGATTTGGAAAAACACGCAGGAAAAGGTGCTTAGAATAGGATAAAGCAGAGAAAAAGGAAGTGATATACGATGCAGGAACATAAATATCAGGCAAGAGAAAAGCCAGTCCGGGAGATAGAACGTGAGGAAAAAACAAAAATCAGACAGGAAGGAAAGGGGCTGGCACGAGATAGACCGATTGAAAAGGTACTATTGGAAAAAAATATAACGGATAAAGAAACCGTGCCTGCAGAGAAAGAAAAGCAGGAAGTTTCAGCCGGACAAAGAAAAAAGAAACAAAACACGTTGAGAAGATTTGCAAGCCACAGAGAAGAAGATATAGATGGAAAGCTTTCCAGAGAACCTGTTACCATTTCAGAGCCGGAGGAGAAATTGGAAGGAGAGAATGGAAAGGAAGAATTATCAGAACATTCTCTCCGCATGGGAAATCTTCGGGTAAAAGCAAAGAACCAATCTATGAAGAGCGAGAGTTCGCAACAGGACAGCCGTAAGAAAAAGCTGGTGCAGGAACATGCCCGTAAGAGAAAAACAGAGGGAGAAAATGCCGGCAGTCCAGAAGAGGAAAAGGGAAGGAAACCGCAGGATAACTCTTTAGAAAATGTTCGGGAGAAGAAACAAAAGCAGAATCGATTGCAAGAAGAAGCAGCACGTTCCCAAAAGAAACTTTCTTTTTCTGATGAGGAAAATGGCATGATCCGTGGTACAGGAATGGGAATTGCAAAAAAAGGAATTTCTGTAACAGCCAGTACCATTGAAAACTCTTTGCAAACACAGGAAACAGATGAAAATGCAGCGACAGAGGGGGCAAAGCAATCCGGAATACTAAGTGAAAAAGCCTTACGTTATGCTGTAAAAAAATCAAGACGACAGGCACAGTATCATAAAGGAAGATACAAAGAGGAAGAATCCGTAAAGAATTCTTTGCATTTTGATCCTATGCAGGGAACTGCAGACGATATAAAAACAGAGAGAGCAGGAAAACAGGCACAGGAGAGAAAACATCTGTTAAACCGTTTCTGGCAAAAACAGCGTTATAAAAAAGCAAGGCAGGCAGCACAGCAGGGAGAAAAGACAACTGCGGAGGCAGCAAAGACAGCACAGACTTTTTTAGAAAAAGCGAAGAGCATTGTAACTTCCTTTTTTAAGACACATAAGGGGTTTTTTGGAATTGTGATTGCGATTCTTCTATTTGTCCTGATGATAGGTGTGGGAATGTCCAGTTGCAGTGCGGTATTTCAAGGGACTGTTTCGACAGTTGTAGGGACAACTTATGCCAGTGATGATGAAGATATTTATGCCGTAGAAGCTGCTTACTCCAAATTAGAAGCAGAGTTAAATCAACAGATTAACAGTATGGAAGCTCGACATGAGGGCTACGAGGAATACCGTTATCAGGTGGACGAGATTTCACACAATCCGTATCACCTGATTTCTTATTTTACAGCCTTATATGGGGACTTTACTTATGAACAGGTGGCAGGAGAAATAGAAGAAATCTTTCAACAGCAATACCATTTAACGACAGAAGCAACCAAAGAGGTTGTAACAGAAACAAAGAAAGTAAAAGTAGGAGAATCTCTTGGAAAGGTTGTAACCAGTGGATATTGTAACTGTTCTATTTGCTGTGGAAGCTGGTCAGGCGGTCCGACAGCAAGCGGTGTCTATCCAAAAGCAAACCATACCATTGCAGTAGACGCCAATAATCCGTTTGTACCCATTGGAACAAAGGTTGTAATGAATGGTGTGGAGTATACGGTGGAAGATACGGGAGCATTTGCCCGTTACGGAGTTCAGTTTGATGTTTATTATGACAATCATGCGGCGGCTTCTGCACATGGACATCAGACTTGGGAGGCTTTTATTGCGGACAGTAATGGGAAAAATGAGATTGAAGTTACAACAACACAGGAAGTAAACCGTATGGACATTACCCTGACAAATAAAGGCTTGGACGCTGTTCTTCGCAGCCGCATGAACGAAAATGAAGAAAAACGCTATGACATTTATAACACCACTTATGGAAATCGGGACTATCTCTTTGATAAGAATACCATTCCAATGGGTGGAGAAAATGGCGGTTTTGGATATGAAATTCCACCGGAGGCTTTGACGGATGAACGCTTTGCCAATATGATACGGGAAGCGGAAAAATATTTGGGTTATCCCTATGTATGGGGCGGTGCATCTCCAAGCACCAGTTTTGATTGTTCCGGATTTGTATCATGGGTAATCAATAATTGTGGTAATGGCTGGAATGTGGGACGACAGACTGCCGACGGGTTACGTTCCTGTTGTGCTTATGTTCCGCCGGAACAGGAAAAGCCGGGAGATTTAATTTTCTTTCAAGGCACGTATGATACGCCGGGAGCAAGCCATGTGGGGATTTATGTAGGCAATCAAGTGATGATCCACTGTGGTGATCCCATTCAGTATGCAAATATCAGTACCCCATACTGGCAGCAACATTTTATGGCATTTGGCAGACTTCCTTAAAAAAGAGATGGAGGCAGGATATTGAATAAGAAGTTACAAAAAGTGTTAGATGAAATTGAAAAAACAGAAACAAAGATTGCCCAATGGCAGGAACATTTGAAAATGCTGCTGATTCAGAAGAAGCAGTTGGAAGATACCGAAATTTTAAGGAGTATCCGTTCCATGCACCTTGAGAGTCGGGAGCTTTTGCAGGTTTTAGAAAAACTGCAGAAAGGCGAGTTTCAGATTACCGGGAATCGTTACGAAAATCCACGCAAAAGTGATTTTTCAGAAAAAGAGGAAACGAAGGAGGAAACAAATGGTGAACGTGAAATTTAAAAAATGGCTGGCAGCCTGTATTGTAAGTATGGGAATTGTTTGCAGTACCGGTGCGACAGCATTTGCATATACAGGAGAAGGAACACCGACAGAACAGGGAACGGAAGATCCTACTCCGATACCGGAGCAGACGCCAGCACCACAGGAGGGACAGACGGAAGAAGGAACACCGTTTTCTGTTCCGGGGAACGGGCAGATTCTGGACGATAAGAACAATGACAGCACAAAGCAGTTTTTGACAGTTCAGACAAAGAACGGGAATACTTTTTTTCTTGTTTTAGATCGTTCCAGTTCTACGGAAAATGTATATATGCTTTCTATGGTAGATGAAAATGACCTGGCAGAATTTGTTCCAGAAAAGAAGCCGCAGACAGAAACCCAGTCTGTGGTCATTCCGGAAACAGAGAAAAAACCAGAGGCAGAAAAGCCAGAGAAAAAAGCAGATAAGGCAGAAAATCAGACGGGTGTACTGCTTGCAATAGGTTTACTTGCGGCAGGCGGCGCAGGAGCCTATTACTATTTTAAGGTTGCAAAACCGAAAAAGGCAGAAACAGATGCCGAAGATGAAGATTTAGAATTTTATAACGGTCCGTATATCAACGAAGATGAAGATACAGAGGACGCAGAAGAAACGGAAGAATAGAACAAAACAGGGACAGCTTATGAAAAGGCTGTCCTTTTTGAAAAGGAGAGGAACAATATGTTTTTAGTATTAGGAGAAAAGCCCAGTGTTGCACAGGCATTGGCAGAAGTATTAGGGGCAAAGAAAAGAGAGGACGGTTATCTGGAAGGAGAGGACTGTATTGTAAGCTGGTGTCTGGGACATTTGGCAGAGTATGCAGCTCCGGAAGTATATGATGAAAGGTATAAGAAGTGGGAGTTTGCAGACCTTCCAATTCTTCCAAAGACATGGGAATTACGGATTGCAAAAGACAAAAAAGAGCAGTTTGATGTATTAAAAGAATTATTAAACCGAAAAGATTTGGAATATGTCGTAAATGCCTGTGATGCAGGTCGAGAAGGAGAACTGATCTTTAAAAGAGTGTATGATTTATCGAAAAGCAGCCTTCCAGTGAAAAGATTATGGATCAGTTCTATGGAAGAACAGGCAATTTGTAATGGATTTTCCAATTTAAAAGACCAAAAAGAGTATGAAAGGCTATGTGAAGCTGCTGTTTGCAGAGCAAAAGCGGACTGGCTTGTTGGTATGAATGCCACCAGAGCATTTACAACTACTTATTATAAGAGAATGGTCGTAGGGAGGGTACAGACGCCCACCCTTGCTATGCTAGTGGAACGTCAGAAGAAAGTGGAAAATTTTGAAAAAGAAGCCTATTATCAGGTGGAACTTCCAGTGCTTGATTTTTTTGTTACATCAGAAAAAATGACAAAAGAAGAAGATGCAGATGTACTGGTAAAATTATGCGAAGGAAAACCTATTCATATTTTGAAAGTGGAACGCAAACAGAAAAAAACAAATCCGCCAAAGCTATATGATCTTACTACGCTTCAAAGAGAAGCAAACCGATTTTTTGGATATACGGCACAGGAAACATTGACAGAACTGCAGAAATTGTATGAAGAAAAATGGGTTACATATCCCAGAACAGACAGCCAATACATTACAGAAGATATGGAACAGTCTGTGCTGGAAATTTTAGATATTCTTTCAGAGATGCTTCCTTTTTGTAGCGGGGAACTGGTAGGAAGAAATGTAAGGGCAATCATCAACAATCAGAAGGTTTCCGATCATCATGCGCTCCTTCCAACAAAAGAAGCATGGAAACAGGATATAGGGACTTTATCGAAAAAACAGAAAGATATTTTCTATTTGATTGGACAGAGATTAGCACAGGCAGTTTCAGAAGCGGCGGTTTTTGAAGAAACAGAAGTATCGGCAGAATGTGCAGAACACCTTTTTGTAACAAAAGGGAAGAAGGTAGTAGAACCGGGATTTCAAAAAATTTTGAAAGCATTTCAGGAAAATGTGAGAAAAGCAGAAGAAACGGGAGAAAAAGAAGAAAAGGTTTCGATTCCGGAAAACATTTCAGATGGAATGGAAATAGCAGGAAGGACACCAAAAAAGAGAAAGCGTTTTACAGCACCGCCAAAACCGTATTCAGAAGATACGCTGCTTTCTGCAATGGAAACAGCTGGCAATCATTCCTTTGATTTAGAAACAGAGAAGAAAGGGTTAGGAACTCCTGCAACAAGGGCAGGCATGATTGAGAAACTGGTATCTTCCGGATATGCCGTAAGAAAAGGAAAACAGCTTCTTCCTACGAGAGAAGGAATTGCATTGGTTTCTGTATTGCCGGAAGAATTAAAATCAGCAGCTTTAACAGCAGAATGGGAAAATGAATTACTTCGTATGGAGAGAGGGGAAGTTACCAGTGAAACATTCATGGAGGACATTACGGAATTTGTCCAGAAATTGATTGTAGGTTGTGGGGAAATTCCCAAAGAAGAACGATACCGTTTTTACGAAAAAGAAAGTATCGGGAAGTGTCCGGTATGTGGAAGTCCTGTGTATGAAGGGAAACAGAATTTTTATTGTTCTTCCCATGATTGCAACTTTGCCCTCTGGAAAGAAAGCCGCTATCTTGTTGGCATGAAAAAGACGTTAGACAAAAAAATGGCAAAGGAACTTTTAGAGTATGGGAAAACCCGTGTGACCGATTTTTATTCCCAGAGGACGGGAAAGAAATTTACAGCAGATTTATTGTTAGAACTGCAAGGGGACAGGGCAAGTTTTAAAATGGAATTTCCAAAAAGAAAATAGAAAGACGAGGAGGAATTGTTCATGGGAAAACTCTATGAGATTTTGGGACTTGCCCAATATGAAGCTGAAAAAATCAGTAGCTCTCCAAGAGATTGGATGCATTATCTGGATACTGCATCACAACTGTACCGTTACTCTTTTTCTGATACACTTTTAATTCATGCACAGCGTCCGGGGGCAACTGCCTGTGCGGAACTGGAAATTTGGAATCACAAAATGAAACGGTGGGTAAACCGAGGAGCCAAAGGGATTGCTTTAATTGATGACAGATACCCCCAAAAAAGACTGCGCCATGTTTTTGATGTTTCCGATACACACAAAGTGCAGGGTGGAAAAACGCCATATTTATGGCAGTTGAAAGAACATCAAAAAGAGCCGCTGTTGGATCATTTGTCTGAGGTATATGGTCTGGCAGGGGAAGATACCATTGCCCTTACATCGGCACTTTGGAAAATTGCACGAGATATGACAGAGGAAAATCTGGAAGAAGCAATGGAAGGTCTGGAATATGAAGTAGAAGGTACTTTTTTAGAAGATTTGGACGAACAGACCATACAGACAGAGGTTCGGGAATTACTGCAAAACAGTATCTTTTATTCCTTGTCACACCGCTGTGGTCTTGATCCTATGGACGTTTTGGAAGAAGGAGATTTTACTGCAATTACAGATTTTCGTTCGATGTCAGTCCTTCCATTTTTAGGAAATGCAATCAATCAGATTGTAGAACCGATCCTTCAGGATATTGGGCGGACAGTATGGAAAATGGATTGGGAAGAACAAAAGGAAACATCTCAAAAAAGGGTTGAAAATTCTTCCTGGATACATTATAATGAATTTAACACGTTAATGCAAGAAAGCAAAGAAAATGGAGGAAATGAGAATGGAACTGACATACCACCGCAAAGGGGATTACCTGTTTCCGAACCTGACAATAGAAAGCGAACCAGTGAACATCGGGAAGTATGGAATGCTTCGGAAGACATTCCTGAAGGGAAACCGGAAGAATTGGTATCAGAGCATGTTACTGACAGGAAAATTAGAGAAACATCTGATGGAAATCGAGAAAACAGCACAGGAGAGAATGGAAGTGCTGATGAATGGGCTTCTTATTCAATATCCGGCTCCGGACAAGGAGGCAGATCCGATGAAGTGGGTGGCACACATGAACAATCTCCAGCAGAGGGCAGAGGAGAGCGTTTTGACGGAATTGGTATACAATTAAGCGAGGAACAAACAGAACAGGATTTCGATGGAGCAGAGGAAGAAATTGCCTCTGCTCTTTCTTTGCCCCAATTACCTTCCGTAGAAAAACAGATTCGTGAAATTGAAGAAAGGCAGGCTGCTCTTTATGCAAAAGAAGTGACAATTCCGGCGGAAATCGTAGATGAAGTATTGCGCTATGGAGGAAATCGAACTGGGAGCCATTTGCGGATCATCTATAATTTTATGATTGAGCAGCCAGAAGAAGCGTATACAGAATTTGTCCAAAAAGAATATGGAAAAGGCGGCATTGGATTACAGATTTCGGGAATGGAGTATGCTGTCTGGTATGATGAATTAGGTATGCAGATTGTAGTGGGGCATACGGTACGTGATCATGTGTTAGATAAAGTATTCTTATCTTGGGAGGAAGTCAGTGGAAGAATACACCAGTTGCTCAGACAGGGAGAGTATGCACCACAGGTTGTCTTAGATGCTGCGAGAGAAAATGCGCTGAAAGAACATGCAGACGCTTTAATCTATATGGAACGGGATATGGCAGAGGGCGTTGCAGAACTGGTATTTGAAGATACAGAAGTATTCCACAATACCTTTCCGACGGTCACAGAAAAGGTCTGTGCATTACTGGAGCAGCCGGGGTATTTGGCAGATTTGAATGAGCGATTGGAAGCACTGGCAGAGTATTACCAAGAGGATAAAGAAATCATGCGCTTTCATTTTTATCGCCCAGACAAAGTTTTAGAACAGTTTCAGAAATTTGCAAAAGAGGCAGTTCCTTATCAGGCAAGAGAAGGGTTTGCTTGGGAGGAACATCCCATTTTTATTACACAAGATGAGATTGATGCGTTTTTGGTTGGTGGCGGTTCTTATCGTGACGGAAGACTTAGTACCTATGCTTTTTTTATTCAGGATAAAAGTGAAAGAGAGAAAGTGGATTTTGTAAAGGCAAGTTATGGAATTGGTGGAAGAAGTCATGCCCTTTCCGGTGCAGATCACTCTCATGCGGATTACGATGGCAAAGGGTTAAAGCTGGAAAGAGGCTCTTATAGTCACCCGGAGTCTACGGTATTTTTGAAATGGACACAGGTGGCAAAGCGTATTGAGTTTTTGATTGATCAGGATTTTTATTTAAAGGCGGAAGATTATACAAGAATGCCCTCTTATGAGAGAGAACAACTGGCAAAGCGTATTGTTTCCTTTTATTATCGGTTGCCAGAGGAAATTGAACGCCCGTTTCCAGATAGTTTTTTGGGGGAAGAAGCAAGACGGGAGTTACCGCTTCTGTTGGAGCAGGAAGAAACAGCGGAAGAATTGGTTAAAAAAATGGACGAAGCCCTTGCAGCCTTACCGTTAGAATTTGAGAACTATGAAAAGCGTGTGGAAACCCTTGCAATTCTTCATCAGTATATAGAAGGAACGTATACGCTGTTTCCAGAGCGGCAAAAAGAAATATCTATTGAGAGTGGAAATCAACAATTATCCCTGTTTGATTTTATGCAGGCAGAGCCACTTGATACAGAAAAATCGAGAGAACAAACCCTATCGCAGCCGGATAACGAAGTTGACGATACGATAGAGGTGATAGGCACAGATGGAGAAATTATAACGGCTGTTCCACAAAAACGAAATCAAACAGAAGAAGATACCATTCCACAGCAGAAAAAACATGCAGAAGAACGGAATAACTTTCGGATTACAGATGATGCGTTGAGAGTTGGAAGTCCAAAAGAAAAGTTTCGTGGAAATATAGAAGCAATTTCTTTATTAAAAAAGCTGGAAGCAGAAAATCGTTTGGCAACACCAGAAGAACAGGAAACTTTATCCGGATATGTTGGCTGGGGTGGTCTTTCAGCGGCATTTGATGACCGAAAAGAAGAGTGGAGTCAGGAATATCAGGAACTAAAAGGTTTGTTGAGTGAAAGTGAATATAAAGAGGCACGTTCTTCTACGTTAAATGCTTTTTATACACCGCCTACGGTGATTAAAGCCATGTATCAGATTTTAGAAAATATGGGACTATCTACGGGGAATGTGCTGGAGCCTTCCTGTGGTGTGGGAAACTTCATGGGACTTGTTCCGGAGAGTATGCAGAACATTCAGATGTATGGCGTAGAATTAGATCCGATTTCTGGAAAGATTGCAGGTCAGCTTTATCAAAAGAACCGGATAGAGGTAAAAGGATTTGAAAAAACAGAATATCCGGAAAGTTTTTTTGACTGCGTGATTGGCAATGTGCCATTTGGGAATTATCAGGTATCTGATCGAAAATACGATAAGTATTCTCTGATGATTCATGATTATTTTATTGTCAAATCTTTAGATTTGATACGTCCCGGCGGTGTAGTGGCAGTGCTTACTTCCAGTGGGACGATGGATAAGGAGAATGAAAAAGTGCGATTGCAGTTTGCAGAGAAAGCAGACTTATTAGGTGCAATCCGCTTGCCGGAAAATGCGTTTCGCAAAAATGCCGGAACAGATGTCGTATCCGATATTTTATTTTTCCAAAAAAGGGATCGGGCAGTGCTGCAGAAGCCTTCTTGGGTGGAAGTAGGAGAAACCGAAGAGGGATATAAAATCAATTCTTATTTTGTAGAACACCCGGAAATGGTGTTGGGAGAATTGGCTTTCGAGAGCAATCAGTATGGGAAAATGGAAGTTACGGTAAAACAAAAGAAAGGCATTTCTTTGGAAGAACAGTTAAAAGAGGCTATTCCTTTCATTCAAGGGCAGATTACAGTCAGAGAATTTGACGAATTGGACTTAAATGAAACAGAAGACTCCATTTTGGCTGATCCGTCTGTGAAGAATTTCAGTTTTGCAAAGGTTGGCGAACAGGTATATTATCGGGAAAATTCCAGAATGAACCGTATGGACTTACCTGCCGTAACAACAGAGCGTGTCTTAGGTATGATAGAGCTTCGGGATATTACCAGAAAATTGATTGACAGCCAGATGGAAGATGCCAGTGGGGAGGAAATCAAGAATCTTCAAAAGGAATTAAACAAAACTTATGATACTTTTACAGCGAAGTATGGACTGATCAACAGCACTGCAAACCGCCGGGCATTTTCACAGGACAGTAGTTATTGTCTGCTTGCTTCTCTGGAATTTTTAGACGAAGAAGGGAATTTGAAAAGAAAAGCGGATATTTTTCATAAACGCACAATCCGAAAGGCAGAACCAGTAGAGCATGTGGATACGGCAAGTGAAGCCCTTGCCTTGTCTTTGGCAGAACGTGCAAAAATAGATTTGCTTTTTATGACAGAACTGACAGGAAAGCCGGAGGCAGAGATTATTGAAGAATTATCAGGAGTCATTTTTCAAAATCCATTGACAGAGAAATGGGAAACTTCGGATGAATATTTATCAGGGAATGTCCGGGTAAAGCTGGAAGTGGCGAAACAATTTGCTGAAAATCAGGAGCGTTATCAAGTAAACGTACAGGCACTTGAAAAAGTGCAGCCAACAGAACTGGAAGCATCAGAAATTGAAGTGCGTCTTGGGGCAACATGGGTGGATGCAGAGTATATTACCGAGTTTATGGGAGAACTATTTCAGACGCCAGACTATTATCTTGGAAGCAGGATTGAAGTAAAATATGCCCCGGTAAACGGACAGTGGAATATTTCAGGGAAATCGCTGGATACGTTTGGAAATACAAGGGTAACTGCTACTTATGGAACAGCCCGTGCAAATGCCTATCGTTTGCTGGAAGATGCGTTAAATCTGCGGGATACAAAAATTTATGATACCATACAGGACGCTGACGGAGAACATAGGGTACTCAATAAGAAAGAAACCATGCTGGCACAGCAAAAGCAGGATATGATTAAAGAAGCCTTTAAGGAGTGGATTTTTCGTGATATAGATCGAAGGGAAGCCTTGTGTAAGAAATATAACGAGATTTTTAACAGTATCCGTCCCAGAGAATATGATGGAAGTCATATTCAATTTGTAGGAATGACACCGGAAATCACGTTGATGCCACATCAGAAAAATGCAGTAGCTCATGTATTGTATGGAGGAAATACATTGCTGGCACACTGCGTAGGTGCTGGTAAGACTTTCCAGATGATTGCAGCGGGAATGGAAAGTAAGCGGCTTGGTCTTTCGCAGAAAAATCTCTATGTTGTACCGAATCATCTGACCGAACAGTGGGGAAGTGACTTTCTCCGGCTCTATCCGGGAGCCAATGTATTAGTAGCTACCAAGAAGGATTTTGAGCCAGCGAACCGAAAGAAGTTTTGTTCTAGGATTGCCACAGGAGATTACGATGCAATTATCATTGGACACAGCCAGTTTGAGCGTATTCCACTGTCAAAAGAACGTCAGATGGCAGTGATTGAACAGCAGATAGAAGAAATCATGCTGGCAATCCAAGAAGCACAAAGTGATGACAGTCCACGTTACACCATAAAACAGATGGAAAAAACGAGAAAAGGTCTGGAGAAAAGACTGGAAAAATTAAACGACGATACCCGAAAAGATGATGTGGTAACCTTTGAGCAGTTAGGCGTGGACAGGCTGTTTGTAGACGAGAGCCATTTTTACAAAAATTTGTTCCTTTATACAAAAATGCGGAATATTGCGGGGATTGCACAGACTGACGCACAGAAAAGTTCAGATATGTTTATGAAATGCAGATATATGGATGAACTGACGGGAGGAAAGGGTGTTACTTTTGCCACAGGAACTCCCGTTTCGAATAGTATGACCGAATTATATACCATTATGCGGTATTTACAATATGATACTTTGCAAAAGCTGCAGTTGGGACATTTTGATTCTTGGGCGGCAACTTTTGGGGAAACGGTAACAGCAGTAGAGCTGTCACCGGAAGGAACGGGCTATCGTGCAAAAACACGATTTGCCCGTTTTTTCAATCTTCCAGAACTGATTTCACTTTTTAAAGAAAGTGCAGACATTCAGACAGCAGACATGCTGCATTTACCCGTGCCGGAAGCCGAATATATCAATGAGGTTTTAAAGCCAAGCGAAGAACAACAGGAATTAGTAGCAGCGTTTGGGGAACGTGCAGAAATTGTAAGAAGCGGAGGTGTGGACGCTTCCGTTGACAACATGTTGAAGATTACCAACGATGGACGAAAATGTGCGTTGGATCATAGGCTTATCAATGATATGTTACCGGATTATGAAGACAGTAAGATTAACCGTTGTGTGGAAAATACCTTTTCCATTTGGAATGAAACAAAGGAACAGCTTTCCACACAGCTTATTTTCTGTGATTTATCAACACCGAAAAATGACGGTTCTTTTAATGTATATGATGATATTCGGGAAAAGCTGGTAACAAAGGGGATACCAAAAGAAGAAATTGTGTTTATTCATGAAGCGGGAACCGAAACAAAAAAGGCAGAACTTTTTGCAAAAGTGCGTTCCGGTCAGGTCAGAGTTTTGCTGGGTTCTACTCCAAAATTAGGGGCAGGGACGAATATTCGTGCGACTTGTTGTCGTACAAACTCTAATGTGGGATAAATCCTGTATTAGAACTAAAATCGACGGCTGAATCTATTCAGCTAACTGATATTCCGAGGAGTGGAATGATGGGGTAACGCCCTGAAACGCTCCCCTTGATACTACGACGTGCAAAGGCGGTGTAAAACGCTGTATGTGCGAAGCTCGTTGAAGTCGGCAGAGAGGCACCGAAACATTAAGTTGTCGAAAGCTGTCCAGAGGTGGATGGTGTGTCCTATATGCCGGAGGTCTATAAACTGCCTATGGTGAGGATAGCTGGTAAAACAGCAGACGAACAGCCGAGTGTACGAGTCTAAAGCGTGATATGGCAGAAATGTCATAACCGTAAATCTACGGGGTATGTGAGGTAAAGTAAAAATGGACGTTATGAAATACCTTACAGTGTTACAGGCACTGGCAAGCATACAGGCTTATAGGCTACACCTAAGGGCGGCATGAACAGATAGGAATATCGGAACAAGGGAAGGTCAGAACACGGAGTGTTTACACGCAATGAAGTGTTAGCAGGGAAAGCGATTGACATTAGTATAACCTGCTTTTATCTGACTGAAAGTGGAGCCACAGTACCAATGAAGCGGTGATAATAAGCCGTGGAGGGATAGGCTCCAGTCAATCAGTAAGAATCGAAATTTAATTCGTAATGAATCAAAGGTTCGAGTAAGACTAAGAAAGGCGGACAGCCGACTTTGGCAGTGCCGAAGAAAGTGCTGAAACGTCAGACTCTAAGAAACATTGAGTATTATGGATTGCAGGAGATATTTGACGAACTATACCAGAAAAGTTTAGAAAACAGGAAATTTAGAAACCTGATGGAATTGATTTTGATGGAAGAAAATATCAAACTCGCCTATCGAAACATGAAAAAAAATGATGGAAGTACCACGCCGGGGGTTGACGGAAAAACGATAGAGCATTTAGCAAAAATGACTGAAAAAGAGGTCATCGAACTTGTCCGTAACAAACTGGAATGGTACACGCCGAAAGCCATCAGACGAGTGGAGATTGACAAAGGTAATGGAAAGAAAAGGCCACTTGGGATTGCCTCGATTGAAGACAGGCTGATACAGCAATGTATTCTGCAAGTGTTAGAGCCGATATGTGAAGCAAAATTTCACGATAGAAGCAATGGATTCCGCCCAAATAGAGGTGTGGAAAATGCACTTGCACAGGCAGAGAAACTTATACAGAGCAACAAACTGTATATCGTGGTGGATATTGACATTAAAGGATTTTTCGATAATGTCAGCCACGGAAAACTATTAAAACAGTTGTGGACGATAGGAATACAGGATAAAAAGCTCATTAGTATTATTTCAGCCATGTTAAAAGGAGAAATTGCAGAAATCGGTTTTCCAGAGAAAGGCACAGCTCAAGGGTCGATTATCTCACCATTGTTATCGAATGTGGTGTTGAATGAACTTGACTGGTGGATTGCCAGCCAGTGGGAATTTATGCCTACAAGACACGTCTATAAAGAAGCAATAAAGGCGAATGGAACTCAATCGAAATCAAAGAAGTACAGGGCTTTGCGGAACAGCACATTAAAAGAGTGCTTCATCGTAAGGTACGCTGATGATTTTAAAATCTTTTGCAGGAAACACAAAGATGCGGTTGTAATGTTTGAAGCCACAAAACAATGGCTCAAAACAAGGCTAGGACTGGATATTAGTCCAGAAAAATCAAAAATTGTCAATCTAAAACACAGTTATTCGGAATTTTTAGGATTTAGGATAAAAGTGCATAAGAAAGGCAAGGACACAAAATGTAAACCGCCAGTCGATAAGTATGTAGTAAAATCACATATCTCAGAAAAGGCTTTGAAGAAAATAAAAACCAACGCAAAAGAGAGAATCATAGCAATACAGAAAACGAATGGAAGCAGAGCCGGTGAGTATGCAATTCGGGATTATAATAGCTTTGTCATGGGAATGCAGAATTATTACAGCATGGCAACGTGCGTAAATCCAGATATACAGACTTTAGCCTATGAAATCAAGACAAGCATAAAAATCAGATTAAATACAAGAGTGAAACGCAGAACTAACGAAGCATTAACACCATATCTTTCAGAAAGATATGGAAAAAGTAAAGAACTGCGATTTATAAACGGTGTGCCATTAGTCCCAATAGGATATGTGCAACATCGTGTTCCGCTCCACAAAAAGGCTGTAGTAAATAAATATACAGCTGAGGGAAGAAAAGAAATACACAAACAATTAGAAACTGTAGATATAGAGAGGGTGCATGAACTTATGAGAAACCCTATCAGTAATGAAACTGTAGAATTTAATGATAACTGTGTTTCGCTGTTTGTGGCACAAAGAGGAAAATGTGCAATTTGCAAGCTGCCTCTAACTTTGGAAAATATGCGGTGTGTCCGTAAAATACCAAAATCTTGTGGCGGTGATGATAAATATAATAATCTGATTATTGTGCATAAAGAGATGGAAAGGCTGATAAAAAGTCAGGACAACAAAGAAATCAAGCGTATTCTAAACAAATACAAACTGGAAAGTAATCAAAGACGGAAAGTAAATACCATAAGAAAAAATGCAGGATTAGAGGAAATAGACGTAAAAGCACTTGATAAGGAACTGTAAGTTACGATGTTAAAAAGTAGAAGTTACTGATGATGGAACGCCGGATGAGGGGAAACTCTCACGTCCGGTGTGAAGTGGGGGAAAATCTGGAGATAACATCAAAGGATTACCTATCACTATAAGATCGCCTGATTGCCCTTCATCATTTAGATTGCCCTTGGAAGCCCGCAGATTTGGAACAACAGGAGGGAAGAATTTTGCGGCAGGGCAATCAAAATAAAAAAGTTAAGCTTTTCCGATATGTGACGGAGAATACATTTGATGCGTATATGTGGCAGATTTTGGAGAATAAACAGAAATTTATTTCTCAGATTATGACAAGTAAATCCCCTGTTCGTGCCTGTGAAGATGTTGATGACACAGCATTGTCGTATGCAGAAATTAAGGCACTGGCAACAGGAAACCCTTATATCAAAGAAAAAATGGATTTGGATATACAGGTAAGTAAATTGAAATTATTAAAGGCAAACCATACCAGTCAGAAATATAAACTGGAAACGGATATTGCAAAAAACTATCCGATGCAGATTGCAGCACAGAAAGAACGCCTTGCAGGGCTTCGTTCTGACGCAGAAGCCGTCCGTCCTATTTTTGAGAATGAAGATTTTTCTATGATTGTTTCCAACAAAACCTTTACGGATAAAAAAGAAGCAGGAACCGCACTTTTAGCGGCATGTGAAGGACTAAAAGCCATTCATACAGAAGGAAAAATAGGAACGTTTCATGATTTTTCTCTATATGCAAAATTTGATGCTTTTAATCAACGGTATATTATGACCATTAAGAGAAAATGCAGTTATTTGATTGAAATGGGAAAAGATATTCTTGGAAATTTACAGCGTATCAGTAATGCGTTAGGTGGAATTGAGAAGAAAATGGAAGAAACAGAGCAAAAGCTGGAAACACTGCAGAAGCAGTTGGAAACAGCACAGGAAGAAGTTATAAAGCCTTTTCCAAAAGAGGAAGAATTACAGGAGAAAATGGAAAGACTTGCAGAATTGAACTCCCTTTTAAATATGGACGAAAAGGAAATGCCACAAGATCAGGAGAAAGAAGTAGATCAGGTGGCAGATTTGCCGAGAAGGTCAGTCAATTATGCTGGCAGAGTATCGGAAGGTCAAAAAGGGGAAATAGAAAAATCTTCGGTGCTTGGTAGATTGAAAGCCACACAAAGAAATATGGAAAAAGGATGGAAAAATAGAAATATGCAGAAGAAAAAGCAGGAACAACAGTTGTAGAAGTGAAATCCCGTCAGGAAACTGGCGGGATATTTTTTATGGAGGATTTGCCTATGGCAGAAAAGAGAGAGCAACAAATGTATGAAATTACAAAGAAATTGGAAGAAGGCGTAAAAGAGTTATTTACATCAGAACGGTATACAGAATATTTAAAAACCATGTCAAAATTTTATAAATACAGCTTTCATAATACAGTTTTGATTGCGTTGCAAAGACCAGAAGCAACTTTAGTGGCAGGGTACTTGGCATGGCAGAAAAATTTTCATCGTCAGGTAAAAAAGGGAGAAAAGGGAATTCAGATCATTGCGCCTTCACAGAGGAAAGAAAAGGAATTGATAGAAAAATTTGATCCGGAAACAAATGAGCTGATTTTGGGACCGGACGGGCAGCCAAAAACAGAAGTAGTCGAGCATGTTGTATCTGATTTTCAGGTAGTCCGTGTATTTGATGTATCACAAACGTATGGAGAACCTTTACCGGAAATTGCAATACCAGATTTGACAGAACAGGTACAAAACTTTCCGCTATTTTTGCAGGCAGTCAAAGAACTGTCCCCTGTCCCTATCCGCTTTGGTGAAACAGAAGGAGAAGCAAAGGGGTATTACAGCAATAAAAAGAAAGAGATTGTTGTGAAAGCAGATATGAGTGAAAGTCAGACGATAAAAACACTCATTCACGAAATTGCCCATGCAAAGCTGCATGACAGAGAAGTATTGGAACAGGCAGGAGAAGAAAAGGATCAGAGAACAAAGGAGATAGAGGCGGAAAGTATTGCCTATACGGTGTGCCAATATTTTGGACTGGATACTTCTGACTATTCTTTTCCTTATATTGCAGGGTGGAGTGACAATCTAAAGATGTGGGAATTGAGGATTTTTATGGATACAATACGGAGAACATCAGGAGAGTTTATCAGGGAACTGGAAGAAAAAATAAAAGAATTGGAAGCAGATAGAAATGAAAGAGATGGTATTCAAAACGAGAAAGAAACAAAAATTCGTATGGACACCAAAGGGGTGGAACTGGAGCAGCATGAAGGCTTTTGGCATCCAGTAGAAGAAATAGAAGTTGAGAAAGAACATTTCTATCTCATGGAGCATAACGAATACGGGGATTCGGTTGCACTAGTTCTGGTAAATCAAGATGGCAGAGTAGTCGCACAGGATTTGGAAAATGGTCTGGATCAGGAGGCTGTGAAAGCAATCAGAGAGTATCTGGAAGAAAAAGAGATTGCCAAAAAGCAGGAGAAGGTGGAAACTTTAAACGCAAGTTTATTCGAAGAAGCAGAAAGAGAAGCAGCTTATCAGATAGAAACAACGGGACAGTTTTTCTTTATTCAGGAAACAGAGGAAGGGTATGATTATACCTTTTACGATCAAGAGTTTCACGAATTAGATGGAGGCATATATGATAACTTTGATGTCACACTTCAAGAAGCAGCAAAAGAGCTGCTCTTAGAAGAAGGAGAAGATTTGACTTCATGTAGAAAGATAGACAGTGAAATGCTTCAGGAACAAGTTGAGAGGGCAGAATATTTTCCGCAAAAGTCGTATGGAGAATTAAAACCTCTGGTGGAGAGTGAAGAACATTACGAGGGAGAACTGACGCCAACTTCACAGATTGATATTCGGGAAGAAAAGTTGTTGCATGGGGAGAGCCGACAGAACATTGAAGAAACGGTACTTTGCTATGCACAGGCAAAATTGGAAGAGGCTGGATACGAAGATATTACTTTATTGGCAGCAAGAGTATATGGAAGTCGAACAAGAGAAACTTTATACAGAGAAGATTCTGATCTTGATGTGGTGCTTTCTTATAGCGGGGACATCAGGGAAGATACTTTTTTTAATCTACTTCAGGAAAATGGAATGGGGATTTCCGGATTAAAGACTGACATAAATCCGATTTCGTTGGAAAAAACCGGGACACTGCAGGAATACATGAAGCGTGCAGAACAGTATCTTGATGAAAGAGAAGCAGAAAAGCAGGGGAAGACATCACAGAAAACAGTACAAGAACCCCAAATTTCTTTCTATGCTGCAGAATGTATGGAATTTCCTTCTATGGGAGAATATTATGAAAATCTGACGTTGGAAGAAGCCGTAGAAAAATATAAAACGATTCCGGCAGACCGTATTCATGGGATAAAAGGAATTGGATTTTGTCTGAAAGACGGCAGTATCTATGATGGAGAATATGAACTGATGTCCGGAGGGAAAATCTCCAAAGACTTGATTGACTTGGTTCCCCATTATAAAGAAAGTCCGTTGGTACAAAAAGCAATGAGAGATTTAGAGCGAATATTGGCAGAAAAACAACGGGAAAACACAGTGGAGCAGGTAAAAACCGAGGGAACAATGGGAAGAAAAGTTTCTGTGCTAAAAGCCTTAAAAGAACGGAAGGAACTGTTAAAGAAACAGGAGAAAAAAGAAGAAACGTCCCATGCTCGTAAGAAAGAAACAGAATTGTAATGGAAAATGGAAATACAGGAGAAGCGGTTATGGCAGGTAATCAATTTGCAGTATATCAGTTGAGGGAAATTCCCGAAAACAGAAAAAAGCGTTTCCGTTCTTATGCGGAATTACAAAAAGAACATATTCAGATACACTATACAGATTATAACCAAGTATATAGAAGCTGGATGCGTTATGATGAAACACCGGATAATATCAGAAACCGTTTGATCAAGCAGTTACCGAAGAATTTTTCCGGACATGCCCTAAGCATTGGAGATATACTAATTTTAGATAAAAACGGGGAAGCGTCAGCCTATTATTTGGAAAAAGAGGGATTTACTGTTTTGGATGATTTTATTCGGAATGGTTCGTCCAGTACATTGATTTCTCTTGCCACTACCAATTTTCATATTGAAGGGAAAGAAGGAAGCTGGCTTGCCTTCGATAATCTGGTGGTGGAAGGAAAAGAATTTTTCCTGATGGAGCATACGACATACGGAAAAAATGCCGCTTGGGTGGTGGTAGATGGAACTGGAAAGTTAATAGTGGATCAGGTTACGACGGGATTTGACGAAACAGTCAAAGAACAGATTGTTTCCTATCTGCACCCACAAGAAATACAGGAAAAAAGTGGAAAACCTGTTTTGGAAAACTGGCAGAAAGCCTATGAAAATGGAGAATATTTAAGAAGTGCAGAGATCACAGAAGAACAAAATTATAATATGATTGATGGAAGAATGAATAATCTGCCAACAAAACCCCGTAAGATTGGAACACGAATTTCCGTGTTAGACCGTTTGCACTTAAAACAGGCAGCTTTAAATGCAAAGAATTTGCCACAGCCGGTTATAGAGAATGAAGTGGAGCGTAAGCGAAAATAAAAAAGAAGGGAAACTTGAATTTATGTATTCAGGTTTCCCTTGTTTCGATTATTGTTCTTCTAACATAGAGGCATATTTGTGGCGTTCTGTTTCTGGAATTTTCAGAGCCACCATAGCCTGTTCAGCTGACCACCCCGTTGTTTCCATTAGATTGCGGATACTGTCTAAAGTATTTCGCTCTGTAGTACTTTCAACAATTCCCTGACTTAAATTACACATCAGCGACACCTCTCTTTCTAAATTCTGCGTCATTTCAATATCAAAATCATCATGGAGAATTTTTTCTTTTTCGTCCGGTGCTGTTTCAGAAGAAAGCAGGACATTTAATAATTTTAAAACACCATGATAATTCTCACTGTCCGGTTCGCCAAGGCAAATCATAATAGCAGACATCAAATCATAGTTTTCCACTTTTTCGGTCACATGTCCCACCAGCGGTTTTTCTGTAATGGAATATTGGGTAATGGTATTTTCTCTGGATTTTGGCGGGTTCATACAAATCCAGATAGAGTAGACTTTGCGAATTTTATCGTACTGCGCAGAGGAAAACTCTGTACCATATTGAGCAGAAATCATGCGACTGCAATAGTATATGCTACGTTTAATCAACGGATAACCGGGATAAAAATTGTTTTGTGCTTCTACATTGATAATTAAGCGGATTAACTCACCGGATTTTGGTGCAGTTGCCGTAAAACGAATATCGTAGGTAATCGTTCCCTCCGTAATGGTTTTATCTTCTGTGCGTTCTCCCTTGATTAAAGATGGATTGGTCTGATCAGGCTGAACCGGAACTTCTGCAATTTGCGGTTCACCTTCAATATATTTTTCAATGATTTCTGAAATGCTACATTCCCGATATTCTTCCAGACAATTTCTCATAATCCAAGCAAGAATGATTTTTTCAGAAAGTAGCCGCTTACAAGCAGCATCATAATCTGCGTTGCTTCCTGCGGTACGGATTGTTTGCGATAGTGTTGTTTCCAGTTCCACTAAATCACCACCTTTTTTATCTTGCCTTTAGTATAAAGCAGATAATAAAAGAATACAACAAAAATAGGAAAAAATTTTGGAACATAAGACTTAGCGTGGTGGCAGATTCTTTTCAGAATTTTTTTCAAAATCAGACCTTCCATGAAGAATCATCTCTACATTTTTACATACCGTCTGCAATTCTTTTTCGTATTGTTTTCTTTTTTGATATTCCTGATGCTGCATATTTTTTATGGAAAGAAGTTTTTCTTTTTCAGATTTCAATAGCTTCATAGAAGGTAGCTTTTCACTTGATGCTTGTTGTTTCAAGAAATTTCGTGCAGTTTCATAAAGCGTGATTTCTGACAGATGTTCTTGTCGGAATTGTTTTTTATTTTTTGCGTGTAAGAACTCTCTGTAAACAGATTTATTTGCAAGATACTGCCCGGTGTAATGAATTTGTTCATTGATTTTTTTCAATTCCTGCTGTGTGGAACGGAGATTTTTTCGACAGCTGGCAGTTTCCGACTGTGATGTAGTAAGTGCAGTCATCAAATCATCTTCTGTGGAATAGCCACGTTCCTGTACATAAGCAATGGTTTTTGCCATTTGCTGTAAATTGGAAAGTTTCACTTTTCTGGCATAAACCAGATTGTTCTGTGCTTTGATACGTTGCTGCAGATCTATGACAAGTCGCAGGTCTGATTTTATAAAACAGAAGGCTTCCGTTTCTTTTTCTTCCGTAAATGCAGAAGTAGTAGAGTTAGAATGAGGAGTGAAAATATCTGATCCTGTGTGAGCTTGCTTTTGGGGTTCTTTCTGCTTTTCCCAAATTGAAAACAGATGATCTTCTGTGTAATGGGAACCTAGCGCTCTTCCGGTAATGAACTTATTTCGCTCCGGGTGCAGATAGCTGAAACGTCCTCGGCTTACTTTTAAAGTGATCTGATAGTTTTTCAAAAGTGTCGCTTGAAATTGTTCGATATTGCAGGAAGAAGCGGCAGCGTATGCAATAGCGGTTCGCAGATACTCCTTTTGTGTCTGAAAAACGGTTTGGCGTGGGGCAATTCCTTTGGATAACATTTCTTTATTCAGAGTGTCCAATTTTTTCTGTCCGGTGTGCTTTGCACGATACTCTCTGTCTGTAATTTTTTTCTCTGCTGGAGAAAGTAAATCTACCTGATGTAAGTGTTCCCTGTGGCAAATGTCCATAAGTGAGCGTTTTAAATAAACGAGATAAGCTGGTGTTAGATGATGTTTGTATCCGGCACGGGTATCACAGGGGCGTTCCATAAATGTCTGGTGTTCCACATCATATTTTCTTAAACTGTTGATTACAATATGTACATGAATGTTTCCACTTTCATTATTTCCGTCTGTATGGGTACATACAAGAGCCTGATGCCCTGGAAAATTTTTTTGAACATATTCTAATCCGAGTTGTTGTGCCTTTTCCCCAGTCAATCCATGTTCTTCGGTATCTTTGGGATCAAAGCTCAGAATATAATGGTGAGATTTGATGTCATCAAAATTTTGGTTTTTATGATATTGTGCATTTAACTCTTTACATTCCAAATCAAAAGAGAAGGGATCGCAGTTGATACCGTCAATGTAGTATTCCTTTCTTGGAATGAGTTCTCCATTTTCATCAAGGATTGGCTTTTTCGTATGTTCGTCATATTGAAACAAAAGGTAACGTTGTGTTTCGCCATAGTCAGCATTTTTACTTGCAATGTGCTTAAGAATTGCCATGCTCATTACCGCTTGAAAGATTGGGAATGGATACATTGAGGGCAGAAAAGTTCCCGGCAAGTTTTAAGACTTCGTATTTCATCTCATAGATTTTAGAAAGACTTTGCTGGAGCGATTTTTGTACCGCTTGTGAATGAATACCACCACTATTGAAATACCGGGCGATCTGATTCAGATTGCTGCCTATTTTTCCAAACTCGGCAATCAATTTTTTTAATTCCGGCAGATCAGCTACCAGTTCGTATTTTATGATCACTTTTTTATTCATGAGTTGTTTACGTGCAAATTCTGCTAAAGGCAGATTTGCGGCGTTTGCCTGAGCAGATATAATTTCGTATTCCGTATCAGTAAGACGCAGCATGATCTGGTGTGTATGTCGTAGTGGCTTTTCTTTTTTGGGTCTTGCCATAGTGTAAAATCTCCTTTTATCAAAATTCTATTTATATATAAGCCGATAGAGAGAACTGTATTGGTAAACGCAAAATAACTGTGAAAATAGTTTGGAAACATGATACAATTCTTAAGTGAAGTATCAGATTCTGAGCAGACAAAAAGAGCAGCTTTGGATAGACCAGAACTGCTCTGAATGTGATTCTTCATAATTGTACCAATTCGCGGACGTTTTGTTGGCAGGTATATGGGGATTGTATTCTTCCTGACTTGCCCCAAAATCGTAAAACGAGAGGGAAATGCGAAAAAATCAGCCTTTTCTCCAGGAGAACTTTTATTTTTGGGCATGCTCACGCAGACCTTCCTATGGGAGGCCTTGAAAAAAGACGATATGGAATGCGGAAAATTTTACCGTGGTTTTTCATACGTCCTTCCGATTTGCTTCATACTTGAACAACCGCACTCCGGACAAATGTGGATGTTAAAGTTCCATACGGCTTTCAGTAGTTCGGCAATAGACAGATCGGTATAGCGACATTTGAATTTCTGATAACCCTGGAGTTTGAAAATCAATTTTAGATTTTTTGTTTTCATTCGGTTGTTCAGAAAACCATAGTAACGGATTTTCTGAAATCCACAGGGGAGTACATGCATCAAAAAACGACGGATAAACTCTTGATTCTTCAGCGTGACCGTCCGCTTTGGTTCGCCTGGATTTTTCCCTCTTGCTAAAAAAGTAGTTTCCGATTCCGTTACCGATAGTATCCGGCTGTTAGAGATGGCAATCTTATGTGTGTAACGACCAAGGTATTCGATGGCATTTCCAAACCCGTTGAAAGTTTCTTTTATGAAAGGGCACCAGTCCATTCCGTAAAGATGATTTTTAAATTCCTTCCATGTGTAAGAATTACGGAGGTGGGAACAAGAACCCGAAAAGATCAGTTTTTGGGTACGATGGTATTCTTCTAACAGAGCCATATATTTTCCTTTAAACTTATCTCGCAACACATGTATCGGGATAAAAAACTTGTTTGGGGATGTCCGGATTTTTTGGCTGCTGGTCAGACCACCACCCGAAACGATGCAGTGCATATGTACGTGATAATCCAATTCTTGATTCCATGTATGCAGGACTTGAATGATCCCGGGTGTTGCTCCGAGATACTTCTTGTCAGAAGAAAGTTCCAGAAGTGTTTCGGCACAGCATCTGTGAAGAAGCCCATACAGAAGTTTTTGATTGCAATAGAGTAGGGCGTTGAGTTCGTGTGGGAGAGTAAAGACCACATGAAAGTATGGAGAGTCAATGACTTCCGCTCTACGCTTATCAATCCACACTTCTTTTAAAACGGCCTGACAGTTGGGACAATTACGATTACGGCAGGAGTTATGGTGAAACTCCGTATGTCCACAATCTGTACACTGGCTGATACTAGAACCGAGAGATCCGGATTTGCAGTTCATAATGGCGCGAGATGCTTTCCACTGTACATCGGACAAGTGCTCACCGAAAGAATCGAAAGAATGAAGCCATATCTGCTGAATCTTATAATTACTGATAGGGATCACCTCCGATCAGATCAAATGGGCTGGTAATCTTCCGGGCTGTATAAGAAGCAAGGTGAATGTAAATAAGAGTGGAATGCAGAGATTTATGGCCGAGCAACTCTTTGATTGTAAACAGATCGGCACCGTTTTCGTACAGATGGGTTGCAAAGGCATGCCGGAAGGAATGACAGTTCAGTCTTGGATTGAGAGCAAGTTTATCACGATGTCCCATCACCTGACGTTGCAGCACACCGGTCTTACAATGTTTAGAAGGATCTTGTTTTGCGGGAAAAAGCCAGTCCGTAGGCCTGTCATATTCGAACCAATAACGTGTCAGCAGATCCAACGCTTTCTGAGAAAGGAGTGCATAACGATCCGAGCGGTTTTTGGTCTGAGCTACGTGAATGCGCATAGAGGAACGCTGGATATCAGAATATTTCAGTCGGCAGACTTCCCCAACCCGCAAACCGGAAGAATACATAAGAGTAACCATTGCTTTCTGTTTCAAAGTAGGAAGCGTGTCAAGAAAGGAATGTACTTCCGATACAGGTGGGACATAAGGCAGATAAGAGTTAAATTTCCGCATAGGGAGCTGGGTGTCGTCCCACGGTTTATGAAGAACATACATGGTAAAGAACCGCAGCTGTGAAATGGCATGATTAATAGTGCGGTCGGAAAGATTCCGTTCTTTTTGAAGCCAACGGATATAGGTACGCAGCTCATCCCAGGTAACGTCTTCCGGTAGTTTATGAAGAATGTTGGAAAGATAATCCAGATAAGAATGAATATAGGTACAATAAGATTTCAAGGTGTGGTCAGTCAGACCTCGAAGAGAGATCATCTCTCTGAAAGAATAAAAATATTTGTCCATAATGGAACCTCCTTATAAATGAATGGATAATCAGGTTAAATGAAATATCAATTCAAAAAGGTGGTGGACGAATAAAAAAATAAAATATGTAGTTGTTGAGTTTAAAAATCCATGATAACATAAGCATAGCAGTTGATGAATATATGTAATTGTTTGGGATGGTAACTTAACAATACAACATATAAACAAAAACTGCTATTTTTTTTGTAAAAGTAGCAAGAATATTGTACTGAGGGCTAGCCGTCGTGCCAGCGACTTGGTACAATAGAAAAAATAATTGTATGGAGGTTGACTATGCCAAGAGGAAGAAAAAAACAGAATGTGCTTACTTTGGAGGAGCAGCTTGTAACAGTAAACGAAAGAATTCAGGAAGTAGAGAATGAATTGAAACAGCTTCGTTCACAGAGAAAAGAAATCCAGGAGAAAATTGAGGAGCAGAAAAAGGAAACTTTATTTCGAGCGGTGATTGCTTCGGGAAGAACCGTAGAAGATGTTCTTGCGATATTAAATGCTCAAGATCAGAAAGAAGAACAGTAATTTAGAAAAAAGGTGTTTATTGCTATGAAGCGTGTAGCAGTAAACATCTTTTTTATTACCGTGATGGAACAATCACGCTGCGCCTATAAGGATAGGAGCCAGTATACATATTTGAAAAATATGACGATGCCGAGGGGATGGGGAGCGAAATCCTCATCAAGTTTGTCGAGTGGGAAAAATCACGGAGTGAGTTTTGAGTTACTCAGGCGAAACTTGCTCTGATTATCCCAACATGGACTTCAGTGTTTATTGATTTACGATATAAAATGAAAAAATAGCAATATTGTTATCAAAGTGTTATTTTTTCATGATAGTTTACTGTTAAAGAAAAAATATAAAAAATGAAAGGAATAATAAATTTATGGGTGAATTTATTCTTGAAACAAAAAACTTATCCAAACAATATGGACAGCAAATGGCAGTAGATGGGATTTCATTAAAAATCAGAGAAAATACAGTGTATGGTTTGTTGGGACCAAATGGGGCAGGAAAATCTACAACATTAAAGATGCTTGTTGGACTGATTCGACCAACAAACGGGCAAATTATGTTTGATGGAAAGAAATGGAACCGAAATTGTCTTACTAGAATGGGGGCATTGATAGAGACCCCATCTTTGTACGGTAATCTTACGGCAGAAGAAAATTTATTAGTTCATACTGAACTTTTAGGTATTCCTAAGAAGAAAATTCGTGATGTATTGGAGATAGTTGACTTAACAGATACTGGTAAAAAACGTGCAGCACAATTTTCAATGGGGATGAAACAAAGATTAGGCATAGCTATTGCACTTTTGAATGATCCTTGCTTATTGATATTAGATGAGCCGACCAATGGACTGGATCCTTTTGGAATTCAGGAATTGAGAAAACTGATATCTTCATTTCCCCAAAAGGGAATAACAGTAATATTGTCTAGTCATATTTTATCGGAGGTTGCTCAAGTTGTAGATGATATAGGAATTCTTAGTAATGGGAGGCTCCTTTATGAGGGATCAGTCGACCCTGATGAAAATTTAGAAAAGTTTTTTAACGATATTATTATAGCAGGAGGTAAAATGTAATGAGTGGTTTTAAATCTGAAATATTAAAATATAAGAGAACATTCATAAAAAAATTAATTGTCTTTATTCCTGTTTTTTTTGCAGTATATGCTTTAGCGGTGCAAGCAACAATGATGAATAATCCGTTATCCCATACTCAATCATGGTCGTGGGAGAGTCTTTTAGGTTTGGTTTTTAACTGGTGGTCATTTCTTTTTTTACCAATTGGATTTGCATTATTTGCGACTTTAGTAGCTATACAGGAAAAAAAAGCTGGAAATTATAGAGTTTTACGAATGCAAAATAAGTCAATAATGAAGATTTGGTTTTATAAAGAGTTAGGTATGGCTTTTTATAGTTTAATGTCACATATAGTCTTAGTTGTTGTAATTATAATAGTGGGAGTGGTTTCCGGGAATGGGAAAATACCATTTTTTGAAATTTCTGTAGCGAGTTTGGTATGTTGGTTTACTTCGCTTACGTTAATTCCTATTCAGTTATGGGCGGCTACATGGAAAGGGATGCCTTTTAGTATGGGGATTGGATTTATTGGTATGATTATAGGGGTATTAAGTGCACCAAAATCATTTTGGATTATTGTACCTTGGAGTTGGGCGACGAGATTGATGTGTCCTTTAATTGGAGTACATCCCAATGGTGCCTTTTTAACAAAAGAAGATTTGCTTATGGACAGTTCTGTAATCCCAGTAGGAATTTTTGTGTCCCTAGTGTTTTTTATAGTGGTAACAGTACTTACAGCCAAATGGTTTGAACGGAGGGAAATTCAATGATAAAAGTATTATTATCTGAATGGCTTAAAACAAAGAGAACTGCTGTCCGTTGGGTTACACTGTGTATGCCTCTAGTGTTTTCCTTATTTTCTGCTGTATATTTATCAATTCGGCCTGATAGTTCACAGAAATTCGCATTTGAAGGTTTTTTTACAATATGGACAGTCTTTGTAATTCCGCTCGGTGTGGGAGTTTTATCAGGATTAATTGTGGATGAAGAAGAATCAGCGGGGAATTTTAACGGTTTTCTATTAACAGGAATTTCTCGTACAAAATTATATTTAGGAAAATTTCTTTTGATGTTTTTCTGTTTAAGTAGTTGTACATTTATTGCTGTTTTAATACTTTGTATTGGTATGAGTTTGGGGATGAAAGGAGAAATTTTTACTTCAGTATTTGTTATGGCTTCCATTTTCATAGTAGTTGGTGCACTTCCAATACTGGCAATTCATTTATGGTTAAGTTTCGCGTGGGGAATGGGAGCATCAATCGGTATGAGTATTGGTGGAATTTTGATGTCAGCATTGTTTGGATTAACCGGTCTTGGAACGAAGATATGGCCGTTTATTCCGTGGACTTGGCCAATAAAACTGGGAATGCTTCCAGGGATTTATTTTTCAGATGCAATACAGAGTAATTTAAAGAGGGAACTATTATCTAATATAAAGCAAACGATGATAATCGGAGGGGGAAGTGTATTATTTTGGTTAACTGTAATCTTGATAGGTAGTATAATTTGGTTTAATATATGGGAAGGAAGAAAAAATTATGGGTAAATAGTTGATAATCTGGTAAGAGGAAAAGAGGGTGTTGTATTGAGTAAAATTTTAATAATTGATGATGAGATAGATCTCGTGATGCTACTCGAAGAGGAGCTTAAAGAGAGAGGACATGAGGTCTTGATTGCTTATAATGGACAAACTGGTGTAGAATTATCAAGACAGCAACCAGATCTTATTCTTTTGGACATTATGATGCCCAAAATGGATGGATTTGAAGTTTGCCGTTTAATTAGAGATGATGTTTTGTGCCCCATTATATTTTTGAGTGCAAAGCAATCAGAAACAGACAAGATTAAAGGATTAACTTATGGTGGAGATGATTACATAACTAAACCCTTTGGACTTCACGAACTGATGGCTCGAATAGAAGCTAATTTGAGAAGAGAGAAGCGTTCACAATATATTAATTCAGAAAATAAACGGTATAAATTTTATTTTGGCGATTTATCGTTGGATTTAAAAGAGCGTACTGTCGAAATTGGCGAAAAAAGTATAGGTTTGACAAAACGAGAATTTGATATTGTTGAATTATTGGCACATCACGCAGGGCAAGTCTTTTCTAAAGAGCAGATTTATGAACATGTATGGGGGTATGATTCGGAAGGAGATTCTGCGACTGTTGTTGAACGTATTAAAAAAATTAGAGCAAAATTTGCAGCTGCAATGCCGGAAAAGGAATATATTTCTACGATTTGGGGAATCGGATATAAGTGGAATAAAATGTGAGGAGGGTACTGAATGAAAGAACATTCACTTGCGGATCAATTTAGACATACATTTTTCCTAATTATAGTTTCCAGTATTGTTGCTACATTGCTTACTTATGTGCTTATAATAGGAGTATTTTCGTTGGCGAAGGACATCTATCCGGCTGATTATTATGAACGACAGATTCCAACTATAGAGGAATATGTATATAGGGATAACATAGCTCTATTATCGCAATCAAGTGAAAATAGATTAAGAGATATAATCCAAGGCGCTGGGCTGCTTTATTTGGTTGTAGATGATAATGGAAATACTTTATATGGAACAAGTTTGATGAAACCTTTTGAGTCGAAGGAAGAACTTTTTACAGATTTAGTTGGTCAGACTGTGTTTCGGAACGGATATTATATCTATACCGTACCGATTATAGATGAAATAGGGGAAGCACAAGGGGCAATTTTATTGTTTTATCAAATAAAAGTGACTTTTGCAAATAATACAGGGCGATTAATATTCTTTATAATGATTTTGATAGCATTGCTTTCACCATTTCTTTATATTGTAAGTTTTACATTAATATTTAGTAGGATTTTAGCGAAAAAAGTTAATCGACCATTGCAGTTGTTGACTGATGCGGCTAAAAAGATAAAAGAAAAGAATCTCGATTTTGAAATAAAGTATCATTCAGAAAATGAGCTTGGAAGTTTATGCACTGCTTTTTCTGAGATGAAAGATGAATTAAGGAAATCTTTGTCTGTACAATGGGAGATGGAGCAGGAACGAGTTGAAATGATAGAGTCATTGGCACATGATTTAAAATCTCCCCTGTCTATTATTATGGGATACACGGATTCGTTAATTGATAGTAATAGAAATGATAATGGAAAACTTTATAGATATTTAAGTGTCATCAAAAAAAATGCAGAGAAGAGTACGGCACTTGTTCAGCAAATGCAATATACAACGGATTTAGAAAAGTCAAATGTACAACTGAATCTTGAATCTGTAAATTTATATGAATTTTTGAATCAAAAAGTACATGATTATGAATTAGAGGCAAGTAAAAAGCATATAGAATTTTTACTTAAAATAGAAAGTGATGTACCAATTAATGTTGAAATCGATAAAGAAAGAATAATGAGAATATTAGATAATATCATATCTAATAGTCTTCAATATACGCCCAATAATGGGACGATTAGTATTACAGTGACAGCAGAAAAAAATATGATTTTTTATAAAATTTGTGACTCTGGATGTGGATTCAGTTCTAAGGATTTAAAGAAAGCCTTTGACAAATTTTATAGAGGGGATGAAGCAAGACAGACAAAAGGAGGACACTCTGGGTTAGGGTTATATATCGTTAAGAAGTTATTAGGTCAGATTAATGGTTCAATTCAAATAGAAAATACAGAATTAGGAGGAGCATGTGTAATATTTTCTCATGGAATAAGATGATATATTAAAAGGAATGGAGCTGTCGCTTTAACGATGATAAATCGTGAAGAGGCAGCTTCCTTTTTGCTGCTTTTTGCTATACAGTTGTCCGATTTCTTCTGAAAAAAAGGGGATTAAAAAAAAGCCGTACTTTAACACAGCTCTAAAACAGATTTTTAGAAGTTTTTGAATTTTCAAAATTTACGCACTCTTTAAAGGGAATAAATGCTTTCCTGTTTTCCCTTTTTGGGTTTTGCAAAGAGAAGAGGCTGCACACTAATTACTTAGTGCGACAGCCCCATTCTTTTTTGGAAAAAATTACATGCATACTACGAAAAATTACATTTCAGAAAAAGGGGGATTTTAATTTGATATTATAATAACGAACTTACAGAAGGGAGGGAGGAGAAATGATTACTTTCCGTAATGTTAAAAAAAGAAAGTATTTCATACGGGATGGACCATAGGAACAAATGTGAGAGTTTGAGAAATATTTAAAGAATGGAGGAAGTATTATGGCAAAAGATTTTGATCTAGATGTTCAGGTATTGAAGACAGAAGCAGCTAACGATGACAATACACGTATTTTTAGCAAATCTTTGTGCACACCGGGTTGCAATCCAACAGCAACACTTTGCACAAGCTGCATTTTTGCATGTGTGTAAATTAAGTAAGTAAAAATTGAGAATTCAAAAATAGGAGGAAATAGACATGGCAAAAGATTTTGATTTGGATGTTCAGGTATTAAAGACAGAAGCGGCTAACGATGACAATACACGTATTTTTAGTAAATCTCTGTGTACACCGGGTTGCAATCCAACAGCAACACTCTGCACAAGTTGCATCTTTGCATGTGTATAGAAAATAAAACACTATTTGTGACAAAGATTGTTTACTGAATAAAAATAATTTTAATGGTTATTGTGCTGTGTATTGAGATATGCCAAAATATACAGCACACTAAACCAAGTTTAAAAGTTTCGATAGCAATTTTAAAATAAGAGAGGAAAATGATAGAGGTGAAAGTTGTGATATTGAAATCTTTCCCTCTTTTTATATAGAAAGATAGTATATAGTCGAATGAATATTACAAATATATATTTTGGCTATTTGAGATAATTTACATATGGAGATAATTGAAATGGAAAAAGAAAACAATATATTTAAAGTTTTACCAAACTTTATGATTAGAACGGCTATGTTACCAATAGAGAGTATAAATGAGATAAAGATGGAACAAGATTTTTTCCCATCTTTAAAGAAATTTCTTGATGAGGGATTTATGGATGAAGCTATTTTAATTGCGAGTCCTGATTTAAATTCAATGCTAAATAAGGATATGCTCAAGCCGAAAGAGCAGAAAAAAGTAGCTGATAGTTTATTCAAGTACATTTCAAGAACATTTTCGAGAGCAACTCCTTTTGGACTGTTTGCTAGCGTGGGAACTGGAAAATTTGAGGGCATACAAAGTATTCCAGCTTTTGAGGATTTACGTATACAGAAGCGTAGTCGCATTGATATGGAATGGTTACTTGGATTCATAAATCAATTGGAAATGGAGCCTAATGTTGTTTCGCAGTTAAAAGTGAAAGCGAATCATGCAATTCGAATTACAGGTAAACGATTAGAACTTTTATTTCCAACACATTGTGGGCAAGGAGAGAAAATTAAAGGTAATGATGCAGATACTATATCTGTGCGATTAACTGCGGCAAGCGAATATGTATTAGAAGAAGCAAGCAATCCTATTCTGTTTAAAGATTTAATTCGTAAAACTTATGAGAAATATGATAAGCAAATAGACGCGTCTGTTATCTTTAATTTTGTGTGGGAATTGTTTAGACAGGAGTTCCTGATAAGTGAATTAAGACCTCCGTTGTTGGGAGGTAATCCGAGTAAATATTTATTAGAGAAATTAGATCATATTTCAGGAATAGAATCTGAAAAAGAGATGCTACAACAGATACAGAATACAATAAGTGAATATGACAATACAAGCATTGGAAAAGGAAATTTAAAGTTTAATGAACTTAATAAAAATATGCAGTCACTTATTTCCTGTAAATCTTCTTTACAAGTGGATACTTCGTTTCAAAATGGAATAACTATTAATTCAAGCGTAGCAGACTCTTTTGCGGAAGCTGTGGAGATAATGTGGAGAATTTCTACTACTGAGTGTGGATTCCCATACATGAAAGATTATTATCTCAAATTTCTTGAAAAATATGGAACAGCAACGGATGTGCCTTTACTTGAGCTGGTAAATGGAAATACAGGAATTGGATATCCGGCATACTATGCGAATAGTAAAAGTACGTTATCTATTTCTAAAGAAAAGCAAGTAAAATTAGGAAGGCGTCGAAGGGTTCTGATGGAACAAATAACGACTTCTATAAGAAATGGGTTTAGCGAAGTGAGTTTGGATCAGAGTTTGATTGAAAAATTGACAATAAGAGAAGATTGGAAACATGAGACACCTGATTCTATGGAAATATATGCAGAAATAATTGCACCGAGCAAAGATGCGATTAATCAAGGGCAATATGATATTGTGGTAAATCCCAGTGCCGGGTCATTTCAAGAGGGATTAACGTTAGGTAGATTTGCAGATATTTTAGATGAAGATACAAATCGTAATATGGAAAAAATGTCTTTGAAAAATTTAGAACTTAACGAAAATATTTTAATGGTAGATGTTACCTATATACCAACATATGGGCGGACAGCCAATATTATGATGAGTAAGAATTTTTTGCCATACGAAATGGCTATTGGGACTAATGTTCAAGAGGGAAAATTACAAGTAGAACTTAATGATCTGTATGTTTCAGCAGATAATGAACGATTATTTCTAAAATCTAAAAAATACGGAAAGGAAGTAGCTATTGCAACTTCTAATATGCTGAATTTTGCAGGGGCACCGAATCTTTTCCGATTGTTAAAGGATTTAAGTTTTGAAAAAAAATATTATTGGCAGCCTTTTGAATGGGACACTGGATCAGAACAGATTTATTTACCGCGATTGAGATATAAAAATGTTGTTTTCACACCAGCACAATGGAATCTGAATAAAGATATGTTTGATGAAGCTGATTTTAAATCCGAGGAAGTATTTTTTGATGCATTTCAAGTGGTAGCTGAAAAATGGAAAATACCACAATATGTTTTTTTGAAAATAGCAGATAATCATATTCTTCTTAATTTACATATGAAAGAAATGGTTACTCTGGTAATGAAAGATTTAGAAAAACAGAATATGGTAAAAATTGAAGAACTAATTGGAAACTTTAATGATCGTACTCTAATTGCAGGGACGAATGGTCATTATAT
>OGEB01000321.1_pt1 | contig 39170 bp, 22 predicted proteins | sample 1570541 | NCBI WGS metagenome assembly OGEB01 (sample SAMEA2581975, study PRJEB24529) | metagenome | biome: Human gut stool | place: China | collected 2011 | reverse complement strand
TTGAAGACAGTGCCTAAACGCTTCTTTAGAGTTATGGATACGGAGCCTTTGGGGAAGATCTGTATCAGAACCAGGGAAAGATACAGCCGTTTGGCTACACGGGATACCAAAGAGATGAGGTGTCAGGAACCTACTATGCCCAGGCGAGGGAGTATTTAGCAGAGAGCGGCAGGTTTGCAGGGCAAGATATCATGACAGGCACAGTAAAATATCCCGAAACATTTAATTTGTATAAATATTCTTTTAATCAACCATTAAAATATATTGATCCCAGTGGGGAAACAGAAGAAGAATTTTGCGAAAATATATCAACTGCTTTTTCAAGATATGGAGAGCAATTTATAGAATCCGTTTCTTCACCACAAAATTGGGGATTATGGGCATTAGATGGCAGTTTTGCAGCTTTAGAAGTTTATAAACAAATAACTAAACATATTCCTCAATTTAAGACTAATGCTAACAATAAAACGCTTGTTAATATTTCGGATTCCGTTAATTACAAAGGTGGGCGAGGCGGTGTTAGGCGAATATCAAAAGCTAAGTTGTTACAACAGGATAGTTCGTTAGGTGAGGCGTATCGGACACAAATGAAATTGGATAAATTAAGTAAAGGATTGGTATGTTTAAATGGAGCTGTAAGTTTTATTTCAGAGTATAACAGCAATCCTGATTTATCTGTTAAAGAAAAGATAGTTAATTCATCAGTAGAGGCAACGTGGTCAATTGGTTCTTCAGTTGCAATAGGCTCGGCTTTAGGAAGTTTATTACCAGGGGCAGGTACGATTGTTGGAGCGATAGGTGGATTTGTTGTAGGAACAGCAGCCTCTATATTGATTGATGGGATTGCAAAAACTAAATGGTTTGACGGGGGAACAAAATCAGTACTGGATTATGTAAAACAAGGAGTTAACAAAGTTGTAGACGGAATAGGGGATGCCTTTTCCGGATTTGGGGAATTTGTTTTTGGGTAGGAGAAGATGAAAATGATATTAACAGATTTAGATATATGTGTACTTGCTCTGGAAAGTACACATAATGTAAAAAAAATGGAAAAGTGCTTACCATATGGTGTAAAAAATAAGTTGAAATGGAAAAATGGACTGTTTATTAAAAAAAGTGTTAAAAAAGTTAACAATCAATTGCAGAGTTTGGAGATGAGTGAAAATAAAAAGTTTACTGAAATTATTACTACAATTTTATTTCCGAAAATGATTTATGCATTTTTTAAAAAAGATGCTCTTGTAATGCAAATTTTTATTTCTGAAACAAAAAAGGTGAAATTTATAAATATTAATAATGAAGCACATGAGATTTTAGAAATTATGGATGAAGAGATTGCATTAGAAGAATATATCGGCTTCAGTAAAAGCATATTTTATAATAATATATTTTATGACAGCGAATTAAATACATTTGAGAAAATTCAAGATAATTATGTGAAAGGTAAAGCGTTGGGCGAAAAATTAGAGAGCATATGTGAATTCTGTGATCAATTAGAAAATCCAGATTATACATTGATAATTAGTTCATGTGAAGATGATGAAAAAATGGTGGAGAATATTGTTTGGAATATAGATGATAACAAGATTAAATTTTGTAGTACGCAAAATAAAATTTCGAATAGTAAAATCCGAATGGGTATGAAATCGTGTTAAAGTTATTTCGTTTTACTGCTATACCTATCTGTATGACCTACTTGGAAATAAAACGGAATTCCAAAAGAGAGAAGAGGTTTTGAGCAGGAAAGCGGCAGTTATGCTTATGGCTATGATGCACTGGGCAGGCTGTCAGAAATCCAAAAGGACGGGAAGGTACAGACCCAGTATGGTTATGATGCCTTTGGAAACCGTATCTGGAAAGAAGAAAGCAGGGAAAGAACCTCCTATCAGTACAATGGCTTGAACCAGATGGTAAGTGAAAGACAGGGGGAAATCCGAAAAGAGTACGGTTATGATAAGAGAGGAAACTTAACCAGTATCCTTGAAAATGGGACATGGAAGAAGCAGTATGTCTATGGTGCGATTAACCGTCTGGAAGAAGCGGTGGATGCGGCAGGGAAACAGGCAAGATACCAGTATAACGGACTGGGACACCGGGTAGGAAAGCAGGAAGGCATTATACCAAAGGAAAAACTGGAGAAACTGGACCCGCAAAACAGGATCTGTATGGAAGTTGGAAACAGCCGGCAGATTGCCTATACTCTGGATCTGACCAGACAGTATTATAACCTTCTGGAGCGGACAGAGGAAAGCCAAAGCCAGAGATACTTCTGGGATGGGAACGTGGCTGCGTATGAAGAGAATGGGGGACGGAACTATTACCTTCAGGATGAACTGGGAAGCTCGCTTCGGATTGAGGACAGTGCTGGAAACCTCAGGGAAAGCTATGGATATGGAGCCTTTGGGGAAGATCTGTATCAGAACCAGGGGAAGAAACAGCCTTTTGGATATACGGGATACCAAAGGGATGAGATCGCAGGGACGTATTATGCCCAGGCGAGAGAATATCTGGCAGAGAGTGGGAGATTTCAGGAAAGAGACATCATAAAAGGGCAGACTTCTTATCCTCTTACACTTAATGAATATATATATTGTGGCAATATGCCATTTTACTATTATGATCCCAATGGACTGTTCTGGCACATTGTATGTGGAGCGGCTGTTGGAATTGTAGCTAATACAGTAATTAACGTTGGGACCAGTCTATTGTCTGGAGAGAAAATCACAGCTAGCCAAGTGATTTCTTCAATTATAGGTGGAGCAATTACAGGTGGGATTACAGCTGCAACAGGAAATGTCATGGCAGGGACAGTTGTGGGAGGTGCTGCTGAAAGAATTATAAAAGGTACTATGGATGGAGATTCTATCCAAGACATTGCTCAGGATGTAGCGGTTGGAACTGTAGTAGATGTTGCTATTGCGAAAGTAGGAAAATATTTAATAAATACATCGATGGCAGATAGCATGAAGAACTATTTGAAAGGTACTAAGTGGGGAAATAAAATATTTAAATCTGATAGGTACTATAGAAGCCAAATTACACGTGCTAGAAATGCTTGGAAAAATAAAAAAATTATCAAACCAAGATTTAGGACATATATGAATGGATTTCTAGGAGTATCTGGAATGGAATTGATTGATAAAGTTACAGATTTACAGGCAAGCTATATTCCGGGAATGGATATAAAAGAGGAGCTTAGACACATATTAAATGATATTTATGATAATGGAGAGGAATGGATAAAAGAAGCAAATGAAATGCGAAATTATACGAACCAAATTTTAGACAAAATGCTAAAAACTATTACAAACGAGGAACTAGAAACTGTATTATGTATAGAATAGGAGGAATCAGAGTATGATTTTTTTAAGAACTCTCATTGTAGCATTTATTGTAACGGGGATACTAGATTTATTAGCAAAAAAAAGTAAGAGAAAAACAGCATCATCGAAAAAATTTGTCGTAAGAGCTCCGCTAGATTTTGCAGGATTGGGAACCATAGTAATGATAATAGCCATTGGTGCCTTGGTGTTTGCTGAAGTAGAAAATCAACACATACCATTACCAATTATGGTGATTTTTATAGTGGTTGTAATAGTTCCGGGTTTTTTGCTCATGATAGCACCTATAAAGGGGGTATGGGATATTATTGTAGATGGTGATGATATTACTGTGGTGAAAGCATTTGTTTTTAAACGTCATTGGAAGTTTTCTGATATTATCTGTGGGAGAGTAACTAGAGGAGGAATGAAAATATATGTGGAAGGAAGAAAGAGAAAAGCTTTTTTTGTAGATGGAATGTGTGAAGGATATAGTAATTTTTTAAAAAGGATGGAAAAAGAAGAAAAAGAGATGGACTGTCCGAAAGAAGATTGAATACAGTAATTGAAATAGTATAAGCAGGAATTATAAATGGGGAAACAGTATTAAAGTCACCATGGTATGAAAAGAGAATGGCACTAAAGTCAATTAATAAATAATTATAGAATGGGATATTTAAATGATTTAGGAGATACCATACGAAAGGAGAAAAAACTACATGGAGAGAAAGAACATATCCATCAGAACATACAAAAGAAAGGCGCAGATCTGGTTTGGGACAGAAGCGGATTCATTTTCTTACGACTTTGTATGGCATCTTCCACTTCAGATGTGCCTGGATGGAGAAATCTTGAATTTAAAAAGAGAGGGAAATGTCAAGGTCTTTCTGAATAATCAGATTGTAAGTGACAATCAGATGATTATCAAAAATGGAGATCAGGTACATATTGAAGATTTTACGATTACATTTTTTAAAGAAAAACTGGAAGTTGAGGCAAATGCAGAGTGTTTTGAAACATCTTTACTTCCGGAACGCCAGGAAGAAGAATATTTTGAGGGATTCCCTTTTTATAAACGTTCTCCAAGAGTTGTATATCAGAGAAAAGAGGAGAAGGTGGAAATTAAAGCTCCTCCGAGAAAGAAAGAGATGTCAAAAGGGAGTCTGGCACAGTTGATCATCCCGCCCCTTTGCATGATGGCACTTACGATTGCCATGGGTGTATTGATGAAACGAGGACCTTATATGTACATGACGGCAGGTATGACCGCTATTACCCTGATCTTTTCAATTCAGCGATATATAAGTGAAAAACGTACTATCAAGCAGGAAAATAAAGACCGGGAAGTGATGTATGATGAATATCTTCTTCGGAAACGAAAAGAAATCAAGAAATTAAGAGAAGAAGAACGGGAGGCGATTGATTATCAGACACCGACACTTCCTATGTTGCAGGATATGGTATTGGAATACAGCAGCCGTATTTATGAACGTTCCATCTTAGATGATGACTTTTTAAAAGTAAATTTAGGGTACCGGAAAGGTGAGTCCCAGATAGAAGTTTCTTACGAAGATAAAGAACTGGATATGACAAAGGATGAACTGATTGAGCGAGCCAAGAAAATTCCAAAAGAATTTAAAAAAGTAGAACAGATTCCCGTAGAGATTGATCTGAAAAAAGCACATTTAGGTCTGGTTGGAAATAAACGGAATATCCATGAACAGTTAAAATATATGCTTGCCCAATTAACTTTTTTCCAAAGTTACCGGGAGTTACAGATTGTTTTTATCCATAGCGGAGCATATACCGAAGATTTCCAGTATATGCGCTGGTATCCGCATCTGCGGTTGGAATTTATCAATGTAATCGGAGAAATTTATTCAGAGCAGATTAGGGATCAGATATTGGGAAGTATCCAGCAGATTTTAAAAGAGAGAAAACTAAAACAGGAAGAAGAGAAAAAAGCACACATTTTCCTTCCACATCTGCTGTTTATCATTGATGAACCAAAACTGATTTTAAATCATGCGATTATGGAATACCTGCAAAGCAGAGAAATGGAATTAGGATTTAGTATGATTTATACTACCGATCAGAAATCAAATCTCCCTGAAAACATCAGAACAATCTGTATTTTAGACAACTCAGAGGAAGCCCATCTTTTATTAGAGGAAGGGGAAAGGAAGAACCTCCGGTTTGAAGTACAACACACAAAAGGAATTTCTCTAGAAAGAATGGCAAGGGCATTAAGTCCTTTGATCCATGAGCAGGGGATTACTTCTCAGGTGCCTGATAAACTGACATTTTTTGAAATGTATGGTGTCGATACGCCGACTCAACTGGAAGTAGAAAAACGGTGGGAGTCTCATAGTGCTTATAAAAGCCTGGCAGTTCCGATTGGTGCAAAAGCGGAGAATGATTTCACCGAACTGAACCTGCATGAAAAAGCACATGGACCGCATGGTCTTGTGGCCGGTACAACAGGTTCCGGTAAATCAGAAACCATTCAGACGTATATACTTTCTCTTGCTGTGAATTTTCATCCCCATGAAGTCGGTTTTCTTTTGATTGACTATAAAGGTGGAGGAATGGCAAACCTGTTTGCAGATCTTCCGCATCTTTTGGGAACAATTACAAACTTAGATAAAGCAGAGAGTATGCGGGCAATGGCATCCATTAAGAGTGAACTGGCACGCAGACAGCGTATTTTTGCGGAGTATGGGGTAAACCATATTAATGATTATCAGAAATTATTCCGCATGGGAAAAGCAGAAGAACCTCTTCCGCATCTGTTTATCATCAGTGATGAGTTTGCAGAGTTAAAGAAAGAACAGCCGGAATTCATGGCAGAACTGGATTCCACTTCACGTATCGGACGAAGCCTTGGAGTGCATTTGATTCTGGCAACGCAAAAACCATCAGGAGTAGTAGATGATCAGATTTGGAGTAACTCAACATTCCGTTTGTGCTTAAAAGTACAGAATGCAGCGGACAGTAAAGAAATGCTTCATACGGCAGATGCTGCAAACATCACACAGGCCGGACGTGGATACTTACAGGTTGGTAATAATGAGATTTATGAATTGTTCCAGTCCGCATGGAGTGGCGCTTCCTACGGAACAAAAGAGGAACAAAAAGAGGAAGACGACAGGGTATATCTGCTGAATATGCTTGGACAGGGAGAAGCCTTAAATAAGGATTTCAGTGGCAGAAAGGAAAGCCAGCAGCTCAAGAAAAGTCAGTTGGATGTTGTAGTAGAACACCTTCAGCAACTTTACGAAGAAGAGTATTGTGTCAAAGTGAAAAAGACCTGGCTTCCATCTCTGGCATTTCAAATTGTATCTCCATATTTGATGGAAATTCAGGACAGTGCCGGTTTCAAGAAAGTTGATCTGAAATTAGGGATTGGTATTATGGATATCCCTGAAGAACAGGCACAGACGGAATATGTTCTTGACTTTGAAAAAAATGGACATCTTTTATATCTGTCTTCCAGCGGATATGGAAAAACGATGCTGCTGACGCAGATTATTTTAGGATTATCTGCAAAAAATGCAGTGAAAAATCTGAATTTCTATATTTTGGATCTTGGTAACAGTGGAATGATCCCATTAAAACAGCTTCCCCATGTTGCGGACTATATGAATATAGACCATGAAGAAAAAATCGGAAAATTCCAAAAATTGATTTTAGAGGAAATCACAGAGAGAAAGAAGAAATTGGCACGTGCTATGGTACAGAACTTTTCGGTTTACAACGAAACACAGCCGGAACCATTAAAAGCCATTGTGATTGCCATAGACCAGTATGAAGTGGTAAAAGAACTGGGAGAAGCTGTTGAATCTTTCATACAAAAAGTATCTAGAGACGGGGCAGGGCTTGGTATTTATTTGGCAGTAACGACTTCCAGAGATGGGGCTATGAGAAGTGCAGCCAGAAACAATTTCAAAATGAGAATCGGTGGTTTCAATTTTGATGAAAGTGAACTTTCTTCTTTTGTTGGACGGAGTTCCTATAAGCTGCCGGAAGAGCATAAAGGAAGGGCGCTTGTAAAAACAGACAGCATCCATGTGATGCAGCTATATACTCCCGTTGTGTTTGAAACAGAAAAAGAATACAATGAAAAACTGAAAGCACTTATTTTTGAACTGGATCAGAAGTCTTCGGAAGAAAAGGCAAAAGAAATTCCAGTTATGCCGGAAGAACTTACGGTGTCAATGCTTCCATCCTACCCAGGATATGAAAAGACAAACCGGAAAGTACCAATTGGATTGGATACGGATACTTTACAGATGTACTATCTTTCCATGGAACAGACACCAGCCTTTGTAATTGGAAATGCAAAAACAGGCAAAACAAATGTAATCAAAAATATGCTTTCTATGGTTTCGGGTGAAAAGGTATATCTCTTTGATAATAAGAGTCATGAACTTGCTGCTTACCAGTCAAGAGAGAATGTAGTTTATGCAAGTGATAAGAGTACGGTTGCAGATGCCTTAAAGCAGATTGAGGAAGATATTTTTGAAAGAAAAGAAGCGTATGAAGAAGCCAAATTGGATGATGTTTCTTTAAGCATCGAAAGCTTTGCCAAAACACTTCCGCCAATTTATGTCATGGTAGACATGCTTCAGGAATTGTATGATAATGTGGCGGAAGATAACAGTATGATTGATATTTTGGAAGAAGCTGTCCGTTATGGTATTTATGTCCTTGTAACTTCAGAATTTAAGGTAAAGAAAATGACAAGAAGCAAGTTCATAGAAATGCTCTTGGCAAGCAGGGAAGTCCTGATTCTTGGAAATATCAAAGATCAGTTACTGTTTAGTTATACGGGAGTTCGGGAAGAAAATCGGAAAGTGGAATTTGGTTATTACCACAATGCAGGAGTTAATCGGAAAGTGAAATTAATCCTGCACAAAGAAATATCATAAGGATAAGAAAGAAACAGGATATTGCATACAGATATGAAGTTGCAGTATCCTGTTTTGTATATATAAAAACAAATGGTATGATATAAAACAAAGAAATTAAATAAAAATAATCAAAAATAGCAATTATTTTCCTTGTATTTCTATCAGATTATGGATATACTATATCATATAAGGAGGGATATGATATGCTGATTAAATTTGAATTTGAAAATTATCGTTCATTTAGGGACAAAAGCATTTTGTCTATGGAAGCAAAAGGAAATGCAGAATATAAAAGTTGTCTTTTACCGTATAAAAAGAAAGGAGTTCTTCCAGCTGTAGCTATTTTGGGGAAAAACGGTGGTGGAAAAAGTAATGTAATTCGTGCTTTCTGGTTGGGTGTGCAATTTATAAGAAATGCACAAAAAACGCAGCATGAAAAAGCAGAAATTCCAGTGCGTGCTTTTTCATTAAATGATTATTCGGAACAGTGTCCAACAGGATTTGAATATGAATACATTCAGGATGGTGTCAAATACATTTATGGATTTTCAGCCACAAAAAAAGAAATTGTAAAAGAATATTTGTATTCGGCACCAAAAGGACAAAAAGCAGAAATATTTTCAAGAAATTATCAGGAGTTTTCATTCCCTTCAAATGGCGAAAAAAGGAAAAAGGAAATGATAGCAGAAGCAGTTGCATCAAATCAATTATTTTTTTCAATTGCATGTGTGATGAATTACCAGCCATGTATTGATGCTATGAGATGGTTTAGGGAAAGTATTTATTTTTCAAAAGATTATACAGATATACCAAGTCAATTATTGGAACATGCAGAAGATGTGAATATGCTAAAAGCAATTGTGTCTTATGCAAAGCAGGCAGATGTTGGGATAGAGGATATGTCTTTTGAAATTAGAAATGAAGAATTATCTGCAAATGATTCGCTTCCTAATAATCTTCCGGAGGGAATTGTTGCTGCGTTAAAACAATTTACTCTGGCATTAAAGGATTCTTCAGAAGCTGCTGAAATGAACTTAAAAATAGGAGAAGTGAAAACCTCCTCCATTCATCGTGGATTAAATCAAGCAGGAGAGGAAGAACTATTTACATTGGAACTTTCGGATGAATCTGATGGAACAAGAAGACTCATGTCACTTGCCCCAGGAATTGAACGTGTGTTACAAAAAGGTGGGATATTGATGGTAGATGAGATTGATCGGGAATTGCACCCATTATTAGTCGAATTTATCATTTCTAAATTTCAAAGTCCAGAAACCAATCCAGGTCATGCACAGATTATTTTTACAACACATGATACGGAATTATTGAATATGGAGATATTAAGAAAAGATCAGGTATATTTTGTTGATAAGAATAAAAGAAACGGTGTTTCGGAATTGTTCAATTTAACGGAACTTCCAGTAAGAACAAATGATAATATCAGAAAAGCATATCTTGTAGGAAAATATGGTGCGGTTCCAGATGTAGATACCATGGAGGTTGAATAATGGCACGAAAGATAAAACCTCTTATTTACGTCTTTTGCGAAGGCGAAAGCGAAATCGAGTACACTAAATATTTGAAAGAAAAATTTGAAGATGTTGCAGTGATTCAAAAACCAGTAAAAGGTCTGTTTGAAGTAGCCGATAAAAAATTTAAAAAAGATGCGAAGTATCGGAATAATGCAGAGGTGACAGATGAAATATGGTTTTTCTTTGATGTCGATGACGGACAGACGGGAAGCTGGGATAGGATTCAGAAAATTGTTTCTACATTAAAAAAGTTACGTAAGAAACCGAACATACGTGTAAGATTGTTAATGACAACAGGCTGCGTTGAATTTTGGTTTTTATTACACTATAAAAAAGTGGTTCCATCTATTCAAACGGTTGCGGAAAAAGAGAATGTTCTAAGATTGTTACAGAATGAATGTCCTGGTTATGTAAAAGGAGATTCTAACACAACGAGGAAAATAGCAGATCATTTTAAACAAGCTTCTATAAATGGAGATTGGGTATTAGGGCAAATAGAAGGTTTACCTACGTTAGAAGACTCTGATGTAAGGAATCGATGGTTATATCAATCATCACGTACATTTACAACGGTACAAGAAGCAATTAAACTTTTGGAAAATTTAAAAAACTAAAAAAGTGGCTAAAAACTCTCTTGTGGTTTTTGCTATATAGAAGGAAAGACAATCTTTGGTATAGCAGAATGCAAAGGAGTTTTTTTATTATCAGAAAAAATGTTATCCCGAAAACTTAGATGCTTTCAAATTGAGAAGTGCTAGGTTATGATGCACAAAAAAACTTTTATAAATATTGAAAATTAGGGCAAAATCATGTAAAATGAAGGAAAAATCACGAAAAGTAAACAACTCTTTAAAAGTAAATATATGGAGAAATCATCAACAAAGGAGAAGTTATTCATTATGAAAGAAAGGTGGGAATAGAATGAAACGAGTGTTCCAGGTAAGCGAGATCACAACGCTGTGCAATGAACTGAAAACATTGTTAAACGGGTGCAAAACCCATATTTCAAACATGAAAACTTATGCAGAGCAGGCAGATGAGGCACTTGCAGAAGTGCCTGGCGAAGTACGTCATTATGGGGCGGTTTACAGTGTTTCTGAACTTCGCAGTGCCTTAAAAACAGAGAAAATCGAGGACGCACTGACCAAGCTGGAAAACTGCCGCGTAAGAGCCTGTGAGCTGATCCCGGCAGCGGATACAGACTATGCAGCGCAGACCAGGGAGCTTGTAGGAGTTACGAAAAACCTGCAGACACTTTTGGAGGAAATGGAGCAGTTTTTGATCCATACTCCGCTTACCACCGATTATTCCGCCTTCAAAAAAGCCTTTGAGGAAGTACAGGCAAGATGGAACAAGGTAACGGAAAATGCAGAAAAGGTAGTGGAGAAGCTGATGGCGAACATCAAAGGTGCAGAAACTATCTGCCATGCCTTTTCCAAAGACCCAGTGAATTTAAGCACTGGAAACTTTATCTATGACCGGACCGATCTGGAGGTGGGCGGAAGGGAGCCGTTTGTGTTCCGCCGCTTTTACAATGCCATCAACGGTCGGGAGGGTGTGCTTGGAAAGGACTGGAACCATAATTATGAAGTACATCTGGAGTTTACAGACGGGGAAGCGGTGCTTCTCAGGGAAGACGGGAAAGAGGAACGTTTTTTCTGGGAGAAGGACCGCTATCTTTCTTTGTTTGCCAGTGAGGGAACATTGGAGAAAGCAGAAGACGGATATACGTACCGTACCAGGGAACAAAAAGTCTACCGCTTTGACAGGGAAGGAATGTGTCTGGAAACGGAGACCCTTTTGGGCGGCCGAGTAACATTTACGTATGAAACGGAAGCACCTTTCCGTCTGGTAAAAGCGGAAAAGGACACCGGGGAATTCTTTGCCTTTTCCTACGGAGCAGATGGCATGCTGGAACGTGTGGAAGACCATGTAGGAAGATGCCTGTCCTATCAGTATCAGGGAGGACTTCTGAAGGAAGTGACGCTTCCGGATGGGAACACTTTCCGCTATGGCTATACCCCGCAGGGAAAACTGGAGCAGGTGGAGAACCCGAGGGGGATCGTGACGGTGGAAAACTTCTTTGATGAGGAACACCGCACCACCTTACAGAAGTTCCCGGACGGGACACAGATGTCTTATGTATATGATGCAGAAAAGAAGGCCGTAGAACTTACGGAACGGAATGGCAGCCGGGTGATCTATGTCCATGATGACAAGTACCGGGATGTGAAGCATATCCACAGCAACGGGGAGGAACGTTTTGCCTATAACCAGAATAACCAGAAAACTCTGTATGTGGACCGGCTTGGAAATAAGACCCAGTATGCCTATGATCCGGCAGGAAACCTGGTGCGCGTGATTGATGCCCTTGGGAACAAGACGGAGATCCGGTATGGGGAAAAGAACCAGCCAACCGGGATCAGGATAAATGGAAAGGATAAACTGTGCGGGGAATACGACGCACAGGGAAGGCTTGTAAAAACCAGGGATGCCCTTGGAAATGAAGTGGAGATCACCTATACGGAAGCAGGGTGGCCGCAGACCATCCTGCAGGCAGACAAAAGCCGGATCACACTTTCCTATGATGCAAAGGGAAATATCACAGCGATCGAAGATGCACAGGGAAATATGACCCAGTATGGGTATGATACCCTGAACCGGATGGTGGAAAGTACCGATGGAAAAGGGAATGTCACAAAGTATGCGTATGATGTGATAGGAAATGTGACCTGCGTGGAAAATGCGGAGGGAAACTGCCAAAGCTATGAATACAATGCAAGTGGAAAAGTAACGAAGGTGACAGACTTTGACGGGGCGAGCATCCAAAGGGAATACAATGTCTTAAACCGCCCAAGCAAGATCATTGATAAAGAAGGAAGGGAAACCCTCCTGACTTATGACAGCATGTGGAACCTTGCAAGGGTGACAGCACCGGACGGTGCAAGGACTACCTATCTTTATAATGAAGAAAACCTGTTATCCCGGATCAAATATGCAGACGGGGCAGTGGTACGCTATACCTACGATGGAAACGGGAACCGGACCGGGGAAGAAGATGAAAACGGGGCGAAGACCACGTTTGTTTATGATGCCCTTGGAAGAGTGGTGGAAGTAAACGGAGAAGAAGGACTCCATTATGCCTACCGGTATGATGGGGAAGGAAATCTCATAGAGGCAGAAGATGCCCTGGGCAATACCGTATCCATGGAATACGATGGAAACGGGAACCTGGTGAAAGAAACCAACGTCCTTGGGGAGAGCAGACATTATACTTATACCCCGTTAGGCGATGTGGAGAGCATCACCGATGAGGCAGGGCGTACTACTTGTTACCAGTATCAAAAAGGCGGACTATTAGAAAAAATCCAATACTCAGATGGTACAGAAGAAGCCTTTACCTATGATGCCAACGGAAACCTGGAAACCCATACCCTTGCCACCGGGTTTGTGCTGCGTTATGGATATGACAGCATGGACCGGATCACGGAGATCACAGGAAGTGAAGGGGAGAAGAAATCCTATACTTATGATGCCCTTGGAAATGTGACTTCCATGACAGACGGGGAAGGGAACACCACCCGATATGCTTATACCTTAAGCGGGCAGCTTGCGAAAGTGACGGATGCCCTTGGGAATGAAACGCAATACCGCTATGATGCCTGTGACCGGCTCATTGAAATCTGCCAGTATGGAGAAAAGGCAGATCAGGAGTTTTTGGAAGCGGAAGAAAGAAACCGCAGGGGAAGAAGGTGCCAGGTTACCCGTTACCACAGGGATATCCGTGGGCAGATCACGGAAGTGACGGATGCCATGGGACAGAAGGAAACCTACACGTATGATAAAAAGGGGCAGCTTCTTGGAAAACTGGATAAGGAAGGTTATCTGACCAAGTATGCCTATACAAAACAGGGAGATTTATCCGGTATCCAGTACGCAGACGGAAGGGAAGTGAAGCTGTCCTATAATCCACTCAGACAGCTGACAGAGATACAGGACTGGCTGGGAAGCACAAAGATCACTCCGGATGCACTGGGAAGGGCAGAAAAGGTACAGTACCCGGACGGAAGGGAAGTATCCTATACGTATGGGAAAGCAGGAGAGAGAAGAAGTCTCACCTATCCGGATGGAAAGACGGTCTTCTATGGCTATGATGAACAGTTCCGTCTTTCTGAACTGAAAGAAGGGGACAGCATCATCACGTATGGGTATGATCCGGTAGGAAGACTGTGTGAAAAGCAGTTCCCAAATGGAACAAAGACCACGTATCGTTATGACAGAAAAGATCAGGTGACAGAACTGGTGCATCGGGATAAAGAGGGCATCCTTGACCGCTATACCTACCTGTATGACCTTTTGGGAAACAAGACCGGAATTACAAAAGAGAGAAGAGGGCTGGAACAGGAGAGCGGCAGTTATACCTATGGTTATGATGCACTGGGCAGGCTGTCAGAAATCCAAAAGGACGGGAAGGTACAGACCCAGTATGGTTATGATGCCTTTGGAAACCGTATCTGGAAAGAAGAAAGCAGGGAAAGAACCTCCTATCAGTACAATGGCTTGAACCAGATGGTAAGTGAAAGACAGGGGGAAATCCGAAAAGAGTACGGTTATGATAAGAGAGGAAACTTAACCAGTATCCTTGAAAATGGGACATGGAAGAAGCAGTATGTCTATGGTGCGATTAACCGTCTGGAAGAAGCGGTGGATGCGGCAGGGAAACAGGCAAGATACCAGTATAACGGACTGGGACACCGGGTAGGAAAGCAGGAAGGCATTATACCAAAGGAAAAACTGGAGAAACTGGACCCGCAAAACAGGATCTGTATGGAAGTTGGAAACAGCCGGCAGATTGCCTATACTCTGGATCTGACCAGACAGTATTATAACCTTCTGGAGCGGACAGAGGAAAGCCAAAGCCAGAGATACTTCTGGGATGGGAACGTGGCTGCGTATGAAGAGAATGGGGGACGGAACTATTACCTTCAGGATGAACTGGGAAGCTCGCTTCGGATTGAGGACAGTGCTGGAAACCTCAGGGAAAGCTATGGATATGGAGCCTTTGGGGAAGATCTGTATCAGAACCAGGGGAAGAAACAGCCTTTTGGATATACGGGATACCAAAGGGATGAGATCGCAGGGACGTATTATGCCCAGGCGAGAGAATATCTGGCAGAGAGTGGGAGATTTCAGGAAAGAGACATCATAAAAGGGCAGACTTCTTATCCTCTTACACTTAATGAATATATATATTGTGGCAATATGCCATTTTACTATTATGATCCCAATGGACTGTTCTGGCACATTGTATGTGGAGCGGCTGTTGGAATTGTAGCTAATACAGTAATTAACGTTGGGACCAGTCTATTGTCTGGAGAGAAAATCACAGCTAGCCAAGTGATTTCTTCAATTATAGGTGGAGCAATTACAGGTGGGATTACAGCTGCAACAGGAAATGTCATGGCAGGGACAGTTGTGGGAGGTGCTGCTGAAAGAATTATAAAAGGTACTATGGATGGAGATTCTATCCAAGACATTGCTCAGGATGTAGCGGTTGGAACTGTAGTAGATGTTGCTATTGCGAAAGTAGGAAAATATTTAATAAATACATCGATGGCAGATAGCATGAAGAACTATTTGAAAGGTACTAAGTGGGGAAATAAAATATTTAAATCTGATAGGTACTATAGAAGCCAAATTACACGTGCTAGAAATGCTTGGAAAAATAAAAAAATTATCAAACCAAGATTTAGGACATATATGAATGGATTTCTAGGAGTATCTGGAATGGAATTGATTGATAAAGTTACAGATTTACAGGCAAGCTATATTCCGGGAATGGATATAAAAGAGGAGCTTAGACACATATTAAATGATATTTATGATAATGGAGAGGAATGGATAAAAGAAGCAAATGAAATGCGAAATTATACGAACCAAATTTTAGACAAAATGCTAAAAACTATTACAAACGAGGAACTAGAAACTGTATTATGTATAGAATAGGAGGAATCAGAGTATGATTTTTTTAAGAACTCTCATTGTAGCATTTATTGTAACGGGGATACTAGATTTATTAGCAAAAAAAAGTAAGAGAAAAACAGCATCATCGAAAAAATTTGTCGTAAGAGCTCCGCTAGATTTTGCAGGATTGGGAACCATAGTAATGATAATAGCCATTGGTGCCTTGGTGTTTGCTGAAGTAGAAAATCAACACATACCATTACCAATTATGGTGATTTTTATAGTGGTTGTAATAGTTCCGGGTTTTTTGCTCATGATAGCACCTATAAAGGGGGTATGGGATATTATTGTAGATGGTGATGATATTACTGTGGTGAAAGCATTTGTTTTTAAACGTCATTGGAAGTTTTCTGATATTATCTGTGGGAGAGTAACTAGAGGAGGAATGAAAATATATGTGGAAGGAAGAAAGAGAAAAGCTTTTTTTGTAGATGGAATGTGTGAAGGATATAGTAATTTTTTAAAAAGGATGGAAAAAGAAGAAAAAGAGATGGACTGTCCGAAAGAAGATTGAATACAGTAATTGAAATAGTATAAGCAGGAATTATAAATGGGGAAACAGTATTAAAGTCACCATGGTATGAAAAGAGAATGGCACTAAAGTCAATTAATAAATAATTATAGAATGGGATATTTAAATGATTTAGGAGATACCATACGAAAGGAGAAAAAACTACATGGAGAGAAAGAACATATCCATCAGAACATACAAAAGAAAGGCGCAGATCTGGTTTGGGACAGAAGCGGATTCATTTTCTTACGACTTTGTATGGCATCTTCCACTTCAGATGTGCCTGGATGGAGAAATCTTGAATTTAAAAAGAGAGGGAAATGTCAAGGTCTTTCTGAATAATCAGATTGTAAGTGACAATCAGATGATTATCAAAAATGGAGATCAGGTACATATTGAAGATTTTACGATTACATTTTTTAAAGAAAAACTGGAAGTTGAGGCAAATGCAGAGTGTTTTGAAACATCTTTACTTCCGGAACGCCAGGAAGAAGAATATTTTGAGGGATTCCCTTTTTATAAACGTTCTCCAAGAGTTGTATATCAGAGAAAAGAGGAGAAGGTGGAAATTAAAGCTCCTCCGAGAAAGAAAGAGATGTCAAAAGGGAGTCTGGCACAGTTGATCATCCCGCCCCTTTGCATGATGGCACTTACGATTGCCATGGGTGTATTGATGAAACGAGGACCTTATATGTACATGACGGCAGGTATGACCGCTATTACCCTGATCTTTTCAATTCAGCGATATATAAGTGAAAAACGTACTATCAAGCAGGAAAATAAAGACCGGGAAGTGATGTATGATGAATATCTTCTTCGGAAACGAAAAGAAATCAAGAAATTAAGAGAAGAAGAACGGGAGGCGATTGATTATCAGACACCGACACTTCCTATGTTGCAGGATATGGTATTGGAATACAGCAGCCGTATTTATGAACGTTCCATCTTAGATGATGACTTTTTAAAAGTAAATTTAGGGTACCGGAAAGGTGAGTCCCAGATAGAAGTTTCTTACGAAGATAAAGAACTGGATATGACAAAGGATGAACTGATTGAGCGAGCCAAGAAAATTCCAAAAGAATTTAAAAAAGTAGAACAGATTCCCGTAGAGATTGATCTGAAAAAAGCACATTTAGGTCTGGTTGGAAATAAACGGAATATCCATGAACAGTTAAAATATATGCTTGCCCAATTAACTTTTTTCCAAAGTTACCGGGAGTTACAGATTGTTTTTATCCATAGCGGAGCATATACCGAAGATTTCCAGTATATGCGCTGGTATCCGCATCTGCGGTTGGAATTTATCAATGTAATCGGAGAAATTTATTCAGAGCAGATTAGGGATCAGATATTGGGAAGTATCCAGCAGATTTTAAAAGAGAGAAAACTAAAACAGGAAGAAGAGAAAAAAGCACACATTTTCCTTCCACATCTGCTGTTTATCATTGATGAACCAAAACTGATTTTAAATCATGCGATTATGGAATACCTGCAAAGCAGAGAAATGGAATTAGGATTTAGTATGATTTATACTACCGATCAGAAATCAAATCTCCCTGAAAACATCAGAACAATCTGTATTTTAGACAACTCAGAGGAAGCCCATCTTTTATTAGAGGAAGGGGAAAGGAAGAACCTCCGGTTTGAAGTACAACACACAAAAGGAATTTCTCTAGAAAGAATGGCAAGGGCATTAAGTCCTTTGATCCATGAGCAGGGGATTACTTCTCAGGTGCCTGATAAACTGACATTTTTTGAAATGTATGGTGTCGATACGCCGACTCAACTGGAAGTAGAAAAACGGTGGGAGTCTCATAGTGCTTATAAAAGCCTGGCAGTTCCGATTGGTGCAAAAGCGGAGAATGATTTCACCGAACTGAACCTGCATGAAAAAGCACATGGACCGCATGGTCTTGTGGCCGGTACAACAGGTTCCGGTAAATCAGAAACCATTCAGACGTATATACTTTCTCTTGCTGTGAATTTTCATCCCCATGAAGTCGGTTTTCTTTTGATTGACTATAAAGGTGGAGGAATGGCAAACCTGTTTGCAGATCTTCCGCATCTTTTGGGAACAATTACAAACTTAGATAAAGCAGAGAGTATGCGGGCAATGGCATCCATTAAGAGTGAACTGGCACGCAGACAGCGTATTTTTGCGGAGTATGGGGTAAACCATATTAATGATTATCAGAAATTATTCCGCATGGGAAAAGCAGAAGAACCTCTTCCGCATCTGTTTATCATCAGTGATGAGTTTGCAGAGTTAAAGAAAGAACAGCCGGAATTCATGGCAGAACTGGATTCCACTTCACGTATCGGACGAAGCCTTGGAGTGCATTTGATTCTGGCAACGCAAAAACCATCAGGAGTAGTAGATGATCAGATTTGGAGTAACTCAACATTCCGTTTGTGCTTAAAAGTACAGAATGCAGCGGACAGTAAAGAAATGCTTCATACGGCAGATGCTGCAAACATCACACAGGCCGGACGTGGATACTTACAGGTTGGTAATAATGAGATTTATGAATTGTTCCAGTCCGCATGGAGTGGCGCTTCCTACGGAACAAAAGAGGAACAAAAAGAGGAAGACGACAGGGTATATCTGCTGAATATGCTTGGACAGGGAGAAGCCTTAAATAAGGATTTCAGTGGCAGAAAGGAAAGCCAGCAGCTCAAGAAAAGTCAGTTGGATGTTGTAGTAGAACACCTTCAGCAACTTTACGAAGAAGAGTATTGTGTCAAAGTGAAAAAGACCTGGCTTCCATCTCTGGCATTTCAAATTGTATCTCCATATTTGATGGAAATTCAGGACAGTGCCGGTTTCAAGAAAGTTGATCTGAAATTAGGGATTGGTATTATGGATATCCCTGAAGAACAGGCACAGACGGAATATGTTCTTGACTTTGAAAAAAATGGACATCTTTTATATCTGTCTTCCAGCGGATATGGAAAAACGATGCTGCTGACGCAGATTATTTTAGGATTATCTGCAAAAAATGCAGTGAAAAATCTGAATTTCTATATTTTGGATCTTGGTAACAGTGGAATGATCCCATTAAAACAGCTTCCCCATGTTGCGGACTATATGAATATAGACCATGAAGAAAAAATCGGAAAATTCCAAAAATTGATTTTAGAGGAAATCACAGAGAGAAAGAAGAAATTGGCACGTGCTATGGTACAGAACTTTTCGGTTTACAACGAAACACAGCCGGAACCATTAAAAGCCATTGTGATTGCCATAGACCAGTATGAAGTGGTAAAAGAACTGGGAGAAGCTGTTGAATCTTTCATACAAAAAGTATCTAGAGACGGGGCAGGGCTTGGTATTTATTTGGCAGTAACGACTTCCAGAGATGGGGCTATGAGAAGTGCAGCCAGAAACAATTTCAAAATGAGAATCGGTGGTTTCAATTTTGATGAAAGTGAACTTTCTTCTTTTGTTGGACGGAGTTCCTATAAGCTGCCGGAAGAGCATAAAGGAAGGGCGCTTGTAAAAACAGACAGCATCCATGTGATGCAGCTATATACTCCCGTTGTGTTTGAAACAGAAAAAGAATACAATGAAAAACTGAAAGCACTTATTTTTGAACTGGATCAGAAGTCTTCGGAAGAAAAGGCAAAAGAAATTCCAGTTATGCCGGAAGAACTTACGGTGTCAATGCTTCCATCCTACCCAGGATATGAAAAGACAAACCGGAAAGTACCAATTGGATTGGATACGGATACTTTACAGATGTACTATCTTTCCATGGAACAGACACCAGCCTTTGTAATTGGAAATGCAAAAACAGGCAAAACAAATGTAATCAAAAATATGCTTTCTATGGTTTCGGGTGAAAAGGTATATCTCTTTGATAATAAGAGTCATGAACTTGCTGCTTACCAGTCAAGAGAGAATGTAGTTTATGCAAGTGATAAGAGTACGGTTGCAGATGCCTTAAAGCAGATTGAGGAAGATATTTTTGAAAGAAAAGAAGCGTATGAAGAAGCCAAATTGGATGATGTTTCTTTAAGCATCGAAAGCTTTGCCAAAACACTTCCGCCAATTTATGTCATGGTAGACATGCTTCAGGAATTGTATGATAATGTGGCGGAAGATAACAGTATGATTGATATTTTGGAAGAAGCTGTCCGTTATGGTATTTATGTCCTTGTAACTTCAGAATTTAAGGTAAAGAAAATGACAAGAAGCAAGTTCATAGAAATGCTCTTGGCAAGCAGGGAAGTCCTGATTCTTGGAAATATCAAAGATCAGTTACTGTTTAGTTATACGGGAGTTCGGGAAGAAAATCGGAAAGTGGAATTTGGTTATTACCACAATGCAGGAGTTAATCGGAAAGTGAAATTAATCCTGCACAAAGAAATATCATAAGGATAAGAAAGAAACAGGATATTGCATACAGATATGAAGTTGCAGTATCCTGTTTTGTATATATAAAAACAAATGGTATGATATAAAACAAAGAAATTAAATAAAAATAATCAAAAATAGCAATTATTTTCCTTGTATTTCTATCAGATTATGGATATACTATATCATATAAGGAGGGATATGATATGCTGATTAAATTTGAATTTGAAAATTATCGTTCATTTAGGGACAAAAGCATTTTGTCTATGGAAGCAAAAGGAAATGCAGAATATAAAAGTTGTCTTTTACCGTATAAAAAGAAAGGAGTTCTTCCAGCTGTAGCTATTTTGGGGAAAAACGGTGGTGGAAAAAGTAATGTAATTCGTGCTTTCTGGTTGGGTGTGCAATTTATAAGAAATGCACAAAAAACGCAGCATGAAAAAGCAGAAATTCCAGTGCGTGCTTTTTCATTAAATGATTATTCGGAACAGTGTCCAACAGGATTTGAATATGAATACATTCAGGATGGTGTCAAATACATTTATGGATTTTCAGCCACAAAAAAAGAAATTGTAAAAGAATATTTGTATTCGGCACCAAAAGGACAAAAAGCAGAAATATTTTCAAGAAATTATCAGGAGTTTTCATTCCCTTCAAATGGCGAAAAAAGGAAAAAGGAAATGATAGCAGAAGCAGTTGCATCAAATCAATTATTTTTTTCAATTGCATGTGTGATGAATTACCAGCCATGTATTGATGCTATGAGATGGTTTAGGGAAAGTATTTATTTTTCAAAAGATTATACAGATATACCAAGTCAATTATTGGAACATGCAGAAGATGTGAATATGCTAAAAGCAATTGTGTCTTATGCAAAGCAGGCAGATGTTGGGATAGAGGATATGTCTTTTGAAATTAGAAATGAAGAATTATCTGCAAATGATTCGCTTCCTAATAATCTTCCGGAGGGAATTGTTGCTGCGTTAAAACAATTTACTCTGGCATTAAAGGATTCTTCAGAAGCTGCTGAAATGAACTTAAAAATAGGAGAAGTGAAAACCTCCTCCATTCATCGTGGATTAAATCAAGCAGGAGAGGAAGAACTATTTACATTGGAACTTTCGGATGAATCTGATGGAACAAGAAGACTCATGTCACTTGCCCCAGGAATTGAACGTGTGTTACAAAAAGGTGGGATATTGATGGTAGATGAGATTGATCGGGAATTGCACCCATTATTAGTCGAATTTATCATTTCTAAATTTCAAAGTCCAGAAACCAATCCAGGTCATGCACAGATTATTTTTACAACACATGATACGGAATTATTGAATATGGAGATATTAAGAAAAGATCAGGTATATTTTGTTGATAAGAATAAAAGAAACGGTGTTTCGGAATTGTTCAATTTAACGGAACTTCCAGTAAGAACAAATGATAATATCAGAAAAGCATATCTTGTAGGAAAATATGGTGCGGTTCCAGATGTAGATACCATGGAGGTTGAATAATGGCACGAAAGATAAAACCTCTTATTTACGTCTTTTGCGAAGGCGAAAGCGAAATCGAGTACACTAAATATTTGAAAGAAAAATTTGAAGATGTTGCAGTGATTCAAAAACCAGTAAAAGGTCTGTTTGAAGTAGCCGATAAAAAATTTAAAAAAGATGCGAAGTATCGGAATAATGCAGAGGTGACAGATGAAATATGGTTTTTCTTTGATGTCGATGACGGACAGACGGGAAGCTGGGATAGGATTCAGAAAATTGTTTCTACATTAAAAAAGTTACGTAAGAAACCGAACATACGTGTAAGATTGTTAATGACAACAGGCTGCGTTGAATTTTGGTTTTTATTACACTATAAAAAAGTGGTTCCATCTATTCAAACGGTTGCGGAAAAAGAGAATGTTCTAAGATTGTTACAGAATGAATGTCCTGGTTATGTAAAAGGAGATTCTAACACAACGAGGAAAATAGCAGATCATTTTAAACAAGCTTCTATAAATGGAGATTGGGTATTAGGGCAAATAGAAGGTTTACCTACGTTAGAAGACTCTGATGTAAGGAATCGATGGTTATATCAATCATCACGTACATTTACAACGGTACAAGAAGCAATTAAACTTTTGGAAAATTTAAAAAACTAAAAAAGTGGCTAAAAACTCTCTTGTGGTTTTTGCTATATAGAAGGAAAGACAATCTTTGGTATAGCAGAATGCAAAGGAGTTTTTTTATTATCAGAAAAAATGTTATCCCGAAAACTTAGATGCTTTCAAATTGAGAAGTGCTAGGTTATGATGCACAAAAAAACTTTTATAAATATTGAAAATTAGGGCAAAATCATGTAAAATGAAGGAAAAATCACGAAAAGTAAACAACTCTTTAAAAGTAAATATATGGAGAAATCATCAACAAAGGAGAAGTTATTCATTATGAAAGAAAGGTGGGAATAGAATGAAACGAGTGTTCCAGGTAAGCGAGATCACAACGCTGTGCAATGAACTGAAAACATTGTTAAACGGGTGCAAAACCCATATTTCAAACATGAAAACTTATGCAGAGCAGGCAGATGAGGCACTTGCAGAAGTGCCTGGCGAAGTACGTCATTATGGGGCGGTTTACAGTGTTTCTGAACTTCGCAGTGCCTTAAAAACAGAGAAAATCGAGGACGCACTGACCAAGCTGGAAAACTGCCGCGTAAGAGCCTGTGAGCTGATCCCGGCAGCGGATACAGACTATGCAGCGCAGACCAGGGAGCTTGTAGGAGTTACGAAAAACCTGCAGACACTTTTGGAGGAAATGGAGCAGTTTTTGATCCATACTCCGCTTACCACCGATTATTCCGCCTTCAAAAAAGCCTTTGAGGAAGTACAGGCAAGATGGAACAAGGTAACGGAAAATGCAGAAAAGGTAGTGGAGAAGCTGATGGCGAACATCAAAGGTGCAGAAACTATCTGCCATGCCTTTTCCAAAGACCCAGTGAATTTAAGCACTGGAAACTTTATCTATGACCGGACCGATCTGGAGGTGGGCGGAAGGGAGCCGTTTGTGTTCCGCCGCTTTTACAATGCCATCAACGGTCGGGAGGGTGTGCTTGGAAAGGACTGGAACCATAATTATGAAGTACATCTGGAGTTTACAGACGGGGAAGCGGTGCTTCTCAGGGAAGACGGGAAAGAGGAACGTTTTTTCTGGGAGAAGGACCGCTATCTTTCTTTGTTTGCCAGTGAGGGAACATTGGAGAAAGCAGAAGACGGATATACGTACCGTACCAGGGAACAAAAAGTCTACCGCTTTGACAGGGAAGGAATGTGTCTGGAAACGGAGACCCTTTTGGGCGGCCGAGTAACATTTACGTATGAAACGGAAGCACCTTTCCGTCTGGTAAAAGCGGAAAAGGACACCGGGGAATTCTTTGCCTTTTCCTACGGAGCAGATGGCATGCTGGAACGTGTGGAAGACCATGTAGGAAGATGCCTGTCCTATCAGTATCAGGGAGGACTTCTGAAGGAAGTGACGCTTCCGGATGGGAACACTTTCCGCTATGGCTATACCCCGCAGGGAAAACTGGAGCAGGTGGAGAACCCGAGGGGGATCGTGACGGTGGAAAACTTCTTTGATGAGGAACACCGCACCACCTTACAGAAGTTCCCGGACGGGACACAGATGTCTTATGTATATGATGCAGAAAAGAAGGCCGTAGAACTTACGGAACGGAATGGCAGCCGGGTGATCTATGTCCATGATGACAAGTACCGGGATGTGAAGCATATCCACAGCAACGGGGAGGAACGTTTTGCCTATAACCAGAATAACCAGAAAACTCTGTATGTGGACCGGCTTGGAAATAAGACCCAGTATGCCTATGATCCGGCAGGAAACCTGGTGCGCGTGATTGATGCCCTTGGGAACAAGACGGAGATCCGGTATGGGGAAAAGAACCAGCCAACCGGGATCAGGATAAATGGAAAGGATAAACTGTGCGGGGAATACGACGCACAGGGAAGGCTTGTAAAAACCAGGGATGCCCTTGGAAATGAAGTGGAGATCACCTATACGGAAGCAGGGTGGCCGCAGACCATCCTGCAGGCAGACAAAAGCCGGATCACACTTTCCTATGATGCAAAGGGAAATATCACAGCGATCGAAGATGCACAGGGAAATATGACCCAGTATGGGTATGATACCCTGAACCGGATGGTGGAAAGTACCGATGGAAAAGGGAATGTCACAAAGTATGCGTATGATGTGATAGGAAATGTGACCTGCGTGGAAAATGCGGAGGGAAACTGCCAAAGCTATGAATACAATGCAAGTGGAAAAGTAACGAAGGTGACAGACTTTGACGGGGCGAGCATCCAAAGGGAATACAATGTCTTAAACCGCCCAAGCAAGATCATTGATAAAGAAGGAAGGGAAACCCTCCTGACTTATGACAGCATGTGGAACCTTGCAAGGGTGACAGCACCGGACGGTGCAAGGACTACCTATCTTTATAATGAAGAAAACCTGTTATCCCGGATCAAATATGCAGACGGGGCAGTGGTACGCTATACCTACGATGGAAACGGGAACCGGACCGGGGAAGAAGATGAAAACGGGGCGAAGACCACGTTTGTTTATGATGCCCTTGGAAGAGTGGTGGAAGTAAACGGAGAAGAAGGACTCCATTATGCCTACCGGTATGATGGGGAAGGAAATCTCATAGAGGCAGAAGATGCCCTGGGCAATACCGTATCCATGGAATACGATGGAAACGGGAACCTGGTGAAAGAAACCAACGTCCTTGGGGAGAGCAGACATTATACTTATACCCCGTTAGGCGATGTGGAGAGCATCACCGATGAGGCAGGGCGTACTACTTGTTACCAGTATCAAAAAGGCGGACTATTAGAAAAAATCCAATACTCAGATGGTACAGAAGAAGCCTTTACCTATGATGCCAACGGAAACCTGGAAACCCATACCCTTGCCACCGGGTTTGTGCTGCGTTATGGATATGACAGCATGGACCGGATCACGGAGATCACAGGAAGTGAAGGGGAGAAGAAATCCTATACTTATGATGCCCTTGGAAATGTGACTTCCATGACAGACGGGGAGGGAAACATCACCCGGTATGCCTATACCTTAAGCGGGCGGCTTGCAAAAGTAACGGATGCCCTTGGAAATGAAACCGAATACCAGTATGATGCCTGTGACCGGCTCATCGAGATCCGCCAGTATGGTGCAGAGGGAAGCCTGAAGGAAGATACAGAAGGATCCGGTATGGATACAGACCTTCTGGAAGCAGAGAAACAGAATGGAAGAAACCGGCTGTGCCAGGTCACCCGTTATACAAGGAATCTGCGGGGACAGGTCACAGAAACCATGGATGCCCTGGGACAGAAGGAAGTTTATACTTATGATAAGAAAGGGCAGCTCCTTAGCAAACTGGATAAGGAGGGTTACCTGACAAAGTATGCCTATACAAAACAGGGAGATTTATCCGGTATCCAGTATGCGGACGGAAGAGAAGTGAAACTGTCCTATAACCCGCTCCGGCAGCTTTTGGAGGTGCAGGACTGGTTAGGAAGTACAAAGATCACTCCCGATGCACTGGGAAGAGCACAAAAGGTACAGTACCCAGACGGAAGGGAAGTATCCTATACCTATGGAAAAGCAGGAGAAAGAAAAAGCATGACCTATCCGGATGGCAAGACGGTCTTCTATGGTTATGATGACCAGCTCCGGTTTTCGGAACTAAAAGAAGGGGACAGCATCATCACCTATGCGTATGACCCTATGGGCAGGCTGTGTAAAAAGCAGTTCCCGAATGGAACAAAGACCACCTACACTTACGACAGAAAAGACCAGCTGACAGAACTGGTACATAGCGATCAAGAAGGCGTCCTTGACCGCTATACCTATCTGTATGACCTTTTGGGAAATAAAACCGGAATTACAAAAGAGCGGCGTGGCTTAACCGAAGAAAGTGGCAGCTACCACTATAGCTATGATGCACTGGACAGGCTGTCAGAAATCCAAAAGGACGGGCAGATGCAGACCCGGTATGGGTATGATGCCTTTGGAAACCGGACATGGAAAGAAGAAAGCGGGGAAAGGACGTCCTACCAGTACAATGCCCTGAACCAGATGGTAAGCGAAAAACATGGAGAGATCCTAAGAGCATACCGTTATGATAAAAGAGGAAACCTAACCGGCATTCAAGAAAACGGGGCATGGAAAAAACAGTATGTCTACGGTGCGATCAACCGTCTGGAAGAAGCGGTGGATGCGGCAGGAAAACAGGCAAGGTATCAGTACAACGGACTGGGACACCGGGTAGGAAAGCAGGAAGGTGTCCTTCCAAAAGAGAAGCTGGAGAAATTGGACCCACAAAGCAGGATCGGCATGGAAATCGGAAACAGCCGGCAGATCACCTATACCCTGGACCTGACCAGACAGTATTATAACCTCCTGGAGCGGACAGAGGAAAACCGAAACCAGAGATACTTCTGGGACGGGAACGTGGCAGCGTATGAAGAAAATGGGGAACGAAACTATTACCTTCAGGACGAACTGGGAAGCCCGCTTCGGATTGAGGACAGTGCCGGAATTCTCAAAGAGAGTTATGGATACGGAGCCTTTGGGGAAGACCTGTATCAGAACCAAGGGAAGATACAGCCATTTGGATATACAGGATATCAGAGAGATGAGGTATCAGGAACCTACTATGCCCAGGCAAGGGAATATCTGGTGGAAAATGGAAGATTTGCAGGGCAGGATTTGATTGTTGGTTTTGTTGAGTATCCGGAAACACTTAATAGATATGGATATTGTTGGAACAATTCCTTAATATATGTAGATTCTGATGGAAAATTAGCATTTTTAGCTACTATTGGAGTCGGAGCATTGATAGGTGGAGCTATTGGGGGAATCGGCTCTATTATTTGTGACGTATCCAAGGGAGAAGATATTGATTGGGGAAAAGCAGGGAAAAATGCCTTAAAAGGAGGCGCAGCCGGAGCTCTTATAGGAACAGGAGTAGGGGCGGTAGGAGCATTATCATCTGCTGGAGCAGCTGGTATAGCAGTTAATACAGCAAAAGCCGCTACATTTGGAGCGTCTGCTAGAGGTGTTTTTGATTTATTAACAAGTATAAACACGAAAGAAATGACAATTTCACCACTCAAGAGATATGCATCATCTGCAATGGGAGGTGTGGCAATATACCATTCGTGGAAGATTTCGAAAAGGGCTACTGTAGCTGGGGGATTAGTTCAAGGGATCTCTGATTTTGTGGCTGGAGATCTTTCTTCTATGGAAACCTACGCTGGAAGTATGCTATCAACAGCACTTGCAGGAAAGTTTGCAAAAAGTCCTAGTTTTATACAGGCACTTATTACAATAGTAGGTGTGGGAGGAACTCAAGCACTGGAACAGATAGGAGGAGTAGAACAGTATACCGCATTAGATTATATTGTTGGACCAGCTAGAAATTTGATTCTCTCTCTTGGAGCACGGTTTGGGGCTCAAAAGTTGAAAAATGAATGGATAGGTGAAGATGAAATTACGGCAATTTTAGATGGGCTATATAGAAGAATTGAGGAGGCATGTAATGGATAAAGAGGTAAAGATATTTTTTATTATTATATTTATCTGTATGATAGTTATTTCTATCATATCTGTTGGACTTATATTAAAAAGAAGAAGAGTACTAGTAATAGTAGGGCTTGTTATTCTTACAGTAGAACTTATTGTTGCAATAATACCGTGTGTTCTAGATTATGGTAACGCATTGAATAACAGGTATGAAGTAACTTCAGGGATTGCATTAAATAATAGTAAAAGCTCAAAAGTTCCGTGGAGGACTGCTGAAATTTTAGAAGATACATCAGGAAGAAAAATTACACTTATGTTTTTTTCAGAAAAAATCAATAAAGGCGACTATTTGGTGGTAAAGTATCTTAAACATTTAAAATTTGGAATTTTAATGGAGAAAACAGATGGAAAAAATGATTAGAAAGATATTAAAAATCGATAAGACAATAAGACAGCTTTATTATATTTATATAGGAGTATTTTGTGGAATATTTATGTTTTTTCTTTTGGCCCTTGTATTATGGACATGGTCAATAAAAGTTTTGTTATTATTTTGGGTTTTGGTTAGCTATTGTTTACTTTTACACCCTTGTATAAAAGATATTTCTAATGCGATAGAAGGAAAATATCATATTATAGAGGGGAAAATGATAGAAAATAGCAAAGCGATAGAATCATGGCAAGAGGGAAGTATAATTGATAAAAACGGAAAATATGTAAAAGGTATTAATTTTTTTTACAAGAAAAATTTAAACAATCAATATGTCAAAGTTGCGTATCTCCCACATACTAGATTTGGAAGAATTATAGAAGTTTATCCTTTATTCAACATAGATTAACAAAGAGGATAGGGCAAAGTCCATGTTTGTTTATGATGCACTGGGAAGAGCACAAAAGGTGCAGTACCCAGACGGAAGGGAAGTATCCTATACCTATGGAAAAGCAGGAGAAAGAAAAAGCATGACCTATCCGGATGGCAAGACGGTCTTCTATGGTTATGATGACCAGCTCCGGTTTTCGGAACTAAAAGAAGGGGACAGCATCATCACCTATGCGTATGACCCTATGGGCAGGCTGTGTAAAAAGCAGTTCCCGAATGGAACAAAGACCACCTACACTTACGACAGAAAAGACCAGCTGACAGAACTGGTACATAGCGATCAAGAAGGCGTCCTTGACCGCTATACCTATCTGTATGACCTTTTGGGAAATAAAACCGGAATTACAAAAGAGCGGCGTGGCTTAACCGAAGAAAGTGGCAGCTACCACTATAGCTATGATGCACTGGACAGGCTGTCAGAAATCCAAAAGGACGGGCAGATGCAGACCCGGTATGGGTATGATGCCTTTGGAAACCGGACATGGAAAGAAGAAAGCGGGGAAAGGACGTCCTACCAGTACAATGCCCTGAACCAGATGGTAAGCGAAAAACATGGAGAGATCCTAAGAGCATACCGTTATGATAAAAGAGGAAACCTAACCGGCATTCAAGAAAACGGGGCATGGAAAAAACAGTATGTCTACGGTGCGATCAACCGTCTGGAAGAAGCGGTGGATGCGGCAGGAAAACAGGCAAGGTATCAGTACAACGGACTGGGACACCGGGTAGGAAAGCAGGAAGGTGTCCTTCCAAAAGAGAAGCTGGAGAAATTGGACCCACAAAGCAGGATCGGCATGGAAATCGGAAACAGCCGGCAGATCACCTATACCCTGGACCTGACCAGGCAGTATTATAACCTTCTGGAGCGGACAGAGGAAAACCGGAGCCAGAGATACTTCTGGGACGGGAATGTGGCAGCGTATGAAGAGAATGGGGAAAGGAACTATTACCTTCAGGACGAACTGGGAAGCCCACTACGTATTGAAGATGAAAGCGGATTTACCAGAGAAACCTATGGATACGGAGCTTTTGGAGAGGATCTGTATGGGAACCAGGGAGTCTTGCAAGTGTTTGGCTATACAGGCTACCAGAGAGACAATGTAGCAGGAACCTATTATGCGCAGGCAAGAGAGTATCAGGCGGAAGTCGGAAGATTTGTTAGTGAAGATTTCGTAGGCGAAGTTACGGGACACCCTTACTCTATTAACAGGTATCAATACTGTGCTGAAAACCCGTTAGCATACATTGATCTGAATGGAAAATTTCTGATAACAGCGATTTTAGCTACAGCAGCTATTGGAGCAGGTGTAGGAGCAGGAATAAATTTAATATCGCAAGGGATAAATATTGCGAGAGGAAAACAGAAAAAATTTAATGTTGGTTCTTTTTTTGGAAGTGCTATTGAAGGCGGAATTGTTGCAGGAGTAAGTGCGATTCCGGGTGTAGGATCAGTAGCTGTAGGATTATCGGCTGGAGTTGGAGGAGGAATTAACAGTGTGTTGAAGCAGTATGGAGAAAGTGGGGAAATAGATATAGGACAGGTGGCAGAAGATGCGATGGTTAGTGGTGTTGTTGGTGGGATTGCATATAAATTTACCAGTATACGAAATGCTAAGGCAGGAAAAACACCGACTGCTCAGGAAATATCTGCAAATGCAAAGACAAGAGATGCGAGAAAAAAAGTATTAGATGAAATAAAAGCAAGTGGGAAGACTCCAAGCGGACTCAGACGAAGAGTTGATAGTTCGTATGCCTTAAAACACAAAGAATTATTAAAAAAATACGCTCAATCATCAATAGTTGGAAATAGTAAAGAACTACTTGCTAATCAGCTGGAGTATGAAACTGACATATATGTAATTAAAGGGCATGCAAATATAAAAGGATATATTAAAGATATGTTAAAAGATTTTTTGCCAATAGAAAACAGTGATGATTGGATAATGTTGATATTAAGCAACAATATTAAGGTCGATAAAGATGGTGAAGAAACGTTAGAAATTTGTGGAGTAATGGGATAGGAGACCAGCTATGAATATTAAAGAACTTGTACCAGTAATCAGCATTCTTTTATCCATAAGAATAGCTGAATACGCTATGAAAAAATATAAGGAACAGAAAGACGTTGAGGTAACAAAAAAGCAGAAATCCAGAAAGCAGACAAAAAAATATATAATTACAGCACCCAGCATCTTGAAAGTAGGATTACCATGCGGAATATTTTTTGGTTGTACAACTATTGCTTTTATTTTAAGTCAGATCTTCAAATGGGAATTTGTACAACAGATAGAAAATTGTTATTTTATGTTGATTTGTTTGTTGGTATCTATAGGATTTACAGTATTAGGAATTGTTCTGACATTATATGGATACATATGGAAGATAGAATATGACACACAAGAGATTATCTACCGTTCTGCATTAGGAATTACAAGGAAATATAGAATTGAAGATATTACAAGATGCGTAGGAAAGAGAAGAAATCAATATCGCTTTTATCAAGGGGAGAAAAAGATATTCCAGTATGAAATGGATGCAGAAGGAGATGTTTATGATTTACTAATTATTTTGAAAAAAAGGGGGATAGATGAAGAAGAATTGATTCCATCTACGAAAGAGCACTGCATAGTAGAGCCAATGATTATCCGGAAAATATTGCCTATCATAGGTTTCTGCATTTATACTTTTTTTACAATTGTATTATTTTTGACTCGAGATGGGAAAATTTGGATGTATCTGTTGCTGGGAGTGATAGATTTACTGTTGCTTTATTACAGCGGTGTCTATTGGTATGATCAACTGGAAGTACAAGACAAACTTTATAAGAAAGATTTTCTAAAGAAAATGCGGACAGTTGAATTTAAAGAGATTACAAAGGTTGAGCAACACAAAAGTATAATAGAAAAGGAGTACATAATTATTTATGTAAAAGGAGAAAAACCAATAAAAATAGACAGATATAATGAAAATGTAGAAGTTTTGCTAATGAGATTAAAGGATGAAAAAATATCTGTAATGTGATTGATAAATAATGTGGAAGATTAGGATAAAGAAGAAGCAGTACTTATTCGGATAAAAAAGGAAAGCCATTATGTTTCTTTGAATGAGCAGGAGTTTGTCTATTCTCTGCAAGAAGAATCGGCGATGAAAGATATTGCTATTTCTGAAACTGTAAAAAACCGCATTGAAAGAAATCAGAAGCGAGTTCACGAACTGGATATGCTTATCAGGAAAATCTATGAAGATAATGTGATTGGAAGATTGCCGGACAGGCTTTTTCAGAGTATGCTTACTGATTATGAAAATGAGCAGAACGAGCTAAACAAGATTATTGAGACTGACACCGCTGATATGCAACGAATTATAGGCGGTCAAAATAATGTGGAGCGTTTTCTAAAGCTGGTTAAAAAGTATGAGAACATTACAGAGCTTACTCCTACCATGATAAATGAATTTATAGACAAAATACTGGTTCACGAGCCACAGGGAAAAGGTGCAGACCGCACCACAGAGGTGGAGATATATCTTAACTATGTCGGGCAATTTCAAGTACCTGTGGAGCAGCATGAACCAACCGAGGAAGAAAGGATTGCTGCTGAAAAAGAGGCGGAACGACTTCGCAGAAAACGAGAATCCAATCGTAAGTATATGAAAAAGATTCGTGAGAAATCAAAAGAATTTGCGGAGCATGAGCGTATAGCAGAAGAAAAAAGCTCTGATAGCAATGTGTGTGTTGAACAGAACGCCACAAGCAAATCAAATCGGCAAAAAGTGAAAGGAGAAAAAATAGCATGACAGAATTGAAACCACGAATCCATGATGAATGTAACGGTCTGGACTATGTTCTTGTGGGCGATTACTATGTGCCGGACTTGAAGCTGCCGGAGGAACACCGACCTATCGGTATGTGGGGCAGACTGCACAGGACATATTTGGAGCAGTACCGCCCTGCAAGGTTATCTGCCCTCTGTTTATCCGGCGAACTGCATACTTACCTTGCTGACCTGAACGAACAGGCAGCGGAAAGGTGCAGCCTTATCATTGAGCAGATGAAACAAGCCGAGGGTGTGACCGAAACCATGAAAGCAGACAATCAGATGTTGTGGGTACAGTCCATGAACTCTATCCGTAACCGAGCCGAAGAAATCATCAGACAGGAAATGATTTACTGCTGATTTTATCAAGTCTAAAACCAACAATTTTATACCGTAAACGAAGCGACAGGTATTTCCTTATGAAGTGTCTGTCGCTTTTCATTTATCAAACTTTAAGGAGGAAAACACAATGAAGATGAACCGGAATGAAATGGAAGCCCTTTATGCCTTTGGCTGTCCGAACCTGAAAGCAACTGTCGAGCGTTTGCGTATGGTAGCTGCCCTTGCACCCGATCCGGTGGCGAAGAAGCTGTTTTATATGCTTTCCGTCAAGCTGAGTGCTGAGGGTGTTGAAAGGTGGTATCGCTGCTTTTACTGCAAGCTGCGTGTGTTGAAAAACCATAGGGAGGGCTGCTATGGCGAGACTGACGAAGATTGAGAAAGAAACAATCGTTCTCTTTAATGAGGGCGAGGACAAGGCAAATATCTACACCCACAACGCCGGATTGAAAAAGAGGTTGGCTGCTTTTGCTAAGAAGTACCCTGACCTTTGCCGACTGGAAAAATCCAATGTTCAAGGCGGTGTTTCTTATGTGCTGGCAAAGTCCCGTCTGTCTATCCGCTTCCTGCCGCCTTACAGCGAGGAACGCAGACAGAAAGCCAGTGAATATGCGAAAAAGCATGGGCTGAACAGCCAGCAGGGATACTGTGATAATCAGGGCTGATATGCGGTTAAAATATCAGGTGCAGACCTGATGTTTTGACCGTTGCCTATCGCCTGTGAGGAAAGTATCGGGGACTATGGATTTTGCAGAATTGTGCGTTACAAGGCTTGAACAGGAACTCTGTACACAAAATTTTTTCTTCTATTCTTTAGGCTGATGAAGTATAATAGACAAAAGATAATTTTAGAAGTGAGCTTTTCGGGAGGCAGTATATATGGAAAAAAGTAAGGTAGAATTTGTATATAAAAATATTTCTTCATTAAACAAGATAAGTATAGTGAATAAAAAAATATTTCGTATTTTGCCATATATTTGTGTGCCATCACTTGCTATAGGGGGGATTGCGGTTTTCCTAAAAGAAATGTTGCCTATAAAAGGAGTGTTGCCTAATTATATTAGACTTGTTTGCTTAGTCATATTTTTCTTAACCTTTTTGATGTGGTTGGTGTCTTTCTTTTTTGAATACATTTTCCTGTTTTTATGGAAATGCCCTGTATGTAAAGGAAAATTTCCATGGTATAAGACTACTTTGGGATATTTAGGAGAAGAAGGAGGTAGTCTTGTAAATAAAGAAGTTAAAGATATTTGTGACCGCAAGAATAAGAAAATATCTTTAATTCAATATGAAAATAGCAATTTAATCATTCCCAAAAAGTGTCCGCATTGTGGTGAAGTTATATGGAAAAAATAATTTTTGTAGATTACCTGTAATCTGCCACAACTGAATATGACCGTTAAGGTCAGATGAAGAAACTGATGTATTGAGCGTAAAGCGATCATGCGTCGGTTTTTCTTATTTCATGAGCTGACAGAATTCCGACTGTATATCACCCGTGAGGAAAGTATCGGGGACTATGGATTTTGCATAAATGCGCGTTACAAGGCTTGAACAGGAACTCTGCACACAAATTTTTTCTTCCATTCGTTAAGTTGATGAAGTATAATGAAAAATAAGATAAAGTTAATTCTTGGAGGTGTTATTCATGTTTGGTTTTAAGAAAAATGAAAAGCCAACGCTCATTATTGAAGCAAAAGATCTAATGGAAATTATCAAGTCTGATTATGATAATGATATGGCTTTTACTCTTATTGAGTTTTCCTATAATGAGAAAAAATATGTGATGGGTTCCTGTGTTTTACCTGCTAACGCAGAGGAATGTAAAGAAAATATATCTTTTATATTTCAAGACAGAGTTTTTGAAAGTTTTGAGGAATTTCAAACTGCTATTATTATAGATAATAAAAACATCTTACAATTAGAAAAACCCCTTGAAATTTTAAGAGCAGGAATTATTGATAATGAGCCTATGCTGAAAACGCCATGGGGAGATAAAAGATTAGCTGATAAAGCTGTTAATAAATAGCGTGTCGCTTTGAAAGGAGTACAAATTTATGGCATTATTGATGTTTAGAACTTTTGGAGTGATTATAGTATCATTTATAGTCTTAATTATGTATGTTTTGCATAGAAAGAAAAATGGGAAGTTTATAAAACGAAAGGCTGTCAATGAAGAAGAAAAAATAAAATATCAAAAATGGGAAAAAATAATCAATGTGATGGCAGTTGTTGGGTTATTGATTCTCGGTATATTTATAACTGTTCCTTGTTGCTTGGATATACCTTATTTACTATCTAACAATTTAGTTGAAGTTACCGGAGAAGTTACACAAGGTGCAATGTCAGGAGAAAACTCTAATAGTGAAAGAAGAATACATATTAGAGATGAGAAAACTGGAGAAGAACATTCATTAAAATATTGGGGAACAGGTAGCGATTTAGGAGATAAGATAACTGTAAGGTATTTACCACACACAGAATATGGGTATGTAGTTGAATAGAATAAAAATAAATATCCTATTTTGTTTTGGGAAATTTGTAGATTACCTGTAATCTGCCACAACTGAATATGACCGTCAAGGTCAGATGAAGAAACCGATGTATTGAGCGTAAAGCGATCATGCGTCGGTTTTTCTTTTTGCAAAATAGTCCGGTGGACTGTTTTGTAAAACCGAAGGAACTGACAGAGCTTGGGACGGGGCGAAGTCAGTTTGTTCGGGCGGGAGTACGGAGGGTGCAACCCTTTGTGCATGGGTACAGGGAATGCAATATCCCTGTGCAGGTCAAGGGCGGCAGCCTTGCCCAGTTAAGTGGCGTTTCGCCACTTAATACTGGGTATTACTTGACGCAGAAAGCCGCAAGGAATCAGCTTCGCTGCCCTTCTCCCCTGTCGGGGAAATCAAAAAGAAAAGGAGGAACTCATGTGAAATTAACAAGGCACAATGGACGAGCCGGAAAGAATGGCGTTTATAATCCGAAGCACAATGACCGCAGTTTTGACATTGCCAACAGCGAACACATTGACGAAGAACGAGCCAAACAAAATCTCTATTGGGACTGTTACAATGGCTTCCGCAATTTCAAAAATCCCGAAAAGGAAAATGAGCTGTCTGCCACTTTTGAAGATGTGGAACAGCTTTTTTATCGTCAGCGGTATCGTGATTTTGTGACCAGGCAGAACGAAAGAAATGTGAAGAACCGACACCCTGAAAGAAATAAGGAAACCGGAGATTTGCTCAAAAGCAAAAAGACCTGTCCAGAGGAAACGGTCTATCAGATTGGAACGCTTGATAATCATGTTCCACCGGAATTGCTCATTGAGATCGTCACAGAATTTATGGAAATCGTAAATGAGCGTTTCGGCTCTCATGTCCATATCCTGAATTGGGCGCTGCACTTGGATGAAAGCACCCCTCATATTCACGAGCGTCATGTGTTCGATTGTGAAAATCAATATGGGGAGATTGCCCCACAACAGGAAAAGGCTTTGGAAGCACTGGGGTTTGAACTGCCGGAACCGGAAAAGCCTGTCGGAAGAAAAAATAACCGCAAGATGACTTTCGATTCAGCTTGCCGAGTGCTGCTGTTCGATGTGGCGAAAAAGCATGGCTTGCAACTGGAAGAAGAACCGGAATATGGTGGGCGTGCTTATCTGGAAAAACAGGACTATATTCTTTTCAAGCAAAAGGAGCAACTGGCAGTACAGGAGCAAAAGTTGGAAGAACTCACAATGAAGATTGAGGATGTGGAAGCTCTGGTGGACGAGGTCGCCGATATTGCCTATGACAAGGCGGTTGAGGTCGTTGCTGATACTGTGAAACTGGAAACGCACAAGGAGGATATTAAGTTGGTGGAGCAGTCTAAGGCATGGGTTCTCTCCCCTGAGCGTAAGGCTTCAAAGAAAGAAGTTGAGTATGCAGTGAAACGATTGGATGGCGTGATTGCCAGAATCACAAACGCTATGAAATCAACCATTCAGAAAATCCAAACTACGCTGATGAAACCGGAGGTCAAAAAAGCCGGAACGGAGCAAATCAAGAAGAAAGCCAAAAGTTCCATTATAGATCAGTTGAGCCGCAAAAAGAAAGAAATTGCAGAGCGTGAAGTCAGCCGGACAATTCCGGCGAAAAGCAAAAAACAGGATATGGAACTTTAAGGCACTTGCTATTTTCGTTTTGAAAATGACAGGTGCTTTTTTCGTTTCTGGAAAGGAGTCACATGAATGTATTTGAAGTTGTAAAAGAAAATGTTACTGCCCGACAAGCCGCAGAAGCCTATGGCTTGAAAGTGGGTCGCACTGGTATGGCGTGCTGTCCGTTTCACTCGGATAAGTCCCCCAGTATGAAGTTGGATGAACGCTATTACTGTTTTGGCTGCGGAGCAACTGGAGACGTTGTTGATCTGACAGCGAAGCTATTCGGTATCGGGCTGAGGAAAGCTGCTGTCAAACTTGCTGAAGATTTTGGTCTTAACTATGACAGCCGACAAAAGCCCAGTATTCGCCCTCGTATTCGTGAGCCGACACCGGAACAGAAGTATCAAAAAGAAGAAAATCATTGCTACAAGGTGCTGACGGATTATTTTCATCTTCTTAGAGAATGGGAAAAGAAATACGCTCCTAAACAGCCGGATGAGGAATGGAATCCCCTGTTTGCAGAAGCACTGTATAAGAAGAACTATATCGAATATCTACTTGATATTCTTCTGTATGGTTCATTGGAGGAACGAAAAGCACTTGTGGCAGAACAGAGAAAGGAGGTGTTGAAACTTGAACAGCGAATTGCAGAACTGTCAGCGGACAGAACCATGCACAGTAGAAGAAATCCGAAACAGCTTAGAGCAGAGCGAGAAAGGTAAGGTTTATAATACTGCCGCAAATTATAAGCGTGTTCTGCAATATGACCCACTTTTGAAAGGGGCTATCCGAAAAAATCTTCTGACCGAAAGAATCGACATTGTGAAGCCCCTCGGCTGGTATCGTGACAGCCCGACATTGACGGATGTAGATGTGATATATCTGCTCCTATATTTTGAAGAAAACTATGGATTGACCGTAGAGAAGAAAATCATAGACGCAGTTGCGGTTATTGCCAACGAAAACCGTTACCACCCTGTCTGTGATTTTCTCAATGCCCTGCAATGGGACGGAACGGAACGCATACGCTTCTGTCTGCACCGCTTTCTCGGTTCTGATACAGATGATTACACCTATGAAGCATTGAAGTTGTTTCTGTTGGGTGCTATCTCACGAGCTTTTAAGCCGGGGTGCAAATTTGAGGTTATGCTCTGTCTTGTAGGCGGTCAGGGAGCCGGAAAGTCTTCTTTCTTCCGTTTGCTTGCGGTCAATGATGACTGGTTCTCTGATGACTTGAAAAAGCTGGATGATGAAAATGTGTACCGCAAAATGCAGGGGCATTGGATTATTGAAATGTCGGAAATGATTGCAACTGCCAACGCTAAGAGCATTGAAGAAATCAAGTCCTTTCTGAGCCGACAAAAGGAAACCTATAAGATACCGTATGAAACACATCCGGCAGACAGAAAGCGACAATGTGTATTTGGGGGTTCTTCCAATACCCTTGACTTTCTTCCCCTTGACCGAACAGGCAACCGCCGCTTCGTTCCGGTTATGGTCTATCCTGAAAGGGCTGAGGTTCATATTTTGGCAGATGAACAGGCTTCCAGAGAGTATATCAATCAGATGTGGGCAGAAGCTATGGAGATTTACAGAAGCGGCAATTTCCGTCTGAGATTCAGTCCGGCTATGAACGCTTATCTGAAAGCCCACCAAAAGGACTTTATGCCGGAGGACACAAAGTTTTCCAGAGCCTTACCGCAGACAAAAAGGCTGGGAGCGTATCAGGAACGACAACGAGCCTGACAACAGCAT
>OGEB01000204.1_pt1 | contig 50759 bp, 39 predicted proteins | sample 1570541 | NCBI WGS metagenome assembly OGEB01 (sample SAMEA2581975, study PRJEB24529) | metagenome | biome: Human gut stool | place: China | collected 2011 | reverse complement strand
CGAGGTTATGTTTTGGGAACCCCAAAACGCCTCGCTCCACCATGAGGGCGGAGAAGTTTTGCTCCCAACGGTCGCAGAAAGTGAGTGTACCAACTGTAAACAGTATATCAATTAACAAACTAATATTGCCGATTCACAGGGTGATTTTTCCGTTTCACATTGGGCACTATTGTCATTTACTAAAAATGATTATATCTTTGCAACGTGATTAGTAGTAATGCTCTTCTTGTAAGGGCATTTAAGAGCCAATAAATAAAGTAATAAGTAGAAATGAAAAAGATTTTATCTTTGCTACTATTGGTCGTCGGGATGGCATCATGTAGCAACAATGAAGATTTGTTTGATTCAAATTCAAAAAAAACTGAATCAACTCAGGTGGAAACATTTAAGGTTTCTCCAGAAGAGGCAAAGGAAGAACTTGTTGGTTTTCTGAACAAGATGGGTACTTCTTCCCTAACACGAAGTACAACCAACAAGAATATTGGAGAGGTACAAGCTATTCGTAATAGTTTTATGGATGCTACAACACGTTCAATGTCTGAAGAAGGTGACATTGATACATTGATGTATGCAATTAATTTTGCAGATAACCAAGGTTTCGCTCTTGTTGCCGCAGACAAGAGAACCTCTCCTGTATTAGCTATAATAGATGAAGGGAGTTTTAATGTAGATAGTCTTTCCGAGGACAAGGATGAAGGATTCTTGGCATTTATAGATAATGCTATAAATATGGAAAAGGAAGATATTCAAAACTATTCTGCTCAAACACGTTCGATGCAAACTAATGGTTATGTGGTAAACACAATATATTCACCGATATTGCATACTAAATGGGAACAACAGGATGTTTATGGTCAATATTGTCCAAATGGAATCGCTGGATGTACAGTTATAGCAACAGCTCAAATATTGTCATATTTTAAAAATATTGGACATGTAAATTGGGCTTACAATGGAACAATAGGCTCTTCAGACCTTCATTGGGACAAAATAATCTCAGATTGTGATTCTCACGATGGAAAATTGTTGAGTTCTTCTTGTTCCACATCTGCAAATGAAGTCGCTCATCTCGTTAGATATTTAGGAATTGCTTTTGGGGCAAAGTACAACAAAAAATCAACAAGTGTAGGAGAATCAAAAGCAATAGATTGGTTTAACAAATGGGGAGGTTTAAAGGCTAGTTCTTTAAAGGGATATAATGAGTCTGCTATAGTCTCAGCTATCAAAGCTGGAAATCCTGTGTATGCAAGAGGTAATTCTGGCAAGAAAAAAGTTTTTGGTATCCGTGTTGGTTGGAAAGGCGGTCATGCATGGATTTATGATGGAGCAATAATTGCTTCAAAGGATGGCAAATCAAATACTTTTGTACATTGTAACTGGGGATGGGGTGGCTACAAAAATGGCTATTACTTGAGTAACGCTTTTGATACAAAAGCAGGAGCTACGATGTATGATTCGTCAGACACTCAAACTGGAAATACTTCCAATTACAAATATAATCTGGAATATTCTATTATAACAAAATGAGAGTAAGAAATGAAATCTATATTTCTTTCAATTATGTGTTTGCTAACAATATGCTTGAGTTTAGCATCGTGTGGCAATGAGGATGAGAAATTTGAAAACGTCAGTCTTGAAACTAAAGGTGCAACACTTTTGCAACAAAAGGACAATTCTTATTATGCTGAGGTTTCACATTCCGGTGGAGATATTACATTTACTGCAACAGGAAAAAACAAGAGCAACGGATTTCTGTCGTCAATAAAGATAGGAAATGCATTCATTGAAGTTACAGATGCAAATAGGACTGAGCAACTTCCATATACAGTATGTAATGAAGCTTGGGGAAAAGTGGAAATCGTCTCACTTGCTCCACATACCACACACCTTTTACTTAACCCTAACACTTCCAACAATGACATTGATATACAATTCGTTTTCGGAGGAGGATATAAAACATCCAGGGTATTGATAAAACAGTTGGCAAAATAAAATCCTATGAAAGAAATAGGTGGTTTTGATTTTGTGCGAAAACCACCTATTTCTTGTTATCTATCCAACCATTTCTTTAACAAAATTGTTTTTTCCTTGCTTATTACTATGTTGTCATCAAGACAACCCTTCAATTTTATAATCAATTTGGAACTAAAGAAAAGATTTATTTTTCTAATACCTTTTATGCTGGCAATGTATTGTCTATTGATACGGAAAAACTTATCGGGATTTAAGACAATTTCTAATTCATTCATAGTCATAGGCAATGGATATGAAGTTCCATCATCTGTAAAAGCCCAAACATGATTGTTTTCCGTACTGATATAGCTTATGTCGTCAGTGTATAGCATACGAAGTTCATCACCTTTATTAACAAGAAAACGCTCACGATATTTGTGTGTCTCATTGAAAATACCATTCAGTTGGCTCTTTATGTTTTCTTGTTGTGTCGAATAGTTCAAATTTAACTTGTTCATAGCCGCACGAAGCTCATCAGCATCAATTGGCTTCATTAAATAGTCAAGACCATTATTCTTAATGGCCTCCATTGCGTACTCATCATATGCAGTTGTGAATATGACAAACGACTTTGGCATGACTTCTTTAAAGGCCTCAAATACATCTCCATCCACAAGACGTATATCAGAGAAAATCAAGTCATAGTTATTGTTGGTTGTCAACTCTGCCACCACTTCCATAATGCTTTTCAGTGGACCATACACATCGATTGTATCATCTATATCCATAACAAGTCTCTTTAGACGTCTTGCGCTAAAGTGGTCATCTTCTATAATTAGTACTTTTTTCATTGTTCTTCCATTTTTTAGAGAGAATCGGCAACTTTACTTCAAAATAATCTTGGGAGATAATGAACTTTGGTTCATTTCCACACTCCAGATTATAGCGTTGTTTTAAGTTGCCTATTCCTAAACCATATGATTCTACACTTTGGTTATTTTTTTTATTTTTGTAAATTCTATTATTCTTGACTACAAGCATTCCATCCTGCCTAAATAATTCTATTTGAAGTTGTTCATCTTCTTGTGGGCAATTATGCTTCACCGCATTTTCAATAAGCAATTGAAGACTTAATGAAAGAATGAATTCATCTTTGTGTCCGTTCATATCATCTATTTTTAGAACGATATTGTTATTGTATCTCATATTGAGCAAAGTTATGTAATTCTTGATGAAGTCTGCGCCCTCACTTATTGTTATGTAATTTTTGTCGATGTGGTGTAAAATATGACGATATATATGAGATAATTTTACGACATATTCTTCTGCCATTTGAGGGCTTTCTTCTATCATTCCTGCTAATGAACTAAGGCTATTAAATACGAAATGAGGGTCTAATTGTAACTTCAAATATTTCTTTTGGAGAGCAATATTTTCTTTGCCTTTCTGAACCACCATATCAGAAAAATGCATTGAAAGATGAATGAGAGCCACAAGGCTAGCAATTAATCCAAATAAGAAAGAGGTTCCCCAAATGTCTTCAACCTGAGATGTTGGTAAAACAAAACTCAAGAAAAGTTCACATCCACCAGCCACTATTAGGTTAAATAGTAAGACGACCATCCCATTCAATAGAAAGAAACGATGTCCTCTACTTTCTTTTCTGAATTTGTTCTGCATAAAGAGCCATCTGTTTATACATTCGCTTGTTAGTGAGAATATTCCACATAACACGAAATCAACAAACAGCTCAAGATAATCTTCATTTAAAGATTCTCTAAAGTCTGATATGTCGGCAAAAATCCAAATGACATCGTATAGAAAAAAGAATATCATTGTATAGACCAACCATTCTATAAAAGCTTTCTTATATTTCACCATAATATTTTTCATGTAAAGGTAAGCCTTTTATGTTATATAAAAGAATTATTAGCAAAGATTTTAGTCTTTTAAAACAAAAATTAAGAGTTTAAGGTTTTGTAGTTTTATATACGAAAGTTATGCAATAAAAATAATTTATACTTTCTATTATTACAGATGGTAGTGAACATAAATTGTACAAGTCTCGTGAATTGCAAGAATAATTGTAAAGCGTGTTGTGGAGTTTTTGATAAGTGAGCATCAACTTAAAAAAAAAATATAAAAAGAGAAACTATTTATGTAATTTACGAAAAAAGTTTTATCTTTGCACTTGTAATCGAAGCGTTCTTTGTATATTGCAAAGTTGTGAAAGAAAAGGAATACAGCTCGTTTCTAAATCGTTAGCAGTTACATTCTTTATTATACTTAATTAGTTGATATTCAATAAAAAAAAATGTTTTGTTGTGACTCCTCATGTGCATTGTCAACGGATGGGTTAGTCCCACCATCCTGCCTATATCCTTCAACCTGCGATTCATGAGAGTGATGGCATTTTTATACTGCCTTCTTTCATCCACACCGTTGTCCTTAAGAATGGGAAGCAGATAAACAGTGTGATTCCAAGAATATTTCTTCACAATATTTTCCATACATCTCTCCCACCTGATATGGAGTAACTGCCCCGTTTTCTTCCTTTTATACGATAAAATACCCTCCGACAAATCTTCTTTATGCAAATAGGCCATATCTACAAAAGACATTCCGCGGGTATAGAAACTAAACAAAAACATATCACGCACATAATCCAAGGTAGAATTTGGAGGCAATTCCAACAATCTTATCTGCTTTATCACACTGAGGGGAAGAGCGCGCTTGATAGTTTTACACACTCCTGTATAGACGTGCTTAAAAGGATAGCGTTGTAAAGTAATTCCTTGCTCCACGGCACGGTTGTATACAGCCCGAAGTATGCGCATATAGAAAGAAATAGTATTCATACTCACCCCATTCACCTTTAAATAGGTTTCATAAGCCACCATCATGTCTGAGTCCATTTCACTTAGCGACACATCCTCGCCATTCGTAAATCTCATAAAACTATTAAACGCAGTCGCATAGGTTTCACCTGTGCGAGTTTGTTCCAACTCTTTCAAATGAGTAATGTTCGTTTGCATAAAGAGTGCCAGAGACTTTTTACTTGAACACCTGTTCTTTAGGTTAATTGTAATCATCGTAATCTAATCTTTAAATTATTTTTTTGACTTAACAGCATCCGACAAAGATAAGTTGTCTGTTTTTTTATTCCTTTGCAATTAGGAAGATAAAACGATGAGGACATAAGGTATTTTATAAAATAGGATATTCTGCCATACTTGCCGAACATGCATATCTGTATCAATCCCGCTAAAAAAAAGAATCTCATTTTCTAGAATTATATTTCTTCGACCTGCCTAAAATCCCCCATTTCATCGGAAGAACGGTTAAGGGAAATAAATCTCATTTCCACTTAACCGTTCTTATTTACAGCATGATTGGCAAACTGACCTGCCATAGAAAAAAAGAAAAGTTGTTCTCCACCTTTGTGACAAAAACAAAGGCATACAAGGGGAAAAATCCGCCCCCGACTACAGGCGGTTTTGAATATCCGTGTTACTCAAATTATGTTTTTTACGCTTGATATCGGCACCGAAGTTATAGCTTACCCCGATACGGAAACTCGTATAGGTAAAGGTATTGTTGAACTTCGTATAGAGTCCGTTGGAGTAGCTGGTCCCCTGCATATTCTTCACCAAAAAATCACTTACATTCAGGCTCAGATTCAGTTTGTTGCCCAACATACTATAACGGATACCTCCACTGGCTCCATAGGAACCTTCCCGATGACTCACCTGGTCATGACTCGGTCCGGAATAGTAACCGGAAAGACTGGCAACCAACGTTTTGGCTGTATTCAGATAGAATGTGTTACGGATATTGATGTTATAATCCCAACCGGAATTTTTAGGATGGGTTTCGGGCGCGCTGGAAGTGGTCCTGTTATACTTTAACGTGTGCTGGGCAAACGTCTGCAACCACCCCAAACGGAACGTATAAGAGTTGGTAATACCGAAAGAACGGTTTTTCATATAGTTGTCCCACAATGAGGAAAGGACATGCGTTTCCTCATTCAGCATCAGCCGCTGCGAGAATACATCAGTGGCATACGAATAGAATATAGAGAAATTCAAGTTGTTCTTCAGGGTATAAGAGAGCTCTGCATTATAGCGATAACTGGGTTTCAGGTCTTCCTTTCCACGATGCTCGCTATATTTGTTTTCGTAAGTAAGGAAAGGATTCACCATATTCTGTGCCGGACGCGAAATGCGGCTGGATATATTCATATTCAACACATTATCTTCATTCGGCTTATACATCAGATAGAAAGTAGGGAACAAGCGGGTATAGTCATGCTTGTCCGTTGTCTGCTGGGACTCGGAAATGCCTGTTGTCCGGGTGTGCTCCAGACGTAGACCGGCTTTCATTGAGAAATGGGAGCCAAAGTTATGGCTATAGTCGGCATAAAGGGCATAGATTTGTTCTTTATACCGGAAAAAGTCATTTTGAGTGAAAGACACATTGGAGTTGTCATAGTTCAGACGGTTACGCGTGTCGGTAAAAGATGCTTTCGCACCTGTCGTAAAGCTGTAACTGTCACCGGGAAGGATGAAATCGAGTGCAGAAGAGATTACATCTACCGTACGGCACTGATTCTTATCATAATTAAACTCCGAGCCGGGGATTATTTCTCCTGTCGGCAGATGGCTTTCAGAATCAAAATCGAAGAATGTATTGGACTTGTCTTTCAGATAATCGACATCCCATATCATCTTGTGTCCTTTATCTCCCCATGACTTATCGACATGGAAGTTTACATTCACACGATTCTGTGAATAGTCCTTATCATCACGGCCGAGCATGAATGAATCGGTACGAAGTTCCTGAGTGTCGTGCACTTCGGTACGGTTGTCCGTTACATTATTGGGAGCACTGTTGATATAGGTAAGTTGGGTACCTATATTCCATTGTCTGCCCATATCGATATCTATCCCTCCGTCTACATAAAAGGAAGAAAGAGAATAATCGCTTTCGGAACGGCTGCGCCATGTCTGGTCGGTATAGAAACGCCCGTTACGCTCCACATAGCCGGTTTTACCGTAAGCTCCGCTACCGTTCAGGTAAGCGGTTACGCGTTGACGATTGAACTGTAGGCTCAGGCCGCCATACCCATAGTTATATTTCTCACCATACAGATAAGAGCCGAAAGCGTTGCCTCCGATATGGTCTTTGACACGTTCCTTGAGGCGGATGTTAAGGATACCGGCATTGCCTTCGGCATCATAGCGGGCAGGAGGAGTGGTAATCACTTCTACCTTGCTAATTTGAGAAGCACTGTAGGAGCGAAGAAAATTAATGAGTTCCTCACCGGAGAGTTTGGTCTCACGGTCGTTGATATAAATCTTGATTCCTCCTTTTCCTATGATGTCGACTCCGCTTTGAGACACGCGCAAGCCGGGTACATCGTGAAGGAGATCCAATGCATTACCGCCTACGCTGGCAATAGAGTTTCCCGCATCAAAGACCACACGGTCTATCTCACGCCTGATAACGGGCTTGGCGGCTGTCACAGTCACCTCACTCATCGCTATGGACAAGTTTTTCAATACCAAACTGCCTAAATCAGTATCTTTGGATAGGGTAAGAGGCAACGACAAATCCTGATAGCCCAACAGGGTAACACGCAGTAAATAGTTCCCTTTGGGTTCTTGCAACTGGAAGCAACCATTCGTATCGGTAATCATTCCATCCTGATACATACTGTCAGTGGAGTGAAGCAATATGACGTTAGCCACTTCGACAGGAGTTCCCGTCTCATCTTTCACACATCCTGATAATCGATAAGTTTGTGCCGTGATTGTTCCCCATGTACAACATAAAAGGACAAATAGGGAAACAAGTCTTTTTCGTAATAAAGTTTTCATTCTGTAATTCGTTTTGTTTAGCACAAAGGTAACAGCAAGAAGGGGCTTAAACACACTAAATCAGGAAATAAAAAGTCTTAATCAGAGAGCATTATTTCACTGATTATCAAATAGTTTGATTTATAAAAGTCTTAAATAGGGCGAAGCGAATCTTAATGGAGACTAAATCCGTATTATGTTGCCTGCGTATTATTTATATATTCCACAATATCTCCTTTCTCATCCATTCCCAACTTCTTTCTGATTGCTGTTTTGCGAACATACACGCTGGCCACGCTCTGTTGTGTCACCACCCCGATTTCTTTTGTCGAGAAGTCGGCGCACAACAAACAGCATACCTGCTTTTCTTTCTCGGAAAGCAAGTATCCGTAAAGCGTCTCCATCCGGGAATAAAATCCGTTATAAATAGTATCGATAACCGGATAAAGATCGGCCCACACCAAAAGAGCCTCGACAGGGACTTCTTTGTTGGTAATCCCCGATATGCGGCGCAGCAAGTCCTGATTCTGCGAAGTGGGAGCAGTCGCCACCAAACGGATAATACCCAGTTGCTTCAACAGTATCTTTTTAAAGAAGGCGCTGTCATGCTCTGACTCACTCGCTTTATTCGCGTCTTCCAATAGCCGGGTAAGTGTTTCGATGCGGTCTTCGGCTTCCGCCAAACGCAGGTGTCGATTGCGAATATAAAAGAAAACACACAAACCACCCACCGCAAAGATAAATAAGAAAGTGACCAGTAACAGTTGTGTACGCTGACGGTCGATTATCAATGTATAATTCTGACGTTCGAGCTTAATTTTTGTATCCATCTGTTGCTGTATGGTGCTCTGCTTGTTCCAATCTGCCAAGATAAGGGAATCGCCAAACCGTCCGGTTCTAATCGTCGAGATACTACCTTCCATAGCGTAGTCCACCACATTCTGTAATTCATAGAGCAAAAGGCGTGTACTGATGTTCACACCGGACTGCTGCTCTGCTTTCGCTTCAGCTTGCCACGCCATATCCAGATAATATGCAGCCGAATCAAGTTGCCGCAAATAAAGAAAGTTCTCAACCAGGATTGCATGGGTGACAGCCATCTTTTCACGATATACCGGCATCAACTCCCAAACACGGCGGATTAGTGCATTTGATTTCTCCACCTTCTCGGAACGCATCAGGTTAGAAGCATAGTTCCGCATATAATGGCATAAATATGCTGTATCTTTATTGGCTTCAGCCATCGCAATGCTCTTCTCATAATAATAAGTGCTAGAGTCATCGCCAACCAGCCCAAGATTAATGGCGAGAAAATAGAACATTCCTGCCAAAGCAGGGGAAGTAGTGTCAGGGGAATAAGTCAAGGCCTCTTTCACATGGCTGGCCACCTCACGGTAATCTCTGCGAAGCTCGTAAACAATATTCGCCTTATAATAAAGCAGGTCGCGGACATTGACGGAGTCATTGGCTTGCTTTGCCTGTGCCACTCCGCTATCCAGCTCTGCAATGGCATCATCCAGCCGGTCTATCCATTTCAGATAGTTCGCCTTCAGGATATAACCTTTCATCACTTTCTCTCGGTCGCCATGTTTGCGGAAGTAATCCACCGCTTTAGGCAATAAAGAATCTTCTGTCATCGATATATTTCTCGCGCTATGGACCATCGCTTTTATCCATACATAACTCATCAGTTCTTCTTCCGAGAAGTCGGCCAAATGTTCTTGCTGTTGCGCAAGCAGAGACAGGACACTATCAGGATAATCCGTCATCAATGAATCGGCGCGTTGCAGTAAAGCACGGTGATTGGACGGACGACATCCGGCAACAGACAGTAATATGATAATAATTCCCCAAAGAAAAGGTAATTTCTTCATGATATAAATGACAAAGTTATGCTACAAAGATACAAGATTTAAACAAAAACGCATGGTTATTCCTTATAAAGAATTATATTTGTAAACGAACTCTACAAACCCCATATCTGTTATGAAAAGGATAGGATTCATATATTGGCTGACAGGGTTCTGCGTACTCTGTTCCTGCAACTCGAAAGCGGAAAACGACGCGCAACAATCCGCCATCTTCGAAGACCGGGATTCCATTGCCGAAACTCCTGCCGAAATTATGGTGAAAGAACTGGCTGCCGAAGATATAAAAATAGAAAAAGAGCTGCTTTATGACAAGCATACTTTAAAAGATATCTACCCGTATAAGGATACAACACGCTGCTTTCAATGGGAAAAGATAAAAGAAAGGTTAGCTTTGTTGGAAAATATCCGGCAGAAACCATCACAATGGTGTATCCTTCAGAATTATAAGAACCGGAATGGAGAAGCTCCGCTGGTCAAGAATTTTAAGCGGGATGCTTATAAACGTGTGGCTGATACTTTAGGGGTGGAACGATATCAGGGAGTACCGTTATATGAGCTCAATGATACGCTCACTCCGGTACGTTATGGACTGGATGGGTTGCTGACGCGCCATCTGGGTACAAAAGGAAAGTTTACGAAAGTCACACCTGTATATATAGGAGGAGAATGGTATGCACCTACCAAATATGTGAAACTCATTCCTGATACTGTCGTTTTTGATAAAGCTATCTTTGTAGACCGCCATAACCAGAATATCACGACTCTGGAACGAAAGAAAGAGGGGGAATGGTTGGTACGCAGCATGAATCCGGCAACGACAGGGCAACGGCGACCGCCCTATGCACAGCCCACACCATTGGGTATGTTTGTCTTGCAAGAAAAGAAGCCAAAAATGATTTTCCTCAAAGACGGTTCCACCGCAACCGGAGGGTTTGCTCCTTATGCCAACCGCTTCAACAATGGTGGCTATATTCATGGTGTGCCCACCAATGCACCGGCGAAAGGTATTATCGAATATAGCTATACGTTAGGAACGACACCCCGTTCGCACATGTGCGTGCGCAACGCAACCTCACATGCCAAGTTTATTTTTGACTGGGCACCTGTTAATGAGACAATTATATTTGTTTTGGAATAGAAATGTGCGTAACTTTGCACCCATTATTTAGTTTTCACCTATGTACAAAGCTTTTTTATTTCTATTCCTATTTCTTTTCCCATTCAGTAACGTATCTACTCGGACGTCTGTCTCCGAGGAGATGACAGATATGGTCATTCCTGAAAACGAACTAACGGATGGCGAAGTTTTATTTGAAGAAATGAATTTGGGAGGAATTGTAAACTTTCCGGCATTCCGACAAGCTGTGCAAGGTTACAACAAAATAGAACAGAAAAAGAAGCCCGTATTAACTCTTATCGACTTCACCAAACCATCGACCGAAAAACGTCTGTTTGTTTTCGATATGAAAGAAAGAAAGCTACTTTACTCATCGGTAGTCGCACACGGCAAAAACAGTGGGGAAAACTATGCCACTTCTTTCTCCAATGCGGTCGGCTCATATAAGAGCTCACTCGGTTTCTATCTCACCGGAAGCACTTACCGGGGAAAGAACGGTTATTCATTATTATTGGATGGACTGGAAAAAGGAATTAACGACCGTGCACGCGAGCGTGCCATTGTAGTACATGGTGCTGCTTATGCCAATCCTTCCGTATGCAGGGGCGGGAGATTAGGAAGAAGTTTCGGATGTCCGGCATTGCCGCAGGCACTTACCAAACCGATCATTAATACAATTAAGGGAGGCAGTGTGCTCTTTATCTATGCCAACAATAAAGAGTATATGGCAAAAAGCACTATTTTACCGTCTCTACAACCGCAGGAGTTATTCTCCGAAACTCGAAAAACGACGAACCGGGCATCTTCTTTCTAGAATAAAAAGTTCTTTTCTATTTCTTTTCCTTCCTTTTTTCCATAAAAACTAAAAGGAAAACACACATTAAGTCATACTCAAATGGAATTATCCAATCAAAAAAGACGGAAACAAGTGATAATTCTATCAAATGTTCATCCCGCCAATCAACGAGAATCGCTTAAAAATTTCCATCATGCATCCTTATCCGAATTAGAGGATTTATTTGTACTTTTGCTCGCAAACAAAAACACTCAACAGTTATGGTGCTCAATTATATTTGGATTGCCTTCTTCCTAATCGCCTTTGCAGTTGCATTGGTAAGACTTGTTTTTCTAGGAGATACCCGGGTCTTTCCCGAGATTATCAATTCAACCTTCAGTTCTTCCAAAACTGCATTCGAGATTTCATTGGGATTGACCGGCGTGCTTTCACTCTGGCTCGGAATTATGAAGATAGGCGAGAAAGGGGGAGTCATTGCTTTGTTCTCTAAATTGTTGAGCCCTCTGTTTTGCAAACTTTTTCCGGAGATTCCCAAAGGGCATCCGGTGACCGGGAGCATTTTTATGAATCTGGCGGCAAATATGCTGGGATTGGACAATGCTGCCACACCGTTAGGTTTGAAAGCGATGGAAGGCTTACAGGAACTAAACCCAAAGAAAGACACAGCCACTAATCCGATGATTATGTTTCTGGTCTTAAATACCTCCGGGCTGACACTCATTCCGATCAGCATCATGGTATATCGTGCCCAACTGGGAGCAGCTCAACCGACTGATATTTTTGTACCCATTCTTCTTGCCACTTTCTTCTCAACGCTTGCCGGAATTATCACTGTCAGCATTTACCAGAAAATAAACTTGCTTAACCGCACTATCTTGTTATTTCTGGGAGGAATAAGCCTTTTGGTAGCAGGTATCATCTATTTCTTCAATACTCTTTCCCGAACACAGATTGATATTTATTCCACCACCACTGCCAACGTCTTCTTATTCTTGATAATTATCGGTTTCATCATAGCAGGAATGAAAAAGAAAATCAACGTATATGATGCTTTCGTAGAAGGAGCAAAAGAAGGATTCAGTACCGCTGTACGCATCATCCCCTATCTGGTTGCAATCTTGGTTGCAATTGGTGTTTTCCGTGCTTCCGGTGCGATGGATTATCTGATTGACGGCATCGAAGGTGCAGTCAAACTATGCGGCATCGACAGCGATTTTGTGGGCGGACTGCCTACTGCCTTAATGAAACCGTTAAGCGGAAGCGGAGCCAGAGGACTTATGGTAGATGCCATGACGACTTACGGTCCGGACTCCTTCGTCGGGCGTCTGGCGTGTATCTTTCAAGGCTCTACTGATACTACCTTTTATATCCTCGCTGTCTACTTTGGCAGTGTAGGTATCGTAAAAACCCGCCATGCGGTGCCTTGCGGACTGTTGGCAGACCTGGCAGGAGTAATTGCGGCTATCTTTATTTGCTACCTTTTCTTTGGATAAAAGAGGATTATCAGAATACTTTATCTATCTTTGCCCGTCTTTAAAAATGAGAAAAGTATGATTAGTTATCAGACAGAAGGCATTGAAATGCCTGCCATCAAGAAAAGGGAAACTACAGAATGGATAAAAAAGGTTGCTGCCGACTATGGAAAAAGAGTCGGTGAAATAGCTTATATCTTCTGCTCGGATGAAAAGATTCTGGAAGTAAACCGCCAATATTTACAACATGATTATTATACGGATATCATTACTTTCGACTATTGTGCCGGCAACCGTCTTTCGGGCGATTTATTCATCAGCCTGGATACTGTCAGCACGAATGCAGAGCAATTCAACCAACCGTATGAGCGGGAGCTTCACCGCGTCATTATACATGGTATCCTGCATCTCTGCGGCATCAATGACAAGGGTCCCGGAGAACGCGAAATAATGGAAGCAGCAGAAAACAAGGCATTGGAAATGCTGAGTATCTGAACCGCTTCTTCCATTAATATATCAAGCACTCCCTGTCACCGGATGCTGTCTTCTCCGATTTTCAAACTCTGCATACGTTTTGAACCACCTAAGTCGTTTCATTAGCCGGACTATGCATTTCCATCCTTTCGGTTATGCCTGTCTGTAAGTCGGATTACTACAGACTTCCACAGTGGACTGTATAGTCTGTTACGGCAGACCGTACAGTCCACCGTAGCAGACTGTACGGTCTGCTGCAATGGACTGTAATAATTTTCCGTTTAAAAGCCTTTGACTGACCCTAAAAAACGGCTTATCCTTCCCTTGGTCGGTGAGTATGAGTGTCGAATCCCCAAGAAAACAATGTGCCCCGAAATACATCGCTCCAAACAGAGAACTTCAATAAGAAAACACTCGATTCCTGACAAAATAATCCCTCGATTCTCTTTTTTATCATCCTTTTTCCTCTCTCTATCATTTTCTAACAATCCCTCAACCTACTTTCTGACAACTTTTTAGTAATTTTGCCACGGTAAAAAGAAATAAATCAATGGATTTTAAGTACGACGTAATTGTAATTGGTGCCGGACATGCCGGTTGCGAAGCAGCCGCTGCCGCAGCGAATCTGGGTTCAAAGACTTGCCTTATCACGATGGATATGAATAAGATTGGGCAAATGAGTTGCAACCCGGCTGTGGGAGGCATCGCAAAAGGACAAATCGTAAGAGAGATAGATGCGCTGGGAGGATACATGGGAATTGTAACCGACCGCACTGCTATCCAGTTCCGCATGCTCAACCGCTCAAAAGGACCTGCCATGTGGAGTCCGCGTGCGCAGTGCGACCGCGGTAAATTTATCTGGGCATGGCGTGAAATATTAGAGAACACACCCAATCTGCATATCTGGCAAGATACAGTAGAGGAGTTGATAGTCGAAAATGGTGAAGTAACCGGACTGGTCACTTGCTGGGGAGTTACATTCCATGCAAAATGTATCGTGCTGACCGCAGGAACTTTCCTGAACGGGCTGATGCATATCGGCTGCAAAAAGCTGGCGGGAGGACGAATCGCCGAACCTGCTTCTTACCATTTGACCGAGTCTATCACTCGTCACGGAATCATTGCAGGACGAATGAAGACCGGTACTCCTGTTCGTATTGACGGTCGCAGCGTACACTATGAACTGATGGAAACACAAGACGGAGAAAATGACTTTCACCGTTTCTCTTTCATGAGCGAACCGCGCAAGCTGAAACAACTGCAATGCTGGACTTGCTTTACAAATGAAGAAGTACACAAGATTTTGCGTGAAGGACTCCCCGATTCTCCCCTTTTCAACGGACAAATTCAGAGTATCGGGCCTCGCTATTGCCCCAGTATAGAAACAAAAATCGTAACCTTCCCGGATAAAGAACAGCATCAGCTTTTCTTGGAACCCGAAGGCGAAACAACGCAAGAACTTTACCTCAATGGCTTCTCTTCTTCTCTGCCAATGGATATCCAACTTGCGGCCTTGAAGAAGGTACCGGCTTTCAAAGACCTGGTTGTTTATCGCCCCGGTTATGCCATCGAATATGATTACTTCGACCCTACCCAACTGCAACACACGTTGGAATCGAAAGTAATCAAGAACTTGTTCTTTGCCGGACAAGTGAACGGAACGACCGGTTACGAAGAAGCCGGAGGACAAGGTATCATTGCCGGCATCAATGCACACATCAACTGCCACGGTGGAGAACCATTCACCTTGGCACGAGACGAAGCTTATATCGGTGTATTGATTGACGACCTCGTGACAAAAGGTGTCGACGAACCCTATCGTATGTTTACCTCACGTGCCGAATATCGCATCCTGCTCCGTCAGGATGATGCCGATATGCGTCTGACCGAACGGGCATATAAACTGGGACTTGTCAAACAAGACCGCTACGAGCACCTGTGCAGTAAACGCGAAGCGGTAAACTCCATCATTGATTTTACCAGGAAGTTCTCCATCAAAGCAGCACTCATCAATGACGCTTTGGAACATTTGGGAACTGCCCGCCTCACTCACGGATGCAAATTAATAGACTTGATAAACCGCCCGCAAATAACAATAGAAAGTATTGCCGAGCATATCCCCTCGTTCAAAGAAATGCTGAATAATATAACCGACCGCAAAGAAGAGATAATCGAAGCAGCCGAAGTTCTTATCAAGTATCAGGGATATATCGACCGTGAGCGAATGATTGCCGACAAGATTCACCGCCTGGAAGCTATCCGCATAAAAGGCAAGTTTGATTATAATTCGCTGAACTCGCTTTCTACCGAGGCCCGTCAGAAATTAATAAAGATAGACCCTGAAACATTGGCGCAAGCCAGCCGCATCCCGGGAGTTTCGCCCAGCGATATCAATGTTCTGCTGGTGCTTCTCGGAAGATAAAAAGGCAATGTTTCACGTGAAACAAGTTATTTAATTATTAAACAATAAAACGCTGGTTATGAGCAAAGAAACGCTATTAGCTAATTTAAGAGAAATACCTGATTTTCCTATCCCGGGTATTTTATTCTATGATGTCACTACACTGTTCAAGAGTGCCGAGTGCATGCAGGAAATGTTGGACACATTATATGAGATGTACAAGGATAAAGGCATCACCAAAGTGGTGGGTATCGAATCACGAGGATTCATCATGGGCGGTGCTTTGGCAGCACGTTTAGGTGCAGGTTTTGTAATGGCACGCAAGCCCGGCAAGCTCCCTGCTGAAGTTCTGGAGGAAACATACGCCAAAGAATACGGCACCGATACCATCCAAATACACAAGGATGCCATCAGTGAAGAGGATGTTGTTTTGCTGCACGACGATTTATTGGCTACAGGCGGAACAATGGCAGCCACCCATCGCTTGGTACAAAAATGTGGTGCCAAGAAAGCATATATCAATTTCATTATAGAATTAAAAGGACTGAACGGGAGAAAGGCATTTCCTGCCGATATCACAGTGGATACACTGCTGCAATTATAAACTTCGCCTGCAGTCAAAAATGTACCTTTGGGGGTGTGTCAAAACCAAACCGGTCTATCCGATCGTCAGCTGTAGAGGCAGGGGGTGCCTGCCCGAAGACACAAAGCAAACTGTTTTCGGGCGAGCGAACCTCACCCCTACGAACCAAACGACAGTATTATCCAGGTTTTGACACAACCCCATATTCCGAATAATGTATCCGCGAATATCTGCAAATACCCAAACATTACCCCTACAACCAAAGATAGTATATAAACCTTTGGAGCAGACGTATGAAATCCGTCTTTATCCCAAAACAATAATATTGTAACAATATGGAGAAAAAAGAAGAGATTAGCACCAATGAATATCTGAGAGGAATCGTTCTCAACCTTCCCGAAAGCCCCGGCATTTATCAATATCTGAACGCCGAGGGAACAATTATCTACGTTGGAAAAGCCAAGAATTTAAAGCGCAGAGTCTCTTCTTATTTCAACAGAGAACATCCCAATGGAAAGACACGAGTATTGGTCAGCAAGATTGCAGACATCCGCTATATCGTAGTAAAAACGGAAGAGGATGCCCTCTTACTCGAAAATAACCTAATCAAGAAATACCGTCCGCGTTACAACGTTATGCTGAAGGATGACAAAACCTACCCTTCTATCTGCGTAAGTAACGAATACTTTCCCCGCATCTTCAAGACACGTAAAATTATACGTAACGGCTCCGGCTATTACGGCCCGTACAGTCATGTTCCATCGATGTATGCCGTACTCGATTTGATTAAAAAGCTCTATCCTATCCGTACCTGCAAATTAAATCTTACCCCGGAGAACATCAATGCCGGGAAGTTTGATGTCTGCCTGGAATATCATATAAAGAATTGTAAAGGGCCGTGCATAGGACGCCAATCTCACGAAGACTATATGAAAGATATCCGTGAAATCAAAGAGATTTTAAAAGGCGATACACAGATTGTAAGTGACCTGCTCATGGAAGAGATGCAAGCCCTGGCTTCCGAAATGAAATTTGAGGAAGCGCAAAAGATAAAGGAAAAGTATGACCTCATAGAAACCTATCGTTCCAAAAGCGAGGTTGTCAATTCCATCATTCATAATGTCGATGTATTTTCCATTGAAATGGATGAAAACTCGGCTTACATCAATTACCTCCACATTACCAACGGCTGCATAAACCAAGCCTTCACATTCGAATATAAAAAGCGCTTGAACGAAACCAAAGAAGAGCTTTTGCAACTGGGAATCGTAGAAATGAGAGAACGATACAATAGTACTTCACGCGAAATTATCGTTCCTTTCGAGGTGGATATGGAGATGAACAATGTAACTTTCACCATTCCCCAAAGAGGTGAGAAGAAACACTTGCTCGATCTATCCGTCATGAATGTAAAACAATATAAAGTAGACCGCCTGAAACAAGCGGACAAGCTGAATCCCGAGCAAAAGAAAGTACGCATCCTGAAAGAAATACAAGACCAGCTCCACATGGAGAAAATGCCCGCCCACATCGAATGTTTTGATAATTCCAACATCCAAGGCTCGAATGCCGTAGCCGCCTGCGTGGTATTCAAAATGGGTAAGCCCAGCAAACAAGACTATCGCAAATTTAATATTAAAACCGTAGAAGGACCCGATGATTATGCCTCCATGAAGGAAGTCGTCCGACGCCGCTACACACGCCTTATCGAAGAAGGTTCTCCCCTACCCGACCTCATCATCACCGACGGTGGAAAAGGACAAATGGAGGTCGTTCGTGAAGTTATCGAGGACGAACTTCATCTGCGTATTCCCATTGCCGGACTTGCCAAAGACCGCAGACACCGCACTTCGGAACTGCTTTACGGATTCCCTCCGCTTACCATCGGCATTAAACAAAGCACACCGTTATTTCATCTTCTAGAGAATATACAAGACGAAGTGCACCGATTTGCCATCACTTTCCATCGCGACAAACGAAGCAAGAGTCAGGTAGCCTCTGCCCTGGACAGTATTCCGGGAATCGGCGAGAAGCGCAAAGCCGCCCTTCTGAAAACGTTTAAGAGTGTGGCACGCATAAAAAAAGCAACACTGGAAGAAATAGCCGCCGTAGTGGGAGAAGCTGCCGCTAAAAATATCAAAGAAAGCCTTACAGAATAGAAGGGATTTTTCTACCTTTGCATATATACTATCTGCAAAAAACGATAAAAAATAAAATATGAGAATAGTTATACAACGAGTAAGCCATGCATCCGTCACCATCGACGGGGTCTGCAAGTCGGCCATAGAAAAAGGATTAATGATATTAGTAGGTATTGAAGAAGCTGATAATCAAGAAGATGCAGACTGGCTATGTAAAAAGGTAATCGGCTTGAGAGTATTTGATGATGAAAATGGAGTAATGAATAAGTCCATTTTGGAAGCAGAAGGTAATATATTGGTTATCAGTCAATTTACATTATTCGCCTCCTACAAGAAGGGCAATCGCCCCTCTTACATCCGTGCTGCACGGCCGGAAACAGCTATTCCCTTATATGAATACTTCTGCAATGAACTCAGTATCGCTCTTGGACGCGAAGTGGGTACAGGAGAATTCGGAGCCGACATGAAAGTCGAACTTCTGAACAACGGCCCTGTTACTATATGTATGGACTCAAAAAACAAAGAATAATATGACACTGGAAGAAGCACAGAAAGAAGTAGACCGCTGGATTAAAACATACGGCGTGCGCTACTTCAGCGAACTGACCAATATGGCCGTACTGACTGAAGAAGTGGGTGAACTGGCACGTATCATGGCACGTAAATATGGTGACCAATCCTTCAAGGAGGGCGAAAAATGCAACCTTGCAGACGAGATGGCCGATGTGCTTTGGGTACTCCTCTGCCTCGCCAACCAGACAGGTGTAGACCTGACGGAAGCCTTTCATCGGAATCTCGAAAAGAAAACAAACCGAGACAAAGACAGACATAAAAACAACCCCAAATTATAAAGAATTATGGAACATAACCACGATTGTAGCCACAGTCACGAGCATGGTCACGAACATGAGGATGCTCACGACAAGTATATGGAAGCACTTGCCAAATACAACACCCATCTGAATGATGAAGATGTAAAAGCAAAAGTTACCCATTTCATCGAAGAGCATTTGGCTGAAAACAATACACCGGAAGTTAAGAAATTCCTCTTCCACTGCATTGATCTCACCACATTAAAATGTACCGACTCGGAAGAAAGCGTAATGAAATTTACCGAAAAGGTAAACGATTTCGTTGACAAATATCCCGATTTGAGCAATGTAGCCGCCATTTGTGTTTACCCCAATATGGCAGAGATAGTAAACGACACACTGGAAGCCGATAACGTAAATATTGCCTGTGTATCGGGGGGATTTCCCTCTTCACAAACATTCATTGAAGTGAAAGTGGCAGAAACTGCCATGGCTATTCATAGCGGTGCAGACGAAATAGACATTGTCATCTCGGTCGGCAAGTTCCTGACCGGTGACTATGAAGGAATGTGCGATGAAATCGAAGAATTAAAAGCAGTCTGCGGAGACAAGCACTTGAAAGTAATTCTGGAAACAGGAGCACTCGGAAATGCTTCCAACATTAAGAAAGCATCTATTTTATCGATGTATTCGGGCGCAGACTTCATCAAAACTTCTACCGGTAAAGAAAATCCTGCCGCGACCCCCGAAGCTGCCTATGTGATGTGTGAAGCCATCAAAGAATACTATATGGTTACCGGCAGAAAAGTCGGCTTTAAACCTGCCGGAGGCATCAATACCGTGCACGACGCATTGGTTTACTACACTATCGTAAAAGAAATATTGGGCGAAGAATGGTTAACCAATGAATTATTCCGCTTAGGAACAAGCCGTCTGGCTAATCTGCTCCTCTCCGAAATTGTTGGTCAGGAAACTAAATTCTTCTAATCACTACACCATACAACTATTACAACCGATTCCATCGCTGTGAGAAGCAATTCCACGACGATGGAATTGTTTTTATACCAATAAAAGGATAAACAAGAAGTTATTTCTCACGTTCTATCACGTAATCAATATAAGCAGTCAAAGCATCTTTAATGGTTGTATCAGCAGTAGAAGGAAGCAAATCCAATGCTTTATTACGATAATCCACCATCACCTGTCTGGCATACTCTATACCGCCATTCTTTTTCACATAATCGATGAAGAGGGATATTTCTGCATCTGTAGCATCCAAGGATTTAATGCGAAGCGCCAATTGGCACATCTTCTCATCACCCAAAGTATTCAGCACATGCAATGCCGGCAATGTCAACTTACCTTCGCTCATATCATTGCCTGTCGGCTTACCTATCTCACCGGAAGAGTAATAATCGAAAATATCATCCTTAATCTGGAAAGCAATCCCAATCATCTCACCGAATAACCGCGCATTTTGCACCATTTCATCGGAAGAGTTGACAGCTACTGCCCCGGCTTCGGCACTGGCTGTAAAGAGTGCGGCTGTTTTCTTACGAATCACATCATAATAGACTTCTTCAGAAAATTCAGAAGCATTGATATTAGTCAATTGGATAATCTCACCTTCGGCAAGATTCTGCCCAAGCCGTGCCACCAAATCGACAATACGGATAGAACCTGTCATGGCAGAATGTTTCAGACTGGTAGCCAACATATAGTCTCCCACCAACACAGACACCTTATTATTATAAATAGCATTTACCGATGACTGTCCGCGGCGTTTATCACTTTCGTCCACCACATCGTCATGCACCAGACTTGCTGTGTGAAGCAACTCCAATGAAAGAGCAGCATGAAGTGCAGAATAATTGATTTCACCGAATAATTTGGCCATCAGCAACGTCAGAATAGGACGCATCATCTTGCCATTCCTCTGCTTAATATAGGTCAATACCTCACTAAGTAAAGGATTGGAACTTTGAAGCGAAGCGTCAAACAAGGATTTGAACTCTTCAAACTCCTTAACAATAGGCAATCTGATTTGCTGTAACTTGTCCATACAGGTTAATTTGAGCACAAAAGTAGTAATAAAACGCGGAATACGGTATTTTTTTGTACTTTTACCATGAAAAAACTAAAGATTTTTAAGAATGGACAAACTTTTTCTGCTGGATGCATACGCATTAATATATCGCGCATACTACGCTTTCATCAAAAGCCCGCGCATTAACTCCAAGGGTTTCAACACTTCAGCCGTACTCGGCTTTGTCAATACACTGGAAGACGTATTGAAGAAAGAAACCCCAACGCACATTGGTGTGGCATTCGACCCTGCCGGACCTACTTTCCGCCACGAGGCATACGAACAATACAAGGCTCAGCGCGAAGAAACGCCCGAAGCAATCCGTTTGTCCGTACCTATCATAAAAGACATTATCCGCGCTTACCGCATTCCCATTCTGGAAGTGCCGGGCTATGAAGCCGATGATGTAATCGGTACACTTGCCACCGAAGCCGGACGGCGCGGTATCACTACCTATATGATGACTCCCGACAAGGATTATGGTCAACTGGTGAGTGACAATGTATTTATGTACCGACCCAAATATGGTGACAAGGAATTTGAGGTGATGGGTATCGAGCAGATAAAGGCAAAGTTTGACATTCAGTCACCTGCTCAGGTCATTGATATGTTGGGACTGATGGGCGACTCATCCGACAACATTCCCGGTTGTCCGGGTGTAGGCGAAAAAACGGCACAGAAGCTCATTGCCCAATATGGCAGCATCGAAAACCTACTCTCCCACACAGATGAGTTGAAAGGGGCATTGAAAACAAAAGTGGAAACTAATCGAAAAATGATTGAGTTCTCCAAATTCTTGGCGACTATTAAAATTGATGTCCCCATTACATTGAACATGGATGAACTGAAACGCGAAGAACCCGACGAAGAGGAACTTCGGAAGATTTTTGAAGAGATGGAATTCCGCACGCTCATCGACCGCGTTTTTAATCGTGAAAAGAAAACGGCTTCGGCAGGTGCGACTTCAATGTCACACGACAAAGCACAAGGCTCACTTTTCGGTGACCAGCCTTCACTATTTGACCAACCGAGCACTTCACCATCTTCACAGGCTTCATCACAAGGCAATCTCTTTGCAGAATTTGAAGACGAGAATACAGGAAACGGAAATTATTCAAATCTCGCATGTTTAGAAAATTCAAAATACGACTATCAACTTATTGATACAGAAGAAAAAAGAGCCGAATTAATACAAAAGTTGCTTACAAAAGAAACTTTCAGTCTAGACACGGAAACAACAGGAACCGATCCCATCACCGCAAAACTGGTAGGAATGAGTTTCAGCTACACCGAAAACCAAGCTTTCTATGTCCCCGTTCCCGCCGAACAAAACGAAGCACAAAAAATTGTTAATGAGTTCCGACCGGTATTTGAAAAAGCAGGAGTACTGAAAGTGGGACAAAATATCAAGTACGATATGCTGGTGCTAGGCAACTACGGAGTAGAGGTTTGCGGTCCGCTGTTCGACACTATGGTAGCACACTATGTGCTGCAACCCGAACTGCGCCATAACATGGACTACCTTGCCGAAATCTACCTGCATTACCAGACGATTCATATAGAAGAACTTATCGGACCTAAAGGCAAAGGACAGAAAAATATGCGCGACCTTCCTCCCGAAACTATATATAAGTACGCGTGCGAGGATGCCGATGTCACCTTAAAGCTAAAGCATGCACTGGAAAAGGAACTGAAAGAGCAAGGAGCCGAAAAACTCTTTTACGACATAGAGATGCCCCTAGTCCCCGTCCTCGTCTATATGGAAAGAAATGGCGTACGTGTAGACACGGAAGCACTGAAACAAACCTCGGAACATTTCACAGCCCGCATGAATCAAATAGAAGAAGAAGTACATCAATTGGCAGGGACAGAGTTCAACATTGCATCGCCCAAACAAGTGGGGGAAGTCTTGTTTGACAAGCTACGCATCGTAGAAAAAGCCAAAAAGACAAAGACCGGCCAATACGTGACCAGCGAAGAAGTATTGGAAAGCTTGCGCGGAAAGCATGAAATAGTGGGCAAGATTCTTGAACATCGAGGGCTGAAGAAACTACTCGGAACTTATATCGATGCCCTACCCCTTCTTATTAATCCGGCAACGGGCAAGATACACACGTCCTTCAACCAGACCGTGACCGCCACAGGACGCCTCAGTTCGAGCAATCCGAACCTGCAAAACATCCCTATCCGCAACGAAGACGGCAAAGAAATCCGCAAGGCATTTATCCCGGAAGACGGATGCGAGTTCTTCTCTGCCGACTATTCTCAGATAGAGCTCCGCATCATGGCCCACTTAAGCGGTGACAAAAACATGATAGAAGCTTTCCGCGAAGGAGACGACATCCATGCCGCTACAGCCGCCAAAGTATATAAAATAGCCATCGAGGATGTGACACGCGAGCAACGCAGCAAGGCCAAAACCGCCAACTTCGGTATTATCTATGGCATATCGGTATTCGGATTGGCAGAACGCATGAATGTCCCCCGTCAGGAAGCCAAAGAACTGATAGACGGCTATTTCGATACCTATCCGCAGATCAAGGAATATATGGACAAGAGCATCGAACGCGCACGTGCCAACGGTTACATCGAAACTATTTTCGGCCGTAAACGCTTCCTGCCGGACATCAATTCACGCAATGCCGTAGTACGCGGATATGCTGAACGGAATGCCATAAACGCTCCCATTCAGGGAAGTGCAGCCGACATTATCAAAGTAGCCATGGTTAAAATATTCCAACGCTTTCAATCTGAAAGTATACGTTCTAAAATGATACTTCAGGTGCACGATGAATTAAACTTCAGTGTTGTGCCCGAAGAGAAGGAAAAAGTACAGCAAATCGTAATGGAAGAAATGGAAAAAGCCTATCTGATGCAAGTGCCTCTAAAAGCAGACTGTGGCTGGGGAAACAATTGGTTGGAAGCACATTAAAAAGAACATATAATCACTAACACACTATATATAAATATATTAAAGGAGACCTGCAGTTGGTCTCCTTTCTTTATCTGCCTATTCTGATTGTATACTCAAAAATCTATTTATCCTCTTTCCCTAAAGAATCTCCGGTCTGCCAGTCCAAAGATAAACAACCGCCATTCACCCACTATTCCTCTGTTATTCAAGATAAATACATAAACTCCTTTCTCTCTCTTTAAATACATTCTGTTACATATTAAAAGTATCTAATTCTTAATATTTGTTTATTTAGTGACATATTGCAAAAATATCATCTTTTTATTGCAGTTTTGTTAGGTAGTTCAATTTCTTTTCGTACATTTGCACCGCTTTTGAAAACAATATGAAAGTAACAATCTAACATACTGATATCATGAAGAAAATTATTTTTTTGAAAGGAATGCTCTCTGTAGTAATGTTGTTTATTGCCAGCCTTACAATTTCCGCAGCAAAGCCGGGTGACAACCTGGTTCACAACACTGAAGAAGTAAACGGAGTAATCATTTCGGAAACTGTTTTCAAGATGGACGGTAATATGCTGACCAATTATATGAAGCACAATTATAAGTACGATACAAACCAACAACGTACCGAAGATGAAAGTCAAAAATGGAACAGCAACAAAAACTGTTGGGAAAATAACCTCTGCATCCGTTATATTCACGGAAATAAGAGCATTACTACCGAATATTATAAATGGAATTCTAAGAAGAAAGAATATATACTAGTACCTGAAATGACCGTAACTATGGATAAATAAAATGTTCATTTAACTAACAATCTAACACTTTTCATAAAATTTTAAACAAAAAGGCAGTCGCGATGACTGCCTTTTTTCGTAGCTCCAAGCCAATTCTATCTTTAATATGAAGCACGATAAAAAAAGAATGGTTATCTTTGCAGGCAAATTAATGGATAATAATCAAAAAAACAGATAGATAATGGCTTTACAATGTGGCATTGTCGGCCTTCCGAACGTAGGAAAGTCGACACTTTTTAATTGCTTATCAAATGCAAAGGCTCAAGCAGCCAACTTCCCTTTTTGTACAATCGAACCAAATGTCGGCGTAATCACTGTTCCCGATGAACGTTTGACCAAGCTTGCCGAGCTGGTTCATCCGGGACGCATCGTTCCTACCACTGTCGAAATTGTGGATATTGCCGGTCTGGTGAAAGGCGCCAGCAAAGGCGAAGGGTTAGGAAACAAATTCTTAGCCAATATTCGTGAGACAGACGCTATCTTACACGTACTCCGCTGCTTTGACGATGAGAATGTAACTCACGTGGACGGAAGTGTAGACCCTGTACGCGATAAAGAAATCATCGATACCGAACTTCAGCTGAAAGATTTGGAAACCATTGAAAGCCGTATCCAAAAAGTGCAGAAACAGGCACAGACCGGAGGTGACAAGGCGGCTAAACAAACATACGAAGTGCTTGTCAGATACAAAGAAGCATTGGAGCAGGGCAAGTCTGCCCGCACCGTACAATTTGAAAGCAAAGACGAACAAAAAATTGCCAAAGAATTGTTCCTGCTGACTTCCAAGCCGGTGATGTATGTGTGCAATGTGGACGAAGCAAGCGCAGTCAACGGTAACAAATATGTTGAAATGGTGCGCGAGGCCGTCAAAGAAGAGAACGCGGAAATCCTAGTGGTAGCTGCCAAAACAGAAGCCGACATTGCAGAACTGGAAACATACGAAGACCGTCAGATGTTCCTTCAGGAAGCAGGTTTGGAAGAATCGGGTGTTAACCGTTTGATTAAAGCAGCTTACAAACTGTTGGATCTGGAAACATTCATCACAGCCGGAGAAATGGAAGTAAAAGCATGGACTTACCGCAAAGGCTGGAAAGCTCCCCAATGTGCCGGAGTCATCCATACCGACTTTGAAAAAGGCTTTATCCGTGCCGAAGTCATCAAATACGAAGACTATATTCAATATGGTTCGGAAGCGGCCGTCAAGGAAGCCGGAAAGATGGGCATTGAAGGCAAGGAATATGTGGTACAGGATGGCGACATCATGCACTTCCGCTTCAATGTATAAAACAAACGATTAATATGAATAAATTTCTTATCATAGGAACCGGCGGCGTGGGAGGTAGCATCGCCGGTTTTCTTGCTTTAGCAGGAAAGGACGTAACGTGCATTGCCCGTGGCAAACACCTGGAAGCCATCCGCGAAAAAGGACTTCACCTGAAGTCGGATTTAAAAGGCGAACATTATCTTCCCGTAAAAGCCTGCACAGCCGAAGAATATAACGAACAGGCAGATGTCATTTTCGTTTGTGTAAAAGGATATTCCATCAACTCCATTCAGGATGTTCTGGAACGCGCCTCGCATCAAGACACCTTGGTAATCCCCATCTTGAATGTTTACGGAACCGGTCCCCGCATCGGCCGACTTGTTCCACGTGTAACGGTACTCGACGGTTGCATATACATTGTCGGTTTCGTGTCCGGCACAGGCGAAATCACGCAAATGGGCAAGATATTCCGCCTTGTTTTCGGAGCACGCCCCGAACAAGAAATAGCTCCCGGACGACTGGAAGCCGTTGCTAATGCACTGAGAGATGCAGGCATCAAGGCAGACATTTCGGAAGACATCAACCGCGACACCTTCATCAAATGGTCTTTCATCTCCGCCATGGCATGCACAGGAGCTTATCACAATGTCCCGATGGGCGCATTGCAGCATCCCGGCGAAGAACGCGACACCTTCATCGGCCTGTCTCGCGAAAGCAGCGAAATGGGACGTCGCATGGGCATCATATTCCCCGAAGACCCGATAGAATACAACCTGAAAATCATTGATAAGCTAGACCCCCAAAGCACTGCCTCTATGCAAAAGGACATTGCCAAAGGCCATGAATCGGAAATACAGGGAATGCTGTTCGATATGATTGAACTGGGCGAGAAACTGAAAGTAAACATGCCCACTTATCGCAAAGTAGAAAAGAAATTCAATAGTTGTCATTCATAAACCCCAAGATTATGCATCAATTACTCCATATCGTGTGGAATCCCGAGATAGAAGCTTTCTCCATCTTCGGCATCACCATCCGTTACTACTCCATCCTGTTTGTCACAGGGTTGATTCTGGCCTATTGGGTCATCTCCAAACTGTATAAAGACCAAAAGATTCCGTATGAGAAATTTGACTCCCTCTTTATTTACTGCCTGCTGGGTATCGTTGTAGGCGCACGGTTGGGGCATTGCCTGTTTTATGAACCGAGCTATTGGCTTTCCCACCCTCTCGAAATGATTCTTCCCGTCAAGTTTACAGACGGAGGCATCAAATGGACAGGCTATCAAGGTTTAGCGAGCCACGGAGGAACCATCGGATTGCTACTTTCCCTTTGGTTTTATGCCCGCAAAATGAAATTAAACTACCTTTCGGTACTCGACAACATTGCCATTGCCACCCCTATCGCCGCCTGCTTTATCCGTTTGGGCAACTTGATGAATGGCGAGATAGTCGGCACAGTGAGCAACGTGCCTTGGGCATTCATCTTCCCCCGCGAAGGAATGGAACCGCGCCATCCGGCACAGCTATACGAAGCCATAGCCTATCTCATCATCTTCGTCATAGGACTGTCTTTATACAAGAAATACAAAACCTCCCTCCTTCCGGGGTTCTATTTCGGCTACTGCCTCACCACCATCTTCGTTTTCCGCTTCTTTGTAGAGTTCATCAAAGCCAGCCAAGAGGCATACGAAGACAGCATGATGCTCAATATGGGGCAATGGCTCAGCATTCCGTTTATCCTCATCGGAGCACATTTTATGTATCACTCTTTCAAGCCGGCTAAGAGCAAATGAAACATATCATAGACATTGACACCTGGGAACGTCGGGACAACTACAATTTCTTCCGCACTTTCCACAACTCATGGATATCCATTACCAGCGAAGTAGAGTGTGGCGAGGCCCTTGCTGCGGCAAAAGCCTCCGGACGTTCTTTTTTCCTGTATTATCTCTATGCCATACTCCGGGCCGCCAACGAGGTGAAGGAATTCCGTTTCCGCACGGACAAAAACGGACAAGTAGTCTATCATGACCAGGTGGACATCATCTCACCCATCGCCGTCCCCGGCAAGACTTTCTACACCGTGCGCATCCCTTACCACGAGGATTTTGAGCGTTTTTATGCCGAAGCATACCACATCGTCCATCATATTCCCGAAGACGGCGACCCGTATGGAGCCGAAAAAGTGATTGCAGAGCAAGGTGATTTTGACATCATCCAACTGAGCGCCACGCCTCAGCTTTATTTCACTTCGCTCACCTACACGCAGATGGCTCCCGACCATCCACTGGACTATCCGCTGATGAATGCCGGCAAAGTAGTGCCACGCGAAGGAAGATTGGTTATGCCCATTGCTTTCACCGTAAGCCATGCTTTTGTAGATGGAGCGCACATAGGGCAACTCTTTCAAAAAATAGAAATGATACTGAAAGAATTGGCTCAATAAATAGAGGCTAAAAAGTACGAACATTTATTTGTAAAAGCAGCGGAAAGAGCGTATCTTTGTTTACACTAGTTCAAAGTGGACTCATAAATAAACTGAATTATGGAATATGTATCATCAGACATGAAGTTGTTGCCATACGGCATGATGAATTTCGAAGATATTCGTCTTGACAACTATTATTACGTGGACAAGACTTCGTTTATCCCTTTAATAGAACGTTCGGACCGGTATTTCTTCTTTATCCGTCCACGACGTTTCGGCAAGAGTCTGACACTGAATATGCTGCAACACTATTATGATGTGCGTACCCGTGACAAGTTTGATGCCCTGTTTGGCGACCTCTACATAGGGAAGCATCCCACAGATGACCGCAATAGTTACTTGGTGCTGTATCTCAACTTTTCCGGCATTACCGGCGAATTGCACAATTACCGCAGCGGACTGGACGCGCATTGTGGCATTACTTTTGAAAACTTCTGCAAAATATACGCTGAATATCTGCCGCAAGATACATTAGAAGGCTTGTGTGCGGCAAAGGGAGCTGTTGAACAGTTGGACTTTCTCTATCAGGTATGCGAACGTGCAGGCCAGAAGATATATCTCTTCATTGATGAGTATGACCACTTCACAAATGCCATCCTCTCCGATGCCGACAGCCTGCGCCGATATACCGAAGAGACGCACAAAGAAGGTTATCTGCGCGCCTTTTTTAACAAGGTAAAAGCCGGGACTTATTCCAGTATCAAGCGTTGCTTTATCACCGGTGTAAGCCCCGTGACGATGGACGACCTGACCAGTGGCTTCAACATCGGTACCAACTACTCTCTCTCATCGAAATTTAACCAAATGATGGGGTTCACCGAAGCCGAGGTACGCGAAATGCTGGCTTATTATTCTACCAAAATCTCTTTCAATCATACCATCGATGAGTTGATAGGACTGATGAAACCGTGGTATGACAACTACTGCTTTGCACAGGAGTGCTATGGAGAAACGACGCTATACAATTCCAATATGGTGCTTTATTTTGTCAAAAACTATATAGACAATAATGGCAGAGTACCGAGAAATATGATAGAAAGCAATATTCGCATCGATTACGAAAAATTGCGTATGCTCATCCGCAAGGACAAGGAGTTTGCGCACGATGCCTCCGCCATACAGACCTTAGTGAGCCAAGGTTACATTACCGGCGAGTTAAAAGAAAGCTTCCCGACTGCCAACATCGTGGATTCCGACAATTTCGTGAGTCTGCTCTATTATTTCGGTATGCTTACTATCAGCGGAATGTATAAGGGAAAGACCAAACTTACTATTCCCAACCAGGTGGTGCAGGAGCAGCTCTACACCTATCTGCTGAACACGTACAATGAAGCCGACCTCAGTTTCAGCAACCATGAGAAAGACGAACTTGCTTCGGCTTTAGCCTACGACGGGGCATGGCAATCTTACTTCGGCTATATAGCGGACTGTTTGAAGCGTTATGCCTCGCAACGCGACAAGCAGAAAGGCGAGTTTTTCGTACATGGTTTCACTCTTGCCATGACGGCTCAGAACCGCTTCTACCGTCCCATCTCCGAGGCCGACACACAAGCCGGATATGCTGACATTTTCCTGTGCCCGTTGCTGGATATCTATCCGGATATGCAACACAGCTACATCATCGAATTGAAGTATGCCAAGTACAAGGATCCCGAAGACCGTGTGAAGGAACTTCGGAAAGAGGGTATTGCCCAAGCCAATCGGTATGCAGATACCGATACGGTGCAAAATGCCGTGGGCAGCACGCAGCTACACAAGATTGTTGTGGTGTATAAAGGAATGGAAATGAGGGTGTGCGAGGAAATATAATTCTCTCTGCAATATTTATAAAGCAAACATTGATATCAAGGCACACGAAAACAAAGATAGCTTTTATGGACTGTGAAGATATAATGAACGCGAAATGAATCAATCCAATAGAAATGGACCAATAGATGCTTAAAGTATATAGTTACGTTTTAGAAAAAGCCGGACGGCAGAATGCTTTTTTACACGTACTCACGTGCGAGACTACGGGTCAGTAGATTTTTAGTGGGAACAACCATACAGCTTAGCAATGCGGAAAAGAAAGAACTTCTTTAGCTCTGAACAGTTTGATTTTAGCATTGAAAGATTCTGGCGCAGTAGAAATTACATGGGGACACTTTTCGGACAAGATTTGATTAGTTTCCTCCCCCTCCTGACAAACGTTTTTTTGTTCCCTCGACTTTGGCATAGCCTTAAAACATAGAATTGTCCTCTTATTTTTGCCGGTGAGCCAGTTTTACACGTACGTACGCAAGGGCTCGCACGTAAATACGTGTAAGCCTATATATGCGTACGTGTAGGGCTGTGCGTCAGTATGTGTGGGTGCATGTCTGCTAACACTCAGGTTTCATTTAAGGTCATAAGTATAAATATAGTCGGGTCGGCCGGAATTAACAGCATAAAGAATATCATCTTCCGATATAGCATAGATGTCAAAAGGGAAATCAAAACAGATGCGCTTCTTCAATTCGCCTTTCCAGTTCCAAAGTTGCAATTCCTGGATAAGCTTCTCATCCGAATAGATTTCTTCTGTACTATATTTATTATTATACAAAACGGCAATATATTTGGAATTAAACTTTAATTCATGAAACACCGGCCTTAGTTCAACAGAAGTCGAAGGAACACAAGCATTGTCTATTACCTGTATATGTTTCAACAAATTACCCTTTATGTCATAAATGCGTATCAAATTCTGATGAAGATAGAAATCACATATACAATCATGGGCAACATCTCCGGCTGTCAGTTTATAATTAGTAAAGAATCGCCTCTCTTCATTCTCTGATTTCCGGGGAAATTCTCCAAAAGAACTATATCCGCCATTCTTATATATAATATGTTCACCGGTGCTTCCGTTTGTCAAACCTGCCAATATGTAGTAATCATCCCCCAATCTCACTAATTGATTGATAGCATCAGGAAGAGTGATATCATTATTCCTTTTTATTACCAGCGTTTTATCTTCAAAGCAAACTTCTCGCTCTATATCAGAATCCAAGATAAAGAAGCTGCTATCGGTAGAAGCGTAATAATCACGTCGCGGATTTATTAACTCATTAGGGCCATTCCCTTTCCTGCCGCATGAAAACAAATGAGCAAAATCATCACGGTTCCAAATGGAATAAATGGAGTCCTTCAATTTGGGCTCCATTATAATCAGGTAGTTCCGCCAAACATTTATGCCACGAGGATATATTAATAAACTGTCAGTGGGATATAATTTGAAAGATAACTGCTCAACCTCTATGTCTTGCAAACATATTGAATCTTTCTTATATTCATCACAACAGCATAAAAGGAATAATATACCGCATAAATATAATTTAAATCGTGTTCTCATACTCAGCCATAACAATCATAAAGGCATTACATTTCTCCCTGCCTGCAACTTACATCTTTCAGTTTCCCCTGAAATCCATTCAGCGTATCTCCTATCTGCTGCAAAGGAAAGACCAAGGTTTCTTGATAGCGCATCTCATCCATCGACTTATATTTGGGATTATAAACCCGCATGGTTCTGCCTTCCAGACGCTCCTGCAATTTACCGTCCACATACAGGGAAGTACCCTTGTAATCTCCTTCGATGCGGATGGAAGACCATCTGCCGGCCGGAAGACGATAAGAATTAAACACAAATGTGTAACCGTCGCGAGAGAAGGCAATCCGTCCCGTATTCTCCCAGTTTGTATATACCGTGGCATGAGCGCCTTTAAACAGCACACCGCTGATATTCGTCTTTTCGTCCGGACAGATTTTGAATTCCACCGTATAGGGATAGCCCACTTCCTGCAAAGCTGTCTGAACCGTATCCTTACCGGTAAAGAGCAGTTCCTTGCCGGGAACCGTCAGGGCAACATCTTTATTGGGAGAAATTTTACCCGACAGGTTAATGCCCGGCGCTTCGGGCATCTCTTTGCAAAGAGCCTCAAATGCTTTATAAGGCACTTGTTTGTTGTCTCCCTTCCACAGTCTTTCGGTCAGCACCTGAACGGCCGGAAAAGCACGGATATGCACATCCTGTTGCGAAATACCGTTGCCACACTGGTCATTCCATACGGCAAACATTCCGCCCAATACCCCCGGAGTGCCTTCGGGAAGTGTCTGCTTGCGGTTTATCATCCAGGGAGTCCATGTCTCATACAGCCATTGATGGTCCAAAAACTCGCGATAGTAGCCCGCACCGGGCACAATATACAGATAGGTATCGCAAGTATTGATAAGCTTATATCCATCTTTTAAAGATACTTCCGGATCTACCCAGTCATACGACCACGCATTTACCGTTACTCCCTCTGCCTTTACAGGAGTCTTTCCGGGAAGCCATTTCAAGCCTCCCCACATACGCGGAGTCTTACCATACTTCTCAATGTACTTCAAGTAGCGGTCAGTGAAATAACGATACTGCTCGGCTTCTTTCTTATTGTATTCATCCGTACCGATATGCACATCAGGGCCTATAAACACGGGATTCTCTCCTCCGATATACTCGTCCAGCAACGAATCTACAAAATGATAGGTTTCCTCCTTATACAAATCCAAATGGTCCATACCATACTCTTTGCTACCTATTTCAGGGTTATAGTGAGTGAACGCCAATGAATGGGCAGGAATGTCTATTTCAGGAATCACATTCACCCCATATTCCATACCCAGCCGTTGCAAATCGGTAAACTCTTTCTTGGTATACGAGCCGTCTTTTGCGGTCAGACCGGGAAAACGTTCACTTTCAAGACGGAATGCAGCATAAGTCTTGTTCCAGTCATTGTCAAAGAACTGAGGAAAACCGTTATCGTTCAGATGAATCTGGAACTCATTCATCTTATAGAAAGAAAGTATCTTCACATATTGCTTCAAATAGTCCAATGTAAAGAACTTGCGACCGGCATCAATCATAAAACCACGGTTAGGAAATAAAGGGAAGTCGCGTGCCGTTCCTTTCGAAATCTTTCCCTGCTGCTTATAAAGCATCTGTAGCAGCGTACGGGTTCCCCAGAACACTCCCTTTCGGGTGGGCGCTTCAATCCCGGCATACCGGTTCACCGACAGTTTATAGCCTTCATCACCCAACTCCTTGTCCGGCTTCATCAAAGCCATATAAATATCATTTTTGCCCGGTTTGCCGATTTTCACGGAATAGTTCCACCCCATCATCATGCTCAAGTCATCTGCCAATATCTCGGCGGTAGACAAAAGCACAGCCTCATCAGCAGGGTTGACGACAATATTACCTTCGGCAGGAAGAGCCAGTTTGCCACTGCCACCTTTCCATTGCTGAAGAGCGGGAATTACTTGGGGACACGGTTCTTGTGCAGAAATCGCACAACATGCTATCCACAGACAGCATAGAATAAAAAAATTTTTCATAAGCATTGAGGTTTTAAAAAAGGTTGTATCAAAAGTATATACCGTTGACGATTTGACAGCATCATCAACGCTTTGACACACCTCCGACTATTTTCTTGATATCATTCAGTTTATTCAAAGCTTCAAGAGGAGTCAGATTATTGACATCCAAATTCAGAATCTCATCACGTACCTGACACAGTACGGGGTCGTCCAACTGGAAGAAACTGAGCTGCATCCCATCTCGGCCGGAAGCTATCTCCACCGTCGGTTTGGCAATTCCCTGCTGACGGTTGTCCGTCTCCAATTGGTGTAGGATATCGTTTGCACGTTTCACGATACTCTTCGGCATACCGGCCATTTTCGCCACATGGATACCAAAAGAGTGCTCACTGCCTCCCCTCTCCAACTTACGCAGAAAGATGACTTTATTATCGACCTCCTTCACCGATACATTGTAGTTTTTAATGCGTTTGAAGGATTTCTCCATTTCATTCAGCTCATGATAGTGAGTAGCAAAAAGCGTACGCGCCTTTGCACGCGGATGTTCATGGATGTGCTCCACAATCGCCCATGCAATAGAGATGCCATCGTAAGTGGAAGTGCCCCTGCCCAGCTCATCAAACAGCACCAGACTGCGCGGAGAAAGGTTGTTCAAAATATCCGCCGCCTCATTCATCTCTACCATAAAGGTAGACTCTCCCACCGATATATTATCGCTGGCACCCACACGGGTGAATATCTTATCCACCATACCGATACGGGCACTCTCTGCAGGAACAAAACACCCGATTTGCGCCAACAGCGTAATCAATGCCGTCTGGCGAAGCAAAGCCGATTTACCTGCCATATTAGGTCCCGTGATAATGATAATCTGCTGACTGTCGGTATCCAGATACACATCATTGGCAATGTACTTCTCTCCCACCGGAAGCTGTTTCTCTATTACCGGATGGCGTCCCTGCTTAATATCCAGCACATCACTGTCCTCCACTATCGGACGGATGTACTTATTCGCTCCGGCAACATTGGCAAAAGCAAGCAGACAGTCCAGACGGGCTATCTGATTGGCATTTATCTGAATGGCAGGGATATATTCGGCAAGGGAAAGAACCAAATCATTATAAAGCTTGGTTTCGAGTGCCATAATCTTATCTTCCGCACCCAGAATCTTTTCTTCGTATTCCTTCAGCTCCTGTGTGATATAACGCTCTGCATTCACCAACGTCTGTTTGCGAATCCACTCGGCAGGCACTTTGTCCTTATGTGCATTACGCACCTCTATATAATAACCGAATACATTGTTATAGGCAATCTTCAAGCTGGGGATGCCGGTCTGGTCACTCTCACGCTGCTGCAACTGCAACAAATAATCCTTCCCCGAGAAAGCAATGCGGCGCAACTCGTCCAGCTCTTCACTGACTCCATCGGCTATCACACCTCCCTTGTTCACCAGCAACGGAGGATCATTCTTTATCTCTTTGGCTATTTTCTCGCGTATATTAAGACAGAGATTGAGTTGTTCACCAATACGCCGCAAACTGTCATTATCGGCATTCAGGCAAGCATTCCTGATAGGCTCGATGGCTTGCAGCGCCACCTTCAGCTGAACCACCTCACGCGGAGAGATACGTCCCACGGCAGCCTTGGACACGATGCGTTCCAAATCACCGATGAGATGCATTTTCTCTTCTATGAACTCTTTAAAATCCGGTTCGCGGAAGAAATACTCCACCACATCCAAACGTTCATTGATAGGCTTCTCATCCTTCAATGGAAACACCACCCAGCGTTTCAGCAGACGTGCTCCCATCGGACTGATGGTTTTGTCGATAACATCCAGCAGGCTCGTACCACCATCATTCATACTGCCCAGCAATTCCAGACTTCGGACAGTGAATTTATCCAAGCGCACATAGCGGTCTTCCTCAATACGCGAAAGCGAAGTGATATGGCCGATTTGATAATGTTGCGTCATGTCCAGATATTGCAGAATGGCACCCGAAGCGATGATGCCGTTCTTAAGATGCTCCACACCAAAGCCTTTCAAATTCTTCGTTTCAAAATGTTTCAGCAGCTTCTCGCGGGAAGAAGTCTCGGTAAACACCCAGTCTTCCAGCTCAAACGTAAAGAACTTATTGCCGAAGTTACCTTCGAACATTCCCCGCTTTCCACGTTCAAACAAAATTTCTTTGGGAGCAAAGTTATTCAACAGCTTATCCACATAGTCAAACGGTCCTTCCGCCGTTAGAAACTCACCTGTAGAAATATCCAAAAAAGCAACACCACACGCAGACTTGCCGAAATGAACTGCCGCCAAAAAGTTATTTTCTTTATACGAAAGCACATTGTCATTGATGGCAACCCCCGGAGTCACCAATTCGGTAATACCCCTCTTCACCAGCTTCTTTGTCAGCTTCGGGTCTTCCAACTGGTCGCAAATGGCCACACGCTTACCGGCACGTATCAGTTTCGGCAAATAAGTATCCAAAGCGTGATGCGGGAAGCCCGCCATTTCCACACTCTTACCTTGTCCGTTGGCACGCTTGGTCAGTGTAATTCCCAGTATTTCAGAAGCAACAACAGCATCTTCGGAATAGGTTTCATAGAAATCTCCACACCTGAAAAGCATAATCGCATCGGGATGCTTTGCCTTCAACTCAAAAAACTGCTTCATCATCGGGGTTAAAACCACATCGTTTGCCACTGTTGTATCCTTTCTTTTTAAAGTTCTTAAATGTCGGACAAAGATAGCAAATCGACTTTTGATTTTAAAAAAGTGAAAGGAAAAGTTTTACACTATTTATCCTTTCCGCAGCTACACAATATCTACAATAATCTTTGCTTCTTTCAATTTTCGGAGCATCTTTGCTTCTTTCATTGAGCGTGCCGGCATCTTGCCATGAGCCAACCGCCATACTTTCCACGGAGTAATCTGATACTTGAATGCCAGACTACAATAAACAATATATACCCAATAAATACCAAAATATTAACCGCATAGTCATTTTATTGTTTATATCTTTGTGCACATAAACAAATAAAGACAATGAAAAAGATAGAAGTAAAAGAGCTGAAAGACAACATGTTTGAGACAATCAGCAAAGAATGGATGCTGGTAACCGCCGGTACAAAAGATAAATTCAATACAATGACTGCCAACTGGGGCGGCATCGGATTCTTATGGAACAAGCCGGTAGCCTTCATTTTTATCCGCCCCGAACGCTACACGTTCGATTTCATAGAGCAGAATGATTATCTCACTCTCTCTTTCTTGGGCGAAGAGCATAAGGATGTTCATAAAATTTGCGGTTCTAAGTCAGGGCGAGACATAGATAAAGTGAAAGCAACAGGACTTCAACCCTTATTCACCGAAAATGGAAGTATTACTTTTGAACAAGCCCGGCTGACCTTTGAGTGCAAGAAACTGTATGCCGATATGATTAAGCCGGAAGACTTTATCGACCAAAGCATTATCGACCGATGGTATGGAGAAGCACACGGAGGCTTTCACAAAATGTATGTGGTAGAGATTGTCAATGTATTGGAGGCAATCTCATAAAACGCGCGGCTGAGTTCCTAAAATGGAAAGCATATATCCTGTTCTTGGCACAGTTTCCAAGGACAGGCTCTCGTCTTCCGACAGATATTTCCGCAGTCTCGCCACATAGTTATTCAAACTCTGCTCGCTGCCGGAAGTACCCTCCCACAGCTCCTGCACTATCTGTTCGCGACTTACTGTTTGATTCATGTTCTGTGCCAACAATTTCAGCAGTTTATATTCAAAATCAGTCAGCCTTCTCACAGGTTCCTCGCCTTTGAACAACATACTGTCTCCGGCTCTCAGATTGAACATTCCGATGGATAGTCCTTTCGGATGAAAACATGGCGTGTGCCTGCGTATGTAAGCCACCAACTCCTCCATTTCGAAAGGCTTTCGCAGATAAGCGATGCCACCTGCATCCAGCGCCCTTGCCACTTCCGAACCGGCTATGTGTGAAGAGACAAATAAAACCGGTGTATCGGGAGCCGTCAGCTTGAGTTCCGCAACGGCATCTATTCCATTCTTCTCTCCTATCTCTACATCCAGCACCATTATGTCCGGCTGCATTTCCTGAACCACACCCTGAATCCCTACCAGCGTAGTGCAATACTCCGCAGCATAGCCCAAAGCCCTTAATGCCAAAATCACCACTTGACCCAATGCGATGTCATCGTCTACAAACAAAACTTTTGTCTTCTCCATCCGTCTTTTCTCCTTTCAATCAACGACATGGAATAATGAATGTAAAAGTGCTTCCTTCACCTTCGGCACTCTTCACCATTATCTCCCCTCCATGTTCATTTATAATATATTTGGATTGCGCCAATCCTATGCCGTAACCCTTCTGCTGTTGCTCTTCGCTTCGGGGGACCCGATAGAACTGGGTGAACAATTTCCTCTGATGGCATGGGGCGATACCCCAACCATTGTCTTTGACAGATACACGCAACCGCTCATTCACAATGGAGAGCGAGACCTCTATCCTCACTCCTGCATCCGAATATTTCAAGGCATTCTCCATCAGGTTACGAATCACGTTCTCTATATACATACCGTCGGCCATTACCTGCAAACCCGCAGGAAGCTCATTGATGATGCAGATGGTATGGGGCTTGACCGGATAGAGGCAGGACAACTCCTTCTTCACTCCCTGTGCCATTTCCGGAACATCGATCAGGCTTTTATTCAATACCACCTGATGACGGTCCATGCGTGCGGTCATTAATAAGGCTTCTATATTGGAAATCAAACGCCTAACACCCGCTTTACTCGTTTCAAGCATCTCCTTGGTCTCTTTGTCGGGTGCTGTCTGTTTCAACCACCCCATCATCGTAATAACACTGTTCAATGGAGACTTCAAATCATGAATAGTGCCATTGATGGTCATCTCCCTCTTGCGAAGCAATGCTTCCTTCCGGCGAATGGCTGTCAGCTGGAAAAACAGACAAAGCAACACCAGCAGCATCATGCAGGCAGAAAGAGCCAGTGTCCAAAGCTGATGTCTTAGAAAATGAGACATAGGAATATCTGCCTTTATCTGAAGATATTGCAAGCCTTTTGTGCCAATAGGATGAAGCTGAGATACATAATCAGGCGTATGGCTTTCCAAGTCTCCAACAGAAGAAATCATTACGGTGTCTTTATTATAAAGAAGGAATTGATGAGGATGACGGACAATGCTGTCTGACGCACGCCAAAGGCTGTCCAAAGTGTTTAAATTCGGGGGAAAACCAGCTGCTTGCAAAATATCCTGCTCCAACCCATGAATTCTTTCCGCAGCAAATTTACCTGCAGCAATCTGTTTGACAGTGGTTGAACGAATCATATCTGCATCTTGAGGTGACAAACGAACAGTATCCGGCTTTTGTGACTTTATCTCCGATGAGTATTCCTCGGTAGTAGGTATCATGCTTATAGACTGCAAGACTCTTCGAATCCATTTCTCGTCTTCTATTGCCTTTTCTGTTTCCATCTCTATCTTGATTATATTTTCAGTTACATACTGATTATACAAGCCCAAAATATATTTAGCTTGTAAACAGACTGTTGCAACTATGGCAATGAATGTGATATAATAATATTTCCTCATCTTATAATCAATTCTACAGGACAAAGATAATTGTTTCCAGTCAAAAAGATTATAAAATGATTATGTTTTTATTATAAACGCTCCATACAGAACTACTTACCTTTGCAATAGCAAAACTTAAAAAACAATTGATATGACAAAAACACTCATTACACTCCTTTTGGGAGTCATATACAGTTGGCCGGCTATAAGCATGGCACAAGAGGTGGATAATTTGAAAATAGAAGTCACCGGTTCCGTTATCGACAGCCTGAATAATGAACCCATACCATACGCTTCTGTCAGCGCTCTCCTAATGCCCAATCAAACCTGCATTGCAAGAACTGTCCCACACCGTAACGGAACCTTTTTACTGAAATTAAATAAAGATTCTCAATACGCTATAATCATATCCTGTATAGGAATGAAGACCGTAACAAAGAATATAAAGACCGGAACATCTCCTATTAACCTCCATCATATTATGCTGGAAGAAGATTCACAACAGTTGGGAGAGGTGGAAGTCATAGCAAAGAAGCAGCGCATATCACTGATCGACAATGGTTTCTCTTACAGTTTTAAGAACGACAAGACTCTTTTGGCCGAAAACCTTCTTTATGCAATGAAAAAAGTGCCGCTTGTCTCTGTAAGCGGTGATGGAACGCTTTCCGTAAAAGGAGGTTCAAATTATGTCATTTATCTGAATGGAAAACCCTATACTTTGGCCAACTCCAATCCGAAAGAAGTATTACAAAGCATTCCGGCCTCATCCATAGAAAAGGTGGAAGTCATCACCAACCCGGACTTGCGATATGGCATGTCAGAGGGTGGCTCTATTCTAAACATCATCACCCTGAAAAACCAACCTAATAACTACCGCATCATTCTGAATGCCGGCGGAAATACACATCCTGCGGAAAATGCCGGCGTAAACATTCTTTTTACTAAAGATAAACTATCGGCTTCTTTCGGTTACAGTTTCAATAATACACAGCTCGACCACGTACCATCATCGTCCTATACAGAAACATTTCTGAATGAAACGGATAAAACAGTCACCACACAGGAATGGGAAACAGACGGAAATATAACAAATCATCTGATAAAAGGACTATTGGAATACAACATAGATACACTGAACTCTGTCTATGCTGATGCCAACTTCATGCTACAAAGGATTAACATGAACACAATATATAACAATAATTACCAAACACCCTCAAATCCTTATTATCACTCGAATGTATTTGACAAAATAAACCAACACGACGGTGCCCGTGAGATTAATCTGTCATACAGAAACTTATATCCACACAAGAAAAGAGAACGGTTCTTATTAACCTATCGATATGCATTCAACCCGGATAATAAGAAAAACAATGTGACTGAACGCTCCTTCACTGACTCTGAAAATAAAGACTGTTATAATGAATACATCCACAAAGCCAATACAAAAGGTGGATTAACCGAACACACGGTACAAGCTGATTATACTATTCCACTGAATAAGCATACTCTTTCTATAGGAGCAAAAGATATTTATAGAAGGAGCACGTCCAGTCCATTATATTATGAGTGGAATCCCGAAACAGGGACATGGATAGAGGGAAACAAATATGCGCAGAACGAGATAGATAAGTTCAAACAAAAACAGAATATATGGGCTGCTTATTTATCTTACCAGCTACGCCTTAATCAATTTTCCTTCAGTGCCGGTGCTCGTATAGAAAATACTTATAACAAAATAGAGTACAGCAATGAAAAGGAGAATGAGTACTCCTATCACACATTCGACTGGATACCCCGTTTGTTCCTATCCTATACTTTATCACAATATTCCAGTCTTTCTTTATCATATTCTTCACTGATAAAACGTGCTTCCATCTGGCAGATGAACCCATATCAGCAGCAAGTTGATGAATTCTCTGTAGAATATGGTAATCCCGATATCCGCTCGGAAAAAATAAACCAAATGAACTTATCCTACTATTATTTCTCTAACTCTGTCACTTTTGCCACATGGCTGGACTACTCAAACACAGACAATGCTATCGTCAGATATCCATCCCAACAGAATGAGAAAACAATAGCATATACTTACGACAACTTAGGAAGCTATAATAAAATAACAGGTTCTATCTATATTAGTTATAGCCCCACAGAAGCATTGTCCTTCAATATCAACGGCAGAGTAGGTAAAACCTATATGAAATCTACGCGACTTGATTTCAAGCAACATGCCACGCACTATTCTTTAAATTTAAGCGGAGACTGGAATTTGAAGAATGATTGGACAATAGGAGCACAATGGGGTATTTTTCAGCAAGAACCTGAAATGCAAATAGCATATAATAAGTTCCAAAAGTATTCCTGCTATGTACAGAAACGAATGTTAGACAATAAATTGAACATCAGATTAAATATTAACAGCCCCTTTAGAAATGAGAAATATCGTGAAGCCGTACAGCATGTGCAAAATAATAATTTTTCAAGGCAAACACGATTTGGTATCGTCGCACGCAGTGTAATGATTGATTTGTCTTATTCATTTGGGTCAGGAAAAACCTCGGCGAAACGAAAAGTCATAATTAATAATGATGACCTTCTTCAAAACACAGGTGTTCGCTGATATCAATACAATTGCCAGCAAGACAGATAGGGAAAGCAGTATAAAACTTTCCTCATCTGTTTTTCTCCTTTCAATCAACGACATGGAATAATGAATGTAAAAGTGCTTCCTTCACCTTCGGCACTCTTCACCATTATCTCCCCTCCATGTTCATTTATAATATATTTGGATTGCGCCAATCCTATGCCGTAACCCTTCTGCTGTTGCTCTTCGCTTCGGGGGACCCGATAGAACTGGGTGAACAATTTCCTCTGATGGCATGGGGCGATACCCCAACCATTGTCTTTGACAGATACACGCAACCGCTCATTCACAATGGAGAGCGAGACCTCTATCCTCACTCCTGCATCCGAATATTTCAAGGCATTCTCCATCAGGTTACGAATCACGTTCTCTATATACATACCGTCGGCCATTACCTGCAAACCCGCAGGAAGCTCATTGATGATGCAGATGGTATGGGGCTTGACCGGATAGAGGCAGGACAACTCCTTCTTCACTCCCTGTGCCATTTCCGGAACATCGATCAGGCTTTTATTCAATACCACCTGATGACGGTCCATGCGTGCGGTCATTAATAAGGCTTCTATATTGGAAATCAAACGCCTAACACCCGCTTTACTCGTTTCAAGCATCTCCTTGGTCTCTTTGTCGGGTGCTGTCTGTTTCAACCACCCCATCATCGTAATAACACTGTTCAATGGAGACTTCAAATCATGAATAGTGCCATTGATGGTCATCTCCCTCTTGCGAAGCAATGCTTCCTTCCGGCGAATGGCTGTCAGCTGGAAAAACAGACAAAGCAACACCAGCAGCATCATGCAGGCAGAAAGAGCCAGTGTCCAAAGCTGATGTCTTAGAAAATGAGACATAGGAATATCTGCCTTTATCTGAAGATATTGCAAGCCTTTTGTGCCAATAGGATGAAGCTGAGATACATAATCAGGCGTATGGCTTTCCAAGTCTCCAACAGAAGAAATCATTACGGTGTCTTTATCATAAAGAAGGAATTGATGAGGATGACGGACAATGCTGTCTGACGCACGCCAAAGACTGTCCAAAGTGTTTAAATTTAAGGGAAAACCAGCTGCTAATAAATAATCTTGCGCCAATTGAGATACAATCTCTCCGGTTGTAGTACCTATCCCCATCTTTCTAGCTGCCGGCAAATTAAATGTATCTTTATTAGTCGGTAATTTACGAATACTGTCTAACTCTTGCGGAGTCATGTCCGACAATAATTTCACTTTAAACACAGGTTTCGTTTGTATCGACCGCCCCGATCGTAAGTCGCTCCGAATCCATTTTTCATCCTCTATTATTTTTTTTGTAACCTCACCTATATTAATTATATCTTCACTCACATCTTGATTATATAAACTAAACATATAACTAATTTGCAGACAGACTGTTGCAACCATAGCAATAAGTGTGATATAATAATATTTCTTCATCTTATAATCAGTTTTAAGTTGTAAAGATAATCGTTTCTGGTCAAAAAGATTATAAAATGATTATGTTTTTATTATAAACGCTCCAATTAAAACGACTTACCTTTGCAAAGTACAAAAAAAACACTAATGGAAACAATAAACTTAGAAAAACTTACGACAGAAGCGATAGAGTCAATAAGGGGGGGGTGGGTGGATCTTTCAAGAAAACCAATGGATATGGATTGAAGATGATCCCCCTACGGATGACAATGATTGGAGTTACAATATCCAATCTAAAATAAAATGACTATTTTATTACCGGTAAATTAAATAAGTACAGAACCTAATCTGTATAATCAGCAGGAACGGATACCGAAAAGTTTATAGAGTAGGTTTATACCAAAAACGTATAAGATGAAATCTATTACGACACTGGAAAACATCCCCGATTCATTGGATATACAAGAAATGATGGATGTAAAAGGAGGAGCAGAAGCAAGAGCTATTTGTTTCTTTGCTGCAGCAGTTAAATGTAATGTAGCAGGTTCTGGTAACTGCACTGTAGCAGGTTCTGGTACGGTTGTTGCGCCGAAGCCAAATCCAACTCCAACTACACCTGTAGAGCCCAGACGTTAAAGCTCTAACAATGTAAAAGAAAGATGTCACAATATAAAGGAAAGCCCAACGACCAATGCTTTAAAGGAGGGTCATGCGGAATTCTAGAAAATCGATTATTCGTATTGCCCGACGGAAAAGTTACACTTTGCGAACAACTATATTGGCATCCTCAATTCATTTTAGGAGACTTAAAAGAACAGACATTAGCAGAAATTTGGCAATCGCCGAGAGCTAAAGCCTTATTTGAAATGGGACAAACTCAGTTTCGGGAAAATAGTGCCTGCACAAAATGTCACATTTTTGAGTTTTGTAGAAAGAACCACAGACGATGCCTAGTAAAAGTTATAAAAGCGTATGGAGAAAAGAATTGGGATTATCCTGACCCTCGCTGCCAATATGCCCCGAGTATTCAAACAAATCTAATTTATAAATAAACAATGAGGTACCTATACATTTTACTGGCACTGGTGTATATCACACAAAGCCACGCACAAACGAGTAATATTGTCGGACAGGTAATAAACAAAGACAGTGTTGCCATAGAAGGTGTTGCCATCATTCTGCAAAAGCAGGACTCAACCTTTATAGCCGGAACCATAACGGACAAGGAAGGGCGGTTCACTCTTCCGATGACGGAAAAGCCCTATCGGTTGATGTTCCAACATCTGGCATACGAAGCTATGTGCTTGAACTCATCTAAAGAACAAATAGGAAATATAATTTTAAAGGAATCAGACAGTAAACTGGACGAAGTAATCGTAAAGGCAGAACGGCCGGTTATTCGGATGATTAACAATAGATTAACCTACGATTTGCAGTCAGTAAAACAAAATAAAATAATCGCTAATGCTCACGAACTACTGAAAGAACTGCCCAGTATCAGCAGCACAGATGGAAACAGCCTCAACTTAGCAGGAGCGAACGGCACTACCATATTAATATCCGGCAAAGTCTCCAGCCTGAGTACCGAACAACTCATTGAATATTTAAAAACATTGCCGGCCGAAAAAGTGGAGAAAGTGGAAGTTATCTACAATGCTCCTCCACAACTACACATTAAAGGTGCCGTTATCAATGTGGTACTGAAAAAAGAAAACAGATACACCATGAATGGACAGGTACAGGCTACATGGATCAACCAGCATGAAAATTCTTTCAGCGGTGTGGGAAGTTTGTTTCTGACTAGCCCCAAATGGTCGTTCGACCTAATGTATTCAATTGCTGACAACAAACAAATAAGTAAAAGCACAACTACAGCAAAACATACATTGGGAAACGACATCTATGACATCGACTCGGAAAATCACACCAAATCAACTAGCAACAAACATAACGTATACACAAACATAGCGTATAACTTAGATGATACCCAATCACTGGAACTGTCATACAACGGACTATATGCCCCCCGGAACAAATCAGATGCATATAGCGTGAACAACCTGTTTTCGGATGCAAACTCCCTAAACAAAGGAAAAGACTACTTGCACAATGCCAGCCTGTACTACAAACACAAATGGGGGAACATTTCTGTAGAATACACTAACTATACAGACGACAACACGCAAAACATGAAGTATATAAAAGACCACCACTCCATAGATGCATTCACCTATCAGCGAAAACAGAATATAGACCGCGTGAAAGCGTATGCCGACATGAGCCATAACTTGAAAAACAATTGGATTTTAAACTATGGAGCCAGCTATAACTATGTAAAGAACAACAACAAACAAAGTAATGTAGATAAACAGCACGACAATGAAGGCAGCTATACAAGCGCCTTCGCTACAGAAGAACATACAGGAAATATTTATGCCGGTACCCAAAAATCTTTCTATGAAGGAAAACTGTCGATAGATTGTTCACTCATCGGTGAATTATACAAAATAAACAGTTACAGAAAAAATGCCTTGTTGCCTAATATAACAGTTACTTTTATCCCGGCAAACGATCACATCTTCCAGTTGGCATACAATTCCATCAGGAGCTATCCCAGTTACTGGCAAAGGCAGAATTACACTTCCTATAATGATGAATATAGCGTCTCTATGGGCAACCCTCTGCTAAAACCGGCACGAACCGGCAATGCCAATTTGACCTATGTATTGAAGAATAAATACACTTTTCAAGTCTCCTACTATAAGGTGGAAGATTTCTTCATAGACCAAAGCTATCAATCGCCGAAAAAGCTGCAATTACTGCATAAAACTTTCAATATAGACTATACGTCGTTGCTGAACTTTACAGCAGTCATACCTATCAGTTTCGGGAATATTGTCAGCTCAAACCTGATTGCAAACGTATACAATGAACGTTATAAAAGCAACGAATGGTTTGAACTTGCATACAACAGAAACAAATGGACCGGTTCTCTGATGGCCTACAACACGATTTTCATATCAAAAAAGCCCAATATAACCATGAATCTTATGGCTTTCTACAGAACCCCCTGCATACAGGGAATCTGGGATTTGGAAGATAACTGGTGCATCAACACCGGCTTGAGATATACTTTTGCTAAAGATAAAGCTATAGTCGGCCTGCAATGCAATGACATCTTTGAATCCTTATATCCCAAAATAAAGGTAAGATTTGACAAACAGTATCAAAATCTGAACCAGAATTTCTATCAACGCAATATCACATTGAGTTTTACCTACAAATTCAACGGATTTAAAGATAGAACTCCCAAAGAAGTGGATACTTCAAGATATGGAGTAAATTAACGTACCATTATGAGCAAATTCCACGTTTACCACCAACACGATTCCATGCAGTGTGGCATTGCCTGCCTGCAAATGATATGCAAATACCATGGGAAAGAGTATTCACAAGATACTCTTTCCCGCTACTGCTTTGCTACCAACGAAGGCGTGTCGCTGCTGGGCATCAGCGAAGCGGCAACCCGACTGGGACTGCACACCACGTGCGGACGGGTAACAACAGAACAATTACACAAAGCCCCCCTGCCCTGTATCCTGCATTGGAACCAAAATCATTTTGTAGTACTCTACCGGATAAAGAAAGGTAAAATATGCTACATTGCAGATCCCGGCAAAGGACTTGTAACCTATGACGACAGGGAATTTAAAGAACATTGGCTCAGTACCCGGTCTAATGGAGAGGAAAAAGGAATAGCCATGTTTTTACAGCCTACACCTGCCTTTTATAAGCAGCAGGAAGAAACAACAAAAGACAAACGCTCTTTTCGTTTCCTGCTGGGTTACCTCAGACAATACCGACGCTACTTCGGACAAATCATACTGGGGGCATTAGTGGGCTGTCTGCTGCAACTTATCTTTCCATTCCTCACGCAAGCGATTGTAGATGTGGGCATCGTCCATCAAAATCTGAACTTTATCTACCTCATCCTGTTGGGGCAACTGGTGCTGACCATCAGTCGCGCTTCGGTCGACTTTATCCGCCGATGGATTTTGCTGCATATCAGTATGCGAATCAATATTTCGTTGGTTTCCGACTTTTTCATCAAATTGCTTAAACTCCCTATGTCGTTCTTCGACACCAAACTGATGGGTGACCTGATGCAACGCATGAACGACCATAACAGGATAGAGAAGTTCCTCACCACCCAAATGCTGAACGTCACGTTCTCACTGCTCAGTTTCGTGGTGTTCGGCTGTGTATTATTCAGTTATAATCTGACCATTTTCTGCATCTTTCTGCTGGCGAGCGTTCTTTATGCTTTATGGATTGCCTTGTTTCTGGGAAAAAGAAAAATTCTGGATTATGAATTATTCGAAAAACAGGCAGAAAACAGCAACAAGACCTACCAATTCATCACTGCCATGCAGGAGATTAAGCTACAAGACTGCGAGCAACGCCGGCGATGGGAATGGGAAGATGTACAGGCGGATCTGTTCGGCGTGCAAATGAAAAGTTTGAAGCTGCAACAAACACAGGAGGCCGGAAGCATATTCATCAACGAAGTGAAAAATATAGTGATAACCGTGGTTGCCGCCACCGCCGTCATCCACGGACAAATGACACTGGGTATGATGCTGGCAGTACAATACATCATCGGACAACTGAACAGTCCGGTGGAACAATTGATGAGCTTCCTTTATTCATTGCAAGATGTGAAAATCAGTCTGGAACGCATCAATGAAATTCATAAAATGAAGAATGAAGAGAATGAGCACAGGCTATTGAACGAAATACCCGGTATCTCCAATGACCTTTCTTTTGAGCATGTCGGCTTCAAATATGACCCCCACAGCCCGAAAATGACCATAGAAGATGTAAGCCTCACCATCCCCGAAACGAAAGTGACTGCCATAGTGGGTGCTTCGGGCAGTGGAAAAACCACCTTGCTGAAACTGTTGCTGGGGTATTATCCTGTAATGAACGGAGAAATAAAAATAGGAGAAGCCAACCTGAACAGCTTCAACCTGAAATGGTGGCGCAGACAGTGCGGGGTAGTAATGCAAGACGGAGTGATATTCTCCGAATCCATTGCCCGAAACATCGCCGTAGACGACGGAGACATAGATGGAGAAAGACTGCTGCGCGCCGTAGAGATAGCCAATATAAAAGAATTCATCATGAGTCTGCCCATGCGGTTCAGCACCATGATAGGCAGAGACGGAATCGGATTGAGCCAGGGACAGAAACAACGTATACTGATAGCCCGTGCGGTCTATAAAGATCCGTTATATATCTTTCTGGACGAAGCCACCAATGCCTTGGATGCCAAGAACGAACGCACCATAGTCGAGAATCTGGATCAGTTCTATAAGGGAAGAACAGTCGTGGTGGTAGCCCACCGGCTCAGCACCGTAAAAAATGCCCACCAAATTATCGTGTTGGATAAAGGACGTATAGTGGAGACAGGTAATCATGCTTCACTGATAGAGAAAAAGGGGGCCTATTACAATCTTGTAAAAAACCAATTAGAACTGGGTAATTAGAAAAAGGAGAAAATTATGGCAGATTTCAATAATATAGAACTAAGAAGTGAAAAGGTAAGGAACATCATCGGCAAAGTACCACCCGAAATCATACGCACCGGAATAGGCGATATCACCGTCATTCTACTGATATTAATATTGGCGGCATTCTTTATTCCTTATCCTGAAAATATCAAGGCCACAGCCACCGTAACAGGAACTGATGTAACCGGCTGCATTCATGCCGAAGTGCTTATTCCCTACCGATACATTACAAAAGTGAAGAAAGAAATGCCTGTAGAGATGGAATTCGAAGGATATGAAGCAGGCCGGTATGGTTATCCACATGGGAAAATAGTGAACTGCGCGAATACAATAACCGTAATGGAAGGAAATAATTTCTTCAAAGCCGAAATAATAATAGACAATAAGCATGCTTCTTATCCCATCCTTAAAGATATGAAATGTAGTGCCTCTATCTTGCTTTCAGACGAAAGTATAGCTTACCATATCTTTCCGGCGCTAAGGCATTAAACTTTCAGAAAGATCTCAGCCTCTTCAAAAAAGTTCTTGAAACACATAATGGCGAAAATCCGTTTCTTCCTACCTCCTTTCATCTACCGCTGAAACGCCCTGCTGATGGGGGTTCCGGTTGTGAAGGAATATCGCGTCATCCCCCTTTCAGCCTCCTTTCATTCATAAAACTTCTTCCGGCTTTTGAACTTTTTCGATAACGCTTTCATTTACGGTAGTCTAAAAAGAGGTGTAGAAAGTACACAAGGAAATTACTGAAGGCAGCTTGTGAAAGGACTCGGAAGCACGGCTGAAAGGAGGATGAGGGGATGTCCTGTCAGTCTTAACCGACTGATTATCCGTATGTTTTGGCTAAAATGTAAGGATGAACGGAAAAGGAGAAATGACCGACTTTGTGAGGGTGGTTCCATCTTCCCTTACATAAAAAACATACCGAGCTTTTTAAAAAAGATGGTGATGTTTTTAAGAAACATCACCATCTTTTTGGAAAACCTCTCGATCTTTTTTGGAAACATCAAAGTCTTTTTGCAACAGGAGAGTGTGTCAAAACTAAACCGGCCCATCCCATCGTCAGCTGTAGGGGCAGGGTTTGCCTGCCCGAAGACACAAAGCAAAC